>Ga0209060_10000194_pt1 | contig 144891 bp, 111 predicted proteins | sample Coa_R1_8_FD_187155 | JGI IMG/M metagenome (GOLD analysis project Ga0209060, IMG submission 187155) | Surface soil microbial communities from Centralia Pennsylvania, which are recovering from an underground coalmine fire - Coalmine... | ecosystem: Environmental > Terrestrial > Soil >... | reverse complement strand
TCACCAGCGCGACAACGTTCAATCCGGTTGATCCGGTGAACCGCGAGCAGGCGGTTACTTTTCTTTCTCGGACGATGGACCAGACGCTGCACCGCGCCACTTCGCGTACTGCCATCGGCAAGAGTTGGTCGGCAACTGCCACCGGCGGCGGGATTGCCGCGGACGTGGGCACGGCCGCATCCGCGGGGGCCAGCATCAACGACATCGTCAGCGATGGAACGTTCCTCTGGGTGGCGCGCAGCGACAGCAAAATCATCAAGGTGAATGCGGCCGATCGTCACCAGATCGAAACCTGGACGATTCCCTCTGGCTCGCCTCGCAAACTGGGAGTCTTCGCCGGCATGGTCTGGATCGCCGACAATGCGGGCAATCTCTACTCATTCAATCCTGCCAACACACCAGGAAGTGCAGGCGTGAGTCTCGGCAACGGGGGAGTTACGCCGGGATCTCCTGCCCTGGCATTCGATGGAAGCAACGTCTGGTGGGCCAGCGCCGGCGGCACGAAAATCGCGCTGTTTCCGTTGCCCACTCCGCTGCCGACCAGTTTCAGTCCTGGAACCGGCACCGTGGAGGGGATGGTATTTGACGGAACGAACATGTGGGTGCTGCTCTCGGACTCACATCTGTTGAAGCTCTCCATCCCGGCACCGGGTGGCATTCCCGTGGTTCAGGAAACCCTCACCCTGCCCGGCGTGGTCAATGACTGCCGCATGCTCTACGATGGCAGCAACATCTGGATCCCGATCGGCACTACCGGAACGCTCTATGTGGTGCGGCCGTCGTTGAGTTCCGCCGGCCCCAGTTCCATCGTCAAGAACGAGCCCATCCCCGACGTGGTGTTTCCGTATGTGGCCTCGTTCGATAGTGAGAACGTGATGATCGGAGGCCTGAGTAATGGCACAGTCGCCCTCTATCGATCGACGACGCTGTCGAGGATTCGAACATTCGGTTCGGGTGCGGCGGGCGTGCGCGGAATTGCCAGCGACGGGCTGACGTTCAATGTAGGCGATACCGGCTCAACCAGGTTCTTTCAGTTCTGAGGTTTGGGACCGGCCCGGAGAGCCTTACCGCGAGTGCGATCGGGAGAGAATCAGGGTAATCACGCCGAAGGCGCCGATGGCCAGACCGCCGATGCGATTTAGCCACAGCATCGCCCCGTCCGTGAACCGGTTGCGAATTCGATGGACCACCCCCGTCAGAATCACCCACCACAACATCGCGCCGCAGAAGATCCCCCCGACCAGCACCAGCGTCAAATACCACGGCCGGGAGTTGCCCAATCCCAGAAATGCCAGCACTGCCAGGAAGGACAGCACCGTCGTGGGGTTTGTGAGCGTGAGAAGGAATGTGGAGGCGGAATCGACACCATCGGACTCCTTCTCCTCACCGAGTTTCGTTTTGGAGGGCCGAAAGTAATACCAGACGCCTAAGAGGATCAGTAGAATACCACCAAACAGACGGATCCAGAAGAGTTCGCGCATCAGAAACTGGATGACGAGACTGATGCTGAAGCCTGCAATGGTGGCGTAGATCGCGTCCGCCAGCGCAGAACCGAGGCCGGAAACGATTCCCGACCGCCATCCTTTGGTAATGGTGCGCTCCACGCACAAGACGTTCACCGGTCCCACTGGCGCGGTGATAATCAAGCCGCAAAGTATTCCACGGAGGAGGAGTTCGAGGGCCTTCATCGGGTAGGAATCACTCATTATGCCAGTGTTTCGCCATGGGCAGAGGTATATTTGCGATCATGAATGCGCGTGGTCGGCATACTGGTACACGGAGACAACCACTTCATTGTGCGCGGACCATCACCGGACCGGGAGACGGCGCTCGCTCTGGTTCGTCACTGGTCGCTCATCCGGATTGGTGCGGCGATGCCGGAATCTCTTGCGAACTGGCGGATCAGCACGCGCGAATTCCGGGAAGACCTTCAGTGGGCCGTTGTGGTCCCCGGCGAAAGCAGCACGTCGGAGGCCGTGAATCGATTGCTCTCTGAGATTTCGGCCCGCGGCATCGAAATCCGCCACATCCGGTAGCATGAAGCCGTTTGACGCCGTTATTGGTTCGCCAGCACCTCGACGTCGTAGACGAGAAGCGCATTGGGCGACACCACGAAACGCCGCTGGCCTTTGACCTCCGGCGGGTAGGTACCGGCGCGTCCGTATCCCTGGGCTGCCGGTATGATTACCACGCGGCGATCGCCGGGTCGCATCGTCGCGATCACACCATCGAGGCCCGGATTCGTTTTGGTCTTGCCAGCTTCCCAGACGAACTCGTGCGGCGGGTCGACGAAGGCCGGGGTGCCGTTGTCATTGCTGGCGAAATGCACCGGCTCGATGGCCGGGCCGTCTCGTCCGATCACCATACCCATGTATCGAACCTCGGTACCTCGATAGCGCACGCGTTGCGCACTGCCGGTGGTCGATGAGGTTGCCGCAGCATCTCGCAGATGTTCGATGAGAATTCCTCCAGCCGTGCCCGTGGCCTTCGGATAGTTGCGCCCGATCCACTCCTGTTCCGCGACGCGCTTCTTTTCCGTATGCTCCGCCACGCGCTGTTCGGCCTCCGTGACCATCGCGCGGAAGGATTCTGTGGTCGCATGGAACGCCTGAGCTCTGCTACCGACTCGAAGGATACGCACGGACTCCAGCGCATCACCCTTCTCTACGCGCATGACTACATCGAGCCCTTCCACCACCTCGCCGAACACCGTAAAGTCGCCATCGAGATAAGACCGGTCGCCCAGCGTAATGCAAAACTGCGCGGCGTTGGTGTTCGGGCCCGAGTTCGCCATGTTCAGAGCTCCCGCGTGATTGTGACTCAGTCGCGCGTGGATCTCGTTAGGGAACATGTATCCGGTATTGCGGGCGCGGTCGGACTTGGGAATGCCGGTTTGAATCACATGCCCGGCCTCGACGCGATGCCACGTGGTGCCGTCGTAAAAGGGACGCCCGGGATCGAATGCGGCATTCGCGATGGTGCCTTCTGCCAGCCCCACGAAGTTGGCCACCGCGATCGGAGTGAGATCCGGCTCGAGCCGCGCGACGATGGTCCCCTTGGCGGTACGGATCTCGGCGTACAATCCGTCGGGGCGCTTAGGCGGCTCCTGCGCGGAGGAGCAAAGTGCCATCACCATCGCGAAAGCGATGGCCAGTTTGGTCCAGAAAGGCATCGCTCTATGTTACAACCTGCTCCTGTTTTGTCTCCTATGGGCCGATCTGGTGGGCCCAATCGAAAATCGTTCCTGGCAGCCGTGGCGCAAACACTCCTGTTTGCCGCGTCGAGACTCCTCTCGACGCTTTTCGGGCGCCTACCGGGTCTGCCCTGCGAGAATCGTCACGCGCGCTCCCGAAAAGGTCTCGACAAAGTGTCGAGACGGCAAACCGGAGTGTTTGCGCCACGTCGTTTTTCGCCGATATTAGAAGTACGTGCCTCTTCTGGAACTACGCGAATCCGGTCTCTATTGCGCCGCCGGCGATTTCTACGTCGATCCATGGGCACCCGTGAGCCGCGCCGTGATTACGCACGCCCACAAAGAACACGCCGTTGCCGGATGCAGTGCCTATCTCACCGCGATCTCCGGCGAGGCGCTTCTGCGCGACCTTATCGGCGCGGACCTCAGCGTCCAGCCCGTGCCTTACGGCGAGACCCTGACGCTGGGTTCCGCGCGCGTATCGCTTCATCCCGCCGGACATATCCTGGGCAGCGCGCAAGTGCGTATCGAAGACCAAGGCGAAGTATGGGTGGTCTCGGGAGATTACAAACTCGATCCTGACCCGACGTGCGCGCCTTTCGAGCCGGTGCGTTGCCACACCTTCCTCACCGAGGCCACCTTTGGCCTTCCGATCTTTCGCTGGCCCGAGAACACCATCGAAGCGATCAACGGGTGGTGGCGCTCCAACCAGGAAGCCGGCAAGACCAGTCTGCTCTTCGTGCACGAAGCCGGCATGGCGCAGCGACTACTCGCTCAGATCGACGCCGCCAACGGCCCGATTCACGCGTACGACGCGGTGGAGCGGATCACGACCATCTATCGCCGGCAGGGAGTCGCGATGCCGCCGGCATTAGCGCTGGCGGAACCGGAGCGAACCCTGATTTTGGCCGCACTGTCGCAGCACGGCTCGCCTTGGGCGAGATCCTTCAGCAATGCGTCCACCGCGATGGTCTCCGGTTGGATGCGGATTCGCGGTCCGCGCCGGCGCCGCTCTCTGGATCGCGGATTCGTGCTTTCGGACCATGCCGACTGGCCCGCCTTGCTCCGCGCCATCGACCAGACGGGAGCGGAAAGGGTCTATGTCACGCACGGATTCCGCGCTCCACTGGTGCATTGGCTGCAGGAGCATGGCAAGGACGCCGCGGCGTGGAGCGCCCCCTTCGAGGAGGCCGAAGCGTGAAAGCATTTGCTCAGCTCTACGCGGCCCTCGATGAGACCACCAAGACCAACGGGAAAGTGGCCGCGCTCCGGTCTTACCTGGCTGCCGCTTCACCCGCGGATGCCGCCTGGGCGGTCCACTTCCTGATCGGCCGCCGTCCCAAGCGGCTTCTGGAATCGCGCAAGCTCGTGCAGTGGGCCATCGAAGAGACCGGATTGCCCGAATGGCTCTTCGCCGAATGCCATCATGCCGTCGGAGATTTCGCCGAGGTGGTGGCGCTGCTTCTTCCTCCTGCCGCGGACCCCGCCGGCACCTCGCTCCCTCTTCATTTCTGGGTGGAGCAGCGTCTGCTGCAGCTACGCGACGCCGACGATGAGACGCGACGGGCTTGGCTGCTCTCCGCATGGCGCGAAATGAATGAGGCGCAGCGCTTCGCCTGGAACAAGCTCATCACCGGCGAGTTTCGCGTCGGCGTCTCGCAGAGCCTCGTGGTGAGGGCACTGGCCGAAGTCAGCGGAGTCTCGGGCGAAATGATCTCCCATCGCCTGATGGGGGAGTGGCAACCAACTCCCGATTTCTGGACCCAGTTGGTCGCGCCCAACCCTACCGCCGAGACACAGGCCGGCGACGCGATGCCGCCGGTCAGCCAGCCTTACCCGTTCTTTCTCGCGTATCCGATTGAGGGTGATGTGGAAGAGTTAGGCCAGATCGAGGATTGGCAGATCGAGTGGAAATGGGATGGGATTCGCGCGCAGCTTCTGCGGCGTCAGGGCTCGACGTTCCTCTGGTCGCGCGGCGAGGAACTGATGACGGGGCGTTTCCCGGAACTCGACGCGCTCGCCGAGCTGCTGCCCGAAGGCACCGTAATCGATGGCGAAGTCCTTCCCTGGAAGGACGGCGCACCCCTGCCGTTCGCGCAGATGCAGCGCCGGATCGGCCGCAAAGTTCTGAGTGCACGGATTCTGGCTGACGTTCCCGTAGTCCTGATGGGATACGATCTGCTGGAAGTCGAGGGCGCAGACGTGCGTGAGCGCCCTATCGAGTGGAGACGCGCCGCACTGGAACGCATCGCGCCCGCCGGGAGCGCCCTGGTGCTCTCTCCGTTAGTAGAAGCCGAATCCTGGGACGGCCTCAAGCAGCTCCGCCAGCAATCTCGGGATCGCAAGGTGGAAGGTTTCATGCTCAAGCGCCGCGGATCGCCTTACCGCGTGGGGCGCCGCCGCGGCGACTGGTGGAAATGGAAAATTCAGCCGTATTCCGTGGATGCCGTTCTCATCTACGCGCAACCCGGCAGCGGGCGTCGTGCCAGCCTGTTCACCGACTACACATTCGGTGTTTGGGACTCCGGCAAACTGGTTCCGTTTGCGAAGGCTTACTCGGGCCTCACGGACGATGAAATACGCGAGGTGGACGCATTTGTTCGCAAAAATACGATTGATCAATTTGGCCCCGTGCACGCAGTGAAGCCCGAATTGGTGTTCGAACTCGCCTTCGAAGGAATTCAACTTTCCCCGCGCCACCGTTCCGGTATTGCCGTCCGCTTCCCGCGCATGGCGCGCTGGAGGCAAGATAAGAAGGCCGAAGAGGCTGACACCATCGAGACCGTCAAAGCGCTGCTGAAGACGAAGGTTGGCGACTAGGAGGGGGAAATGCCCCTGGTCCGTGAGTTCACTAACGCAAGCATTTCTGCTTCGTCTACACTACTGCTAAATGCCCAAAGTCTTGATTGCAGGCGGCGGATTAGCCGGTCTGTCCGCGGCGGCAGCGCTCGGGGGCGCCGGCTTTGAAGTTGACCTCTTCGAAGCACGACCGTTCCTCGGCGGGCGTGCGTCTTCCTTTCCCGTCCCTGCGTCCGCGGATGAGGAGGCCGAGACCATCGACAACTGCCAGCACATCCTGCTGCGCTGCTGTGTCAATCTGCTCGATTTTTACGAGCGAATGGGCGTACGCGACCGCATCAAGTTTTATCGCGAGTTTTATTTCCTGGAACCGGGAGGCCGGCTCTCCATTCTGAAGCGAGGCCGTCTTCCAGCGCCCTTTCACTTCACCGGATCGTTTCTCCGCATGCATTGTCTCAGCCGCGCCGACAAGACGGGAATCGCGCGTGCACTCCTCGCGATCCGCAGGGAACGGACGCGCCGGAAAGATCTCGATCGCATCAGCATGCTCGACTGGCTTCTGCAGAAGCGTCAAACCCCGCACGCCATCGATCGCTTCTGGCGCCAGATCCTGGTGAGCGCGGTCAACGAAGACCTCGAGCACATGGCTGCCACTCACGGCTTCCAGGTCTTCTGGCTGGGATTTCTGGCGCGTGCCGATTCCCACGAAATGGGCGTTCCCTCGGTGCCCCTCAGCGAGTTGTACAACGCCGGGGCATGGAAGCGCCTGGGGAACGTGCGATTGCACTTTCGAACGCCCGTGGAGCGCATTGACGAGACGGGTTTCACGGTGGGGGGCGAAGTCCGCGCTGCCGACCACTACATCTGCGCGCTGCCTTTCGAGCGCCTGGAAGGGTTAGGGCTGGCAGCTCCGAAATTCGAGCACTCGCCGATTACCGGCGTCCACCTTTGGTTCGACCGCGAAGTGACGACCCTGCCCCACGCCACACTCCTCGACCGCACCATGCAGTGGATGTTCAACAAGGATAGTGGGAAGTATCTGCAACTGGTGGTGAGCGCGTCACGCGATTTGACTCCTCTGTCACGCGCGGAAATCATCGAAATCGCGATCGGCGATCTGCGTCTCTACTTTCCCCGGGTGCGCGAGGCCAAGCTGTTGAAGGCGCATGTCATCAAGGAACAGCGCGCCACCTTTTCAGCCGCGCCCGAGACCGAATGCCTCCGGCCTACGCCGGAATCGGCGCTCCCCAAGGCCTTTCTGGCCGGCGACTGGATCCGCACCGGTTGGCCCGCGACCATGGAAGGAGCAGTGCGCAGCGGATATCTGGCCGCCGAAGGCGTTGCCCAGGCCTCGGGTAAACCTGCCCGTTTCCTCGTGCCCGATCTCGGCTAACCTGGCCGCGCTTGCCCCACAACGGATTCGATGTTGCACTATAGGAGATGCTTCGTTCCGTCACGCTTTTCACGCTGCTGGCTGCCAGCCAGTGCGTATGGGCAGCGCCGCTCGCCATGATGCCGATGCCGGTGAAAGTCGAGCCTGGCGCGGGGTTGCTCGCGATTGACGGGACCTTCACCGCCGCCTCCGCCTGCGCCGACCCCCGCATGGAGGGCGCGCTCATTCGCCTTACCTCGCGAGTTTCATTGCAAACCGGCATCCTGATGGGCGTCGTCAAACCTGCCGAGTCCGCGCGTCCGACCTTGCAGGTCGTGTGCGCCGCTGCCGGAACGAAGTACCCGACCTTGGGGGAAGACGAATCTTACACGCTGGACATCTCGTCCAGCGGAGCACGAATCCAGGCCCCTACCGGAGCCGGCGCGCTCCACGGAATCGAGACCTTCGCTCAATTGATCGCACCCGGTCCCGACGGTTTTCAGGTGCCGGCCGTTCACATCGAAGATCAGCCCCGCTTCGCTTGGCGCGGCCTGATGATTGACGTCTCACGCCACTGGATGCCGCTCGCCGTCGTGGAGCGCAATCTCGAAGCGATGGCAGCGGTGAAGCTCAACGTCTTTCACTGGCATCTCTCCGACGATCAAGGCTTTCGCGTGGAAAGCAAGCGCTACCCACACCTGCATCAGGACGGCTCGGACGGCCACTACTACACGCAAGACGAAATTCGCGAGGTGATCGAGTTCGCGCGAGTGCGTGGGATCCGCGTCATTCCGGAATTCGACATCCCTGGACACACGCAAAGCTGGCTCGCCGCCTATCCCGACCTTGCCAGCGTGCCTGGTCCTTACACCATCGGCCGCACCTGGGGCGTCTACGACCCCGTGATGGATCCGACCCTCGAGTCCACTTACGGCTTTCTCGAGGGATTCCTCACCGAGATGGCGGCTCTGTTCCCCGACCCGTATTTTCACATCGGCGGCGACGAGGTGAATCCCAAGCAATGGAATCAATCGGCGCGGGTACAGGCATTCATTCGCGAGCACCATCTGGATGGAGCGCACGGCTTGCAGGCCTACTTCAACCAGCGGATCCTCAAGATCCTCGAGAAAAATCACAAGACGATGATCGGGTGGGACGAGATTCTGCACCCCGACCTTCCGGCCGCGGCGATTATTCAATCGTGGCGCGGTGCGAAATCACTCGCCGACGCAGCCATCCAGGGACATCGCGGCATCCTCTCATCGGGCTACTATCTCGATCATCTCAGCCCCGCGAGTCAACATTATGCCGTCGACCCGTTGAGCGGGCCGGCAGCCGATCTGACTCCGCAACAGGCGGCGTTGATCCTCGGCGGCGAAGCTTGTATGTGGGCTGAATATGTCAGCTCCGAAACCGTCGATTCGCGAATCTGGCCGCGCATGGCGGTAATCGCCGAGCGATTCTGGTCGCCCAAAGAGACCAACGACCCCGATTCGATGTACACCCGCATGGAGTTGGTGAGCCGCCAGCTCGAATGGACGGGGGTGCGGCATCGCGCCAACTACGGGCCGATGCTCGATCGGCTCAGCGGCGGGCAGCCCGCCGAGCCATTGCGCGTCCTCGCCGATGCGAGTACTGGTCTGGGACTCGGTCCCCGTGCCCGCGCGCGCAAGTACACCAGCTTGATTCCTCTAAATCGTTTCGTGGACGCTGTACGGCCGGAGAGTGAGAGCGTACGCCTGCTCGAACTCACTGCCGCGCGATTCGTAGCCAGGCATGAAGCCGCCGATGCGGCTCTGCTCCGCGAACAGTTCGCGCGCTGGACCGCGAACGACGCGCGATTTCTGCCCTTGGCGGAGGGCAACCAGCTCTTGACAGAGTTGAAGCCGCTCTCGAAGGACCTATCCGAGTTGGGTACGATCGGTGTGAAGACTCTCGACTATCTGGTGGGCGGCCAGCAGGCCCCGGCCGACTGGCTCGCGTCGCAGAATCAGGAGATCGCGCGCATTCAAAAGCCCAACGTGGAAGTGACTCTCGCGGCATTCCGTCCCGTGAAAGTGCTGCTCGACGAATTGGCGCGGCGCGGCCAGAATCGCCGGTAATGATCGCCTGCATTGGAGGCGCGCATATCGACCGGCACGGTGTTCTTCGCGGTCCGCTGGTGCTCGGGAGTTCCAATCCGGGCAGCGTTCTGGTGGCGGCAGGCGGTGTGGCGCGGAATGTGGCCGAGAATCTGGCTCGTTTGGGTGAGCGCGTGATGTTGGTGTCGCGCGTCGGCGACGATGCGGCCGGAGTCCAGGTGCGTGAATCGGCGGCCGCATGCGGGATCGATACCTCGCTGGTTACGGTTTCCTGCGTTCAGCCCACGGCGTCGTACACGGCCATTCTGGAAAACAATGGGGAACTCGTGCTTGGCCTTGCCGACATGGACATTTACGAGGAACTGTCTCCCGCCGCCTTGGAGCCGTTCCTGATGCAACTCCGCGATTGCTCCTACTGGTTTGTGGACGCCAACCTCCCCGGCACTACGATCGACTGGCTTCTTTCTTCTGCGGGCGAGATACCCGTCGCCGTGGATGCGATCTCCGTGGCGAAAGCTCCGCGACTCACACCCATGCTTGGGCGAGTCTCGTTGCTCTTCGCCAATATGGCGCAAACGCGAGCCATGAGCGGGCGGGCCGAGGCTCCTGTCCCGGAAGCGCTCCAGGAACTCGGCGCCAGGGCTGGCGTGGTCACCGCCGGCCCGGCAGGAATTGTCGTGTGGCAAGGACAGACGGTCGACCGTCTGCCCGCGTTACCCGCACGAGTTCGCGATGTCACGGGCGCGGGCGATGCCTTGGTGGCGGGCACGCTCTTCGGCATCGCCAAGGGTGAGTCGCTCCTCGATGCCTGCCGCCTCGGACTGGCGGCCGCCGCGATTACGATTGAATCTCCGCAAGCGGCAGCGCCCGAATTGACCGCCGATCTGGTGCGCAGCCGGAGCAGGGAAGGGGTCCAATGACCGATCTCGGAGACAAGCTGAAGATTGCGCCCGCCGTTCGTGACGCACTATCGGCGGGCGCGCCTGTGGTCGCGTTGGAAAGCACCATCATCGCTCACGGGATGCCTTACCCCGACAACGTCGCGACGGCGCGGTCTCTGGAAGACGAAATTCGCAGCCAGGGGGTGACGCCGGCGACCATTGCCGTGATCGACGGTGTCATTCGGGTTGGGTTGTCAGACAACGAGTTGGAGTGGCTGGGTAAAGCGAAAGACGTTCTCAAGCTCAGCCGCAACGACCTCGCGTACGCCCTCTCCGCACGAAAACACGGCGCCACCACCGTCGCCGCGACCATGATCTGCGCACACCTCGCGGGTATCCGGATTTTCGCTACGGGTGGAATCGGCGGCGTGCATCGCGGAGCCGAAACCAGCTTTGACATCTCCGCCGACCTGGAAGAGTTGGCTACTACTCCGGTCGCAGTGGTCTGCGCCGGGGCGAAGGCGCTTTTGGATCTTCCGAAGACTTTGGAATACCTGGAGACCCGCGGCGTCCCCGTGGCAGGCTACCGAACCGATGAGTTCCCCGCGTTCTGGAGCCGTTCGAGCGGCCTGCGCATTCCGATCCGGCTGGACACTCCCTCGGAATTTGCGGATCTCATAAGGGTGAAATGCGCGCTCGGCCTTCGGGGTGGCGTACTCATAGCCAATCCTGTCGGAGTCGACGACGAGATCCCGTCGGGGGAGATGGCAGACGTGATTGCACTCGCGGTTTCCGACGCCGCGACTCACGGAATAACAGGTAAAGCTGTAACTCCTTATATACTTGCGCGAATCGTGGAACTGACTGGCGGCCGCAGTCTGCGGACCAACATCGCGCTGGTGCGATCCAACGCGCGACTCGCGGCGGCAATCGCGCGGGCGTGAGTTCCCCGAACACCAGTACTCTCGGTACTCAGAAGACAGTAGATACCCGCGAATCGGCGTGATTCGATAGTTGCACTGAGTTTGGTGCATGCTATCATCGCTGGCGGACCGGGGTGAAGTGTAATGCAGGGTGAATTTCCGACACATTATTGTGTTGGGTCGCCAAGGTGAATTCTCAACCCAGGTGACTGCTGGAGTTCAAAGCGTGGAACACAGTAGTTCTACCTGGCAGGTTGCGAGCCGCACGCATCAGCAGGCGGTTTCGATCCTTTTTGCAGCCTGACAGCGAACGGGGAGACGAAGATGGGATCATCCAATCGAGAAAAGTGCGTGTCCTCTTCTGAGAGCGCACAGCTAAGTTCTGGATTCCGGCGCCTGGCGCCCGGACGGATCATTGCATTTGTACTGCTGCTGGCCATGCCAACCATCTTGGCGGCGCAGACAGTCACGTTCACCGAATTCCCCACACCGACATCCGGCGCGGTGCCGCTCGGCATCACCAGCGGACCGGATGGAGCGCTCTGGTATACCTACTTTCAAGGCAATAAGATCGGGCGGGTTACCACGAGCGGACAGTTTACCGAATTTACTTTATCGACCTCTTCCACCACCAATCGCATCACGAACGGCCCGGATGGCGCCTTGTGGTTCACCGATGTGGGAACCGGGCAAATCGGCCGCATCACCACGTCTGGCGCGACGACTGAGTTCCCCATCGCCTCTGGAGCCAATCCCTTTGGCATCGTGACCGGGCCGGATGGCGCTTTGTGGTTTGCAGATGACAGCCCCGGCAAGATCGGGCGTATCACCACGGCCGGAGTGGTTACCGAGTTTTCTCTTCCCTCTTCGGGCTCCAGGCCCGTCGGCATTGCCGCGGGACCAGACGGCGCGCTGTGGTTTACAGAGTTGTTTAACAACAAAATCGGCCGCATCACTACGGGCGGGGTAATCACGGAATTCACCATTCCCACAAGTGCCAGTGAGCCGGAAGACATCATACCCGGGCCAGACGGCGCCCTGTGGTTCACCGAACTCAGTGGTAACAAGATTGGCCGTATCACGACCTCGGGCGCGATCACCGAATTTACCGTGCCGACAGCCAGCAGCTCTCCGGAGCAGATCACCATTGGCCCCGATGGCGCGCTTTGGTTCACGGAAGGCGATGGCAACAAGATCGCGAGAATCACCACAGGTGGAGTGATCACCGAGTATCCGACCCCTTCGCCGATCGGCGATGCCGCCTTCATCGTCGCAGGCTCGGATGGCGCCCTTTGGTTCACGGAGTCCGACAGCAGCAAGATCGGACGCGCCAAAATTTCGTCATCCACTCCGTCCAACTGTTCCTTCAGCCTGTCCGCCAGTTCCACCACGGTCGGACCGTCCGCGTCCACGGGAGCGGTCACCGTGACGGCGGCGGCAGGATGCACCTACACCGTCTCCGCGCCGTCGGGAAGCTTCGCCACCATCACCAGCCCCAGCACGGGATCCGGCACCAGCTCCGTCAGTTACAGCGTTCAGGCCAACTCCGGAGGAAGCGCGCGAACCACTACGCTCACGATTGCCGGCTTGCCATACACCATCAACCAGTTGAATGGATGCGTGCTCGGCTTGACCCCATCGAGCGCATCGTTCGACTCAGGAGCCACCACCAATAGCTTCTTTGTGGGCGCCTCAAATTCGTCTTGTACGTTCACCGCCGCGTCCAACAACACTTCGTTTCTGGTCGTCAACAACGCGGTTGTCACGTCCGCGAATTCCTCGGTGAGCTATACGCTTACCGCCAACCAGGCGTCCGCCAGCCGTACCGGCACGATCACCGTGACCGGGCAGGGAGCCGCCGTGGGACAAACCCAGACGTTCACGGTGATCCAGCGCGGGCAAGCGCCCTGTACTTTCGCCCTGGCGCAAGCCGGGCAGGCATTTCCCTCCGCCGGTGGGACGGGAACCGTTTCCGTATTAGCTCCAGGGGCCTGTCCATGGAGTGTCGCGAGCAGCAGTCCGTTCGTCACCATCACCGGGGGCGGCGGCGGCTCCGGAAACGGCACCGTGACCTACTCCGTCCAGCAGAATTCAGGCAGTGCCCAGCGAATCGGCAGCCTGACCGTCGCCGGTCTGCCGTACGTCGTCACCCAGGCCGGCGCCTCAACGCTGAACTGCGCCGCCAGTGTACCGACGACGTCCCAAATTGCGATTGAGGGACGCACGGAAGTGCTCGGCGATCTGTTTCTGACCTGCACGGGTCTGACCAGCGCGTTGACCGCTAACATCTCGCTCACGCTGAACACCAACGTAACCAATGCAATCACCAGCACGTTCAGCGATGCCCTCATCCAGGTAAACGGGGCGGCCATCACCGCGGGTGTCGTCGCCGGTTACAACACCGTCAACTGGACCGGGGTATCTCTTTCGCCCAGCGGAGGCACAGCGGTGGCGCGTATCACCAACGTCAAGGCGGATGCCAGCTTGCTCGGCGGCCCGGCCAGCCTGCAATCTGTGCCCGTGAGCGGAACCGTCAGCATCGGCGCGTCGGTGGCCGTTCCCATTACCAACGCCACGCAGATTATGGCCTACGCGGGACCCACTCTGGTCTTCCAGAAGGGCGTCTCCACAACCATATCGAACCAAACCACTATTCCGCTCCAATTCCAGGAAGCCAGCCTCAACGCCTTTAAGACGGGTACTTCTCCCACCCGTCTGCGAGTGGTGCTGCAGCAAATTCCGGCCGGTGTGCAGGTGTCCGCGCCTATCTTTAACAGCGATGCGTCCACACGTGCCCAGTTACTCTCGGCCGATTCCAACGGCCAGGGAGGCTCACCGATTTCAGGATCTGTGGGGTCGTATCAAAGCTTAGTTTCGAGCGGAGGAACGGCCACTGCCACCTGGGTGGTGAACTCGTCCGATCCCAATTCATTTGAAACGAACACCTTCCCGTTGGTCCTGCAGAGCTCCGGACAAGACCTCAGCCAGATCGTCTTCTCCGCCAGTTTCGCTCCCATAAGCCAGGTGAGTATTGCGAGCCCGATTGGCACTGTTCCGGTCCCGCGATACCGCGACTTCTCGCAGAAACAGAGCCTGGTGAATCTCCGAAGCAGGAGTAGTGTCCTGACCGGCGCGTCGTCCTTCTCGGCGGACCTCTCGGGGCATTCGCTGTTGACCTCCCGATTGAGCAATGCCACGGCGGGAGGCACCGGCAGCTTCGGGAACCAGGTCAATAACGACGATCAAGACAACAGCTCGATGGGCACCACGGCCGGGACTACCGTGTCTGGTGGGACCATCACCGGTTGCACCGTCCAGCCGCCCGCGACGGGTAGTTGTACGGTCTCGCCTGATGGCTCCAGCGCCACCGCTAACCTCGGGCAGGTGGACCCCGGACAGAGCGCGACTTACACGATCGGGGTTGCCGCGAACCCTTGCCCGACCGGCTCCGGCACCTGCGCGGTGCAGGAAAACGTGAGTGTCAGTAGTTCGAATCTGCCCACCGCGGACGTGACGTCCAGCAACTCCAGCAGCGCCTTCGTCGTTGCCGCCTGTACTCCGGGCACACCCGGAACGCTCCTCCCCACGGGCGGGAATAACCAGACCACCCCGATTGGAACGGCCTTCAGTGCGCCCTTGCAAGTCACCCTCACCGATACCTGCGGATCGCCTCTGGGGGGCCAGTCCGTCACCTTCGGTGTGCCCTCCACGGGGCCGAGCGCAACTCTTTCCAATGGGAGGGTGACTACCGACGGCAATGGAGTCGCCACTGTCACGGCGATTGCCAATTCCGTCCTGGGAACGTACAACGTATCCGCCAGCGTGGGAACGCTAAATGCGTCGTTCACCCTCACCAATGGGCCTAATGGCGGCAAGAACGCCACGCAAAGCAGCAGCTATCCGGGGTCGCCTTCTCCCAATGTGGCGATCGATGGCAACACCGACGGCAATTACGGAGACGGGTCCGTCACCGCCACCAACCTGGACTCCAATCCCTGGTGGCAATTGGACCAGTCCACATCCGTTTCAATCAGTTCGATCGTGATCTGGAACCGCACGGACTGCTGCAGTTCACGCCTCAGCGACTACTGGGTGTTCGTCTCCGATACCCCATTCCAACCTGGCGACACACCGTCAACGCTGGCCTCACGCGCGGGGACATTCGCCAGCCATCAGACTTCCGCGCCGAGTCCCAGCACTACGATCCCGGTCGGCGCCAGCGGGCGTTATGTCCGCGTCCAACTCTCAAGCTCGGGGTATCTCAGTCTCGCGGAAGTTCAAATCATCGTTGGCGGTCCCCCTCCCAACGGCGCGAGCCAAAGCAGCACCCTGTTCGGCACGCCGCCCGCCGGCGCGGCATTCGACGGCAACACCGATGGCAACTTTTACGATGGCTCGGTGACCGCAACCAATTTCGAAAGCACACCGTGGTGGCAGGTAAATCTCGGCGCGGCGCAGACGGTCGGTTCGGTAGTCATCTGGAACCGCACGGACTGTTGCGGTTCGCGTTTGAGCGACTATTGGGTGTTCGTTTCCAATACGCCATTTCTTTCGTCGGATACGCCTGCGACTCTGGCCTCTCGGGCGGGCACCTTCGCCAGCCACCAAACCTCCGCGCCGAGCCCGTCGACTACGATTCCCGTAGGGATCACAGGCCAATACGTGCGGGTTCAACTCTCCGGCGTCAATTACCTGAGTCTGGCTGAAGTACAGGTGTTGGGCGGCCAACCGCCACCGCCGCCGAACAGCGATCTCATCAAGGGCAAGCCGGCGTCACAAAGCAGCACACTGCCTGGATCTCCCGCGTCGTTCGCGGCAGATGGCAACACCGATGGAAACTACTTCGATGGGTCGGTCACGGCAACAAACTTCGAATCCACGCCATGGTGGCAGGTCGATCTTGGCGCACCGACCTCCCTCGGGACGGTCTTCATCTGGAATCGCACCGACTGCTGCGGTTCGCGCTTGAGCGACTATTGGGTGTTCTTCTCGAATACTCCGTTCTCGCCCTCCGATACTCCTGCGTCCTTGTCACAGCGCGGCGATGTTGACGGAGTCCACTTGACCAACGCTCCAAGCCCGTCTCAGGAGATCCTGACGTTCGGGAATTTCTATCGGTATATCAGAGTCCAACTCACCGGGACCGGCTACTTGAGCCTTGCCGAGGTGACGGCATTTGCACCTGTGAACATCGCGCCGGGGAAGACGGCATCGCAAAGCAGCACGCTGTTCGGTGCGCCACCGGCATCCGTCGCCATCGACAACAACACCGACGGCAATTTCTTTGACGGCTCGGTGACCGCGACCAATTTCGAGTCGACCCCGTTTTGGCAGGTCGACCTCGGCCAGAGCACCGGCATCAGTCACCTCGTTCTGTGGAACCGAACGGACTGTTGCGGCTCGAGGCTCAGCAACTACTGGGTATTCGTGTCGGACACACCTTTCTCGCCCAGCGATACTCCGGCCACACTGCAGTTCCGTGCCAATACATTCAGCAGTTTCCAAAGTGGGGCGCCGAGCCCCGCAGCGTTCATCGGGGTGGTGCAGTCGGGCCGATATGTCCGGATCCAACTCACCAGCCCGAATTATCTGAGCATTGCGGAGGTGCAGGTGTTCCAGTTTTAGCGGCCCGGTGCTTTGGAATGTGAGCAACGCTCCCTCACGGTCGCGGCTCGTAAGACACTGACGAGCGATCACTAATGAGAGAGCGGTGACGCTCCCACGCTGACGAGCCGCGCGCGTAAGCAAGCGACCACGTCGCAGCTCGCAAGACGCTGACGAGCGATCACTATTGATGAGGGCGGAGACGCTCCCGCGCTGACGATCCGCGCGCGTAAGCAAGCGACCACGAATCGCGGCTCGTAAGACACTGCCGAGCGATCACTAATGAGAGAGCGGTGACGCTCCCAAGATGCCGAGCCGCGCGCGTAAGCAAGCGACCACGAATCGCGGCTCGTAAGACGCTGCCGCGCGATCACTAATGATCAGAGCGGAGACGCTCCCAAGATGACGAGCCGCGCGCGTAAGCAAGCGACCGCGAATCGCAGCTCGTAAGACGCTGACGAGCGATCACTAATGATGAGGGCGGAGACGCTCCCACGCTGACGAGCCGCGCGCGTAAGCAAGCGACCACGAATCGCGGCTCGTAAGACACTGCCGAGCGATCACTAATGACGAGGGCGGTGACGCTCCACGCTGACGAGCCGCGCGCGTAAGCAAGCGACCACGAATCGCAGCTCGCAAGACGCTGACGAGCGATCACTAATGACGAGGGCGGAGACGCTCCAGCGCTGACGAGCCGCGCGCGTAAGCAAGCGACCACGAATCGCAGCTCGCAAGACGCTGCCGCGCGATCACTAATGATGAGGGCGGAGACGCTCCCACGCTGACGATCCGCGCGTAAGCAAGCGACCACGAATCGCCGCTCTCACGCTGACGAGCCGCGCGCGTAAGCAAGCGTTTTCCATTTCGCGCCGCGCCCGTTATAATGACCCCCAATGGCAAGCCAGAGAGTTCGGACCGCGTTGTCTCTGCTGGGAGTTCTGTTCCTGGCAGGCGCTTTGCAGGCGCAGCATACCTTGGAAAGCGAGAAGAATCCGCTGGCTGGAGATCGTTCAGCCATCGCCGCCGGGCGGCGCCTTTACGATCAGGCATGCCAGGGATGTCATGGACCTGAGGCTCGCGGAGATCGCGCGCCCGCACTGGCATCCGGAGTCTTTCGCCACGGCAGTTCCGACGGTGAAATCTTCCTGAACATCCGCAATGGCGTCCGGGGCACCCAGATGCCGGCCTTCGCGCAACTGAACTCCGACCAGTCGTGGCAACTCGTGTCGTACATACGGAGCCTCGGCGGGAGTGTAGTGGTCGGCGAAAGGGTGAATGGCGATGCCGCGGCCGGCAAGCTGATCTTCGAAGGCAGAGGACAATGTCTTGGATGCCATCAGGTCAACGGCGCAGGACGGCCGGTGGGACCAGATCTTTCTGCGGCAGGGTCCGGTTCGGCACAGGCGTTGGAAGCTGCAATCGTCAGCCCTGGCCAGATGCCCGCCGGTGGCCGGCGCGGATTTCGCCGTCCTGCCGTGACCGTCGTAGCCACCACCGCCGACGGCCACGAATATCGTGGCGTCCGCAGGAACGAAGATGTCTTCTCGATTCAAATGGTGGATAGCGATGGCCAGCTTCACCTGTGGGAAAAGTCGAAATTGAAGGACCTGCGGATTGAGAACCACTCGCTCATGCCGTCGGATTATGGCAAGCGCCTCTCGCCAGTCGAGCTTCAGAATGTGGTGGCCTATCTGAAGACCCTTACCGGGAGCAATGGAGCGTCCGCTGGCGCCTCATTGACCGGCGGCCTAACCTTCGACCGAATCCGGGACTCCGGCGAAGAACCGCAGAATTGGCTCTCGTATTGGGGCGATCTGAAGGGGCAGCATTACTCCCCGCTGAAGCAGATCGATACCAACAATGTGCGCCAGTTGCAGGCACAGTGGGCGGTGCAAATGCCGGGCGATGGAATCGTCGAGTCGGTGCCGCTGGTGGTGGATGGAGTGATGTACACGACGGGCCCTCCCGGCCAGGTCTTTGCGCTGGATGCGCGCACCGGAAGACAGATCTGGAAATATCAGCGGAAGCAGAAGACGGTCAATCCCTACGAGAGCAATCGCGTGAACCGCGGAGTGGCCGTGCTCGGCAATCGCCTCTTCTTCGGGACTCTGGACGCCGCGCTGGTGGCTCTCGACACGCGTACCGGCAATCTGCTTTGGGAAACGAAGGTGGCCGACACCATGGCGGGCTACAGCCTGACCGCTGCTCCGCTCGTGGTTAAAGACAAGATCATCACCGGTGTGGCAGGCGGCGAGTTCGGCATTCGCGGATTCATCGATGCGTACGATCCGGCCACCGGCAAACGGCTATGGCGCTTCAACACGGTGCCGGGCCCGGGCGAATACGGCAACGACACCTGGCCGGGCGATAGCTGGCGGCAAGGCAGCGGCGGAACCTGGCTGACCGGCAGCTACGACGCCGAGTTGAACACACTCTACTGGCCCGTCGGCAATCCGGGGCCCGACGTGAATGGTGACGTTCGCAAGGGCGACAACCTCTTCACCTGTTCTGTGCTCGCGCTCGATCCCGATACCGGGCAGCGCAAGTGGCACTACCAGTTCACTCCCGGCGATACCCACGACTGGGATTCGACCGAAGACATCGTGCTGGTGGATCGAGCCTGGCAAGGACAGAATCGCAAGCTGTTGCTGCACGGCGATCGCAATGGCATCTTCTACGTCTTAGACCGGACCAATGGCAAGCTGCTTTCGGCCACCCCCTTCGTGCGGGCAACATGGGTGGACCGGTGGGATGAGAACGGGCGTCCGGTGGTGAAGCCCGACTCCCGTGCGACTCCCGAAGGCCACACCGTCTTCCCATCACTGGGAGGCGGTACGAATTTTCAGGCGCCGTCCTACAGTCCCCAGACCGGCTGGCTCTATCTCGTCTACCACGATGGCAGCAGCACGTACACCTCGGGACCAGCAGCCTACGAACCCGGCAAGGAGTATTGGGGAAGAGGCACCGGCGGCCGCGGCGGCGGAGTTCCCTCTACGGAATCGCAAGGCATTATGGCAATCGATCCGGCGACCGGCAAGGTGGAGTGGAAGTTCGAGCTGACGCAAGGCTCGCTGGCCGCCGGCGTGATGGCCACTGCTGGTGGAGTGGTCTTTGCTGCATCGCGGGAAGGCTTGTTTCTCGCGTTGGATGCCAAGACGGGCAAGGCGCTATGGCGCTTCGGCGCAGGCGCGGACATTCCCTCTTCGCCGATGAGTTATGCCGTCGATGGTAAGCAGTACGTCGCAGTTTCGTCGGCCGGTGTCCTCTACAGCTTCGCGCTCCCGTAGGATGCCGCGACTACTTCGGCACTGACACCGTGATGTTCCGGAACTGAATTACGCCCTGGTGATCGCCCTGCAGATAGAAGGGGCCGGGCTCGCCTTCATTGACGTCGAGCACGCCGCCGGTGATGCCGGGGATCTCCACGTTATCGTGAATCTTCACGCCATCGCGGATCACAGTGACGGTTCGACCCACCAGGGTGATGTCGAAGGTCGACCATTTCCCCAATCCGTTCGGCAGATTGCCGTCGGGCGCACGATATCCGTAGATCGCGCCCATCTCGTGGCTCGGGGTCGTCCCACCCTCGGTGCCCACCTGGATTTCATACCGGCCCCGCAGGTAGATTCCGCTGTTGCCGTGCTCCGGGCAGTTCACTTCGATGTGCAGCTTGAAATCGTCAAATTTCCGCGTGGTCTTGATGTTGGCTCCGCCGTGGCCGGGGTTGTCGTTCACCAGTTCGCCGTCACGAACCAGCCAATGGCTGTTTGCCGGGTTGCCGACGGGCTCCCAGCCCGTCAGATCCTTGCCGTTCAAGAGAGGTTCCGGATCGGTCCACGCCTTCGGCATGGGACGCTTCAATTCTGGCGCGCGAACTCCCGCGATCTGTGTATCGGAATTGTCGCCACGCTTCTGCACACCGCTGATCTTCGTGCCGTCGGTGGTCAAATCCCAGAGGACTTCGGGAGCGCGGTCAGTCGAAGCACTCACGGTAACGATGAGGTGCGAGCCCCCAACCTTGGCCGCCACGATGGGGCGAACCGCTCCGCCTCCGGGCTGGATGCGGCCATCCAGTTTCCCATCCTTCTCGACCAGCTCCATCCACTGATTGGCGGTACCTCGGGGAGAGGTCACTACCAGATCCCAACGTCCCAGGAAGGGATTCCGGGGCTGCGCACTTGCGGTCCCGATCCAAGCGGACACCGCCAACACGGCGAAGTGTAGTTTCATCACCGCATAGTGTAACCAACCTCGTCGTCTGGCGGAGCGAAAGGAGGCGAGGTCGCAGTTCAGCGCTCGGCCCGTTCTGGGTCAATTTCCGTCGGACTCCGACGGAAATTCTCTGTAACTTATTGAAAATGCTGATGCGGACCCGTCTGACTCCGACGGGTCCCTCCCGCTGATGGGAGGTGGACGCTTGCTTACGCGCGCGGCTCGCAATGAATTCTCGGAGCGGTCGGGACGTCGCTTGCTCACGCGCGCAGCTCGCAAAGAATTTCCGTGAGTGACTGGGACGTCGCTTGCTTACGCGCGCGGCTCGCAACGAATTTCCCGAGCGATCGGGACGTCGCTTGCTCACGCGCGCCGCTCGCAACGAATTTCCGTGACCGGCTGGGGCGTCGCTTGCTTACACGCGCAGCGCGGAACGAATTTCCGGAGCGATCGGTACGTCGCTTGCTTACGCGCGCAGCGCGCAACGAGCCACGACCGTAAGGGAGTGATTTCCGGAGCGGTCGGGACGTCGCTTGCAGCGCGCAACGAGCCACGACCGTAAGGGAGTGATTTCCGGAGCGATCGGGACGTCGCTTGCTCACGCGCGCCGCTCGCAACGAATTTTCGAAGCGATTTCGACGCCGCTTACGCGCGCAGCGCGCAACGAGCCACGACCGTAAGGGAGTGTCCCTGCCGGGATAGGCCACCAACGATATCCACTGTCAAGCAACGGCGATTCTCCGAGGATAGGTAAGGTAGGTACCGGGAACACTATCACACCGTACTATCAGCACTGCCATTTCCAATAGAGCCAGTACAGAATGTGTTTGTGAACTTTACCAGCATCGCACTCATTTTGACGGGATGGCTTCTTACCACCGCTCGCCACTCTTTGCGCGGCCGGCAATTGCGCCGCATCGTACCCGGGATCGGCGTTTCGATGATCACGGCGGGGATCGCCACCCTTATCTGACCGGGGCTTGATCCGCGTCCCAGTTCGCCGCCGCGCGTCTGGCAACTGCAGGAATGTCCTTTTCCAGCAGGAATCGCTGCTCCACCAACCGCTTAGCCGCTTCCGTAACCTGCTTCAGGTACTCGTCCTTACTCTGGTAACGCTCCTCGATCGACCGGCGCGGATCGCCCGTCTTCTCGCGTTCGGCGCGCGTGCGGGGGAACGGTAAGTAGGATCCGATCATATCCATCGCCACTTCGGGCGCCCCAATTTCCTTGTCCCGCAGGTTCCACCCGGTGTACGTCGCCAGGGGCACCGCAAGGTCCGGCAGGCGAACCCCCGAAAGGTCGTTGCCATCCGCGTCCACCTGCGGCACCAGCACGGGAAAAGGCTTGCCGACTTTGGGAGGATCGAACGCCACAATCCCTTTCGTCAGGAATTCGGGGCCGAAATCGAGCCGGTAGGTCATGTAGGGCTCTTTCGGAACATGCACGCCGGGAATCTTCGGAAACGCAAGTGCGGCAGGCGTGACCAACTCATCCCGTGCCACTAGCGGGATCTTTGAGTCAGGTGGACGCGTGCCATTGGTAATCCAGGCGTTCATGTCCATCAACAAGGCGCGCATCAGATACCGGTAGTCCTGCGGATTCGCCCGGTTTTCTGTGTTGTGGACTACGGGGTTGGCGTTCGCGCCGTGCTGCGTACCGGCCAGGTAGTAGATGCGGGTGTCGGGCGCCGGCGCGAAATCGTGTTTGCCGTCGGGCGTGACGTGAATCAGAGCGGCCACGCGGCCCCAATATTCGTACGATCCGTTGCTGTAAAAGATCTTGGGAACGGCATTCTCTTTGATGGTTCGGGCCAGCAGGGATTCAGTGTGATCGCCATCTGTCTCAGGCTCGTCAGTAAATGGGAACAGGTCGCTGGGATAGAGCAGATTCAGGCGGGGATGGCCATCACGGGAAGGCTGTGCAAAGCGATGATTGAAGCTGCCTCGCCCGCCGCCGGCCACGTGCGCCCAAACTCCATCAAAAACTCGCGCGCCTTTTTCGTCCGCGTTGAAGCCGTAGTATAGAAACGTGCGCAGGAAGCGCCCGCTCTGTGAAACTCCGAATCCGATGGCGCGCTTCACATCGCCCGATTGCTTGAGGTACGAGATATAGTCGCGGATGGCCGCGGGCCCCAACCCCACCACCACAGGATCTTTCGCCTGGTACACCACTTCGTAAATTCGCCCCGGAACGAAGCCTGATTCGAATTCGACCCCCGCGCCATCGGTCGTGAATTTCCACTGCGTGCGCGGAATTGTGGTGCGCGGACCGTCCGCGCGATCTCGCACCGTCATGGTCGCCGACTCCGGATCCGCAACCGCGTAGGGAGTCTGCGCGCGATCACCCAGACTGCCGTGATTGGTGCGCGTATTCTGCACGATCTCCGAGCGCACCACGCCCGTGATCCCGGGAATCTTGGGCGCCTCCAGCCGCAGCATGCCCGGACGAGCCGGTACATCCCATTCCCATCCCACCCACACCAGGGTGAAGCCCTGCTCGAACAGCAGCGGGTCGGCGAGATCCTGGGGCGAGCGCGGGTCCGGCCGGCCGCCCAGGTCGAACATCCCGGCGGAGCCTTTGCCGCCACGGTTCGACACTTCGAACAGCGCGGTGCCGTTGCCTTTCGCCGGATCGATGGGCTTCAACATGTAGAGGTCGGCGGTGAACTCCACCAGCCCTTGAGAATCTCTCGGCGCCAGGTCGATGTCGGCGATAATCCGATTTGCTGCCAGCTTGGGGTCCACGGCGAAGTGAATCTTGCCAACCACGCGCTCATAGCCGGGGAAAGCCGTCAAAGGCGCGCGATCGGTGATTTCGACATTCTTGACGGCCGCGTGGGCACACAACGCGATCAGAAAGATGGCGGCGGAATATCGCATGGGTTCATTCTAAACGAGCGGCGCCCGCTTCAAGATGGGTCCTGCCGTTCTCAAGCTTGCCGTTCCCAAGTAATGGTGCGCGCAATGGCCTCTTCGCGCGAAATCACCTCGCGATAGCCCAGTTCGTTTCGGATGCGGCTGGTGTCGGTTTCCAGATGGTGGCGATAGTCGAGCGGCGGCATGCGCTGGTCCTCGGGAATCGACGCGGCCGGTACCACAGTAATCCGTCCGTTCCATCCCGCGATCCGGCCCCATTGCGCGAGACGCTCCGCCCAGGTGGGAGTCGGCTACTCGCCGACGTTGTAGGTCTGCCCGGCAGCGCGACTGTCGATCACGGATAAGACCACAGCCTCCGCCACGTTCTCCGAGAGGCCCGACCTATTGCCAAGCAATGGGAGTAATCCGGTATGTCCGGATACGGGGAGTGCCTGGTGCCAGGGGTTCTTCTATGATGTATATGGGAACCGCTCCATGCCGAATAGCAGTTATACGGGTACGATGGCGCCAGCGGGCTTCAGCACGAGTACCAATCGAATCACTGACGCAGGATACGGATACGATGCTTTAGGCAATTTGAATCAAATGCCCGCGTTAGGTACTGCGAAGTATGATGCGGAGAACCGGCTGGTGGCTGTGTGCACGAACGACACCACTGCTACCTGCACGAATCAGGCGGCGGCGGGTAGGACGATCTATCAATACGACGGCGATGGACGCCGGGTGATGAAGCAATTGCCGGATGGAACGACGACTTATTACGTCTATGATGCTTCCGGACAACTCGCAGTGGAATTGGGTGGTCCAGCGTTCGCGCCGGGGACTCGGTATTTCACTGTAGATCAGTTAGGCAGCACGCGGGCAGTGACAGACGCCACCGGTAATGTCCTGGCCCGGCACGATTACCGTCCCTTTGGAGACGAGATCGCAGGAATTCGCCCGGTTGGGATTGGATACGGTGGGGACCCTGGTGAGACGATGCTATTCACCGGCAAAGAACGGGATGCCGAGACGGGATTGGACTTTTTCGAGAGCCGTCACTTTAGTTCTGCCCAAGGTCGCTTCACTAGTCCGGATTCAATGATCATGAAGAAGGAGTGGTTTGCCGATCCGCAGCGATGGAATCACTATGCGTACGTTCGGAACAATCCGCTTCGATATGTTGATCCGAACGGCGAGGATCTGACGATCGTCTATTCTTACGGTCCAGATGCTTCAGACGAGCAAAAGAAATGGTTCGAGGCAAACAAGGCCCAGATCTTTGCGGCGATTCAGAAGAAGTCAATGACGCTGGTGTGAAAAATGTCAGCTTCAAAGATGCCGCCAGCCTCTCGAAAGACGACCTGAAAAGGCTTGCCAATTCTCCTGTCGGTAGTGATAACAGAACAACTGGCGTAGCGGGTGTGGCCCGACTGGAAGTTACGGGCCAGGAATCTAGCGTCTTTAAAGGCTATGCTCCGCTTGGGGCATATGGTGCCACTTATCACGGGCTGTCTGACGTTTTCTTGGACCGTGGAGGCCAGGGCGGTTCGTCCTCGTGTGATGCCGTCTGTGGTTTCGCAAATATTGCTGCGCATGAAATGGGCCACGGACTTGGGTTCGACGACCCTGGCCATAATTTCATGAACTACGTCGGCTTCGCGCCCACGGTTCCGAATGAATGGTTCAAGGACAATGTCATGAAGCAAGGGGGTGACCCGTACGCAAAGCCTTTGCCGTTCCGTGGCGATAAGAACCAGAGAGCGATTGACGAAGTGAACAGGGCGAAGCCGTTTCCACAATAGGCCAGTCTGTCGAAGGAGCCATCATGAAACGCTTTTGGCGAACATTGGCTTGGGGTGCAACGGCAACCGCTCTGCTGGTCATCGGGTTGTTTGCATACGCAACGGCCAGGGGAAGGCTTGTGTGGTTCCGGTCTCTCCAAGGTGTAGTGATCACCGAAGATGGAAAAGTTGTGGCCGGGTCACTTCACCACAGCGAAGTCGGGCAGGCTTTCATCCTTACTCGAAGACTGCCCCAGAGGACAGAGTCCTATTGGATCGTCTTGCCGGGAGAGAGACCAGGGCATGTATCCAGTTGCGGCGAGTGGTCCGCTCCGAGCTTGCCACTGTTCTTTATCAGCAGTCTTACGCCGCCGTGCTTTCTTCCCATCAAGGAAGGACCTGGCTCGAAGCCGTCCGAGCCGTCTGCTCGACAACTCGTGGCGACCCGTTCGACTCTAGCGTTTGTCGCCGACGATGGGGAACAGGTTCAAACGTCCTGGAAATGACGAAAGAACCTCGGTGGCCGAACTGTTGTCCCACACCACGATGCCGTGTCGCTGCACTTCCGAGTTTGAATGCATCAAACGTAGCTTGTAGGAAAGAGAGGGGCCGTGGTTGGCGTCGATAACGAGCTTGCCGTTCGACCACTCGGAGTTTTTGTCAGCGCCGATCAAGCGCTGGTGATTTTCACGAGTCCTGCTGCTGTACCTGCTTCTCGGCCTGTTCCACCGCACGCCTGTACAATGCGGCAGCGGTCAACTTGAAGGCGCGGCGAATGCGGTTGCACGGATGACTGGCAATGATGTGCTGATGGTAGACAACCCGAACAATCAAGGGTTCGACGCCTTACAAATCCAGAATCTGCCCGTGGGGTCCAAGGTGTGCGGGGTGGATATTATATGCCAATTAAGTTGGATTCATTTCTTCAGCGGTACACCGCGAGGGATTCACAGACGGCTGTTTCAACGCATCAGAGCGAGAGCGGCGATCCAGTGGCGCAGCTAATCTCGCTTCATGGTGGGGCCATTTTTAATCAGGGTATCTACCGTCTGCATACCTGGGGTGAGATCGACTTGTGGAGCAAACGTGTGGGGCAGGCGTTTCCGGAGTTTAATGGAAAAGTCGTTGTGTTCGGCGAGGATTGGCAGGGAAACCAATTTGGATGGCAAAACCGAATCAGCCAAAAGGTTCTGTTGTTTCAAATCGCCTCCGGAGAAGCCTTTGAAGTTGCTGATTCCATCGCCAGCTTTCACAACGAAGAGTTGGTCGAGCACTCGGAGGGGGCTTTGAATGAGAGCCTGTGGCGCGGATGGGTTCGGTCTGACCCTGAACCGCTCCCGGAAGCCCAAGGACCGCACTCAGACTACAGCGGGACGCCAAAAATCCCGGCAGATTGTACTCTGCGACGGAATTTGATGCTAACGGAAATGCTGTAAAGCGCACCGATTTTGCAGGTCGAAAGGGCGATACCGTGCCGCACCAGCATGACTACAATCCAGCCAATCAGCAATTCAACAAGCAAAAGCGACCGCTAGACGACAAATAGCTATGTCTGTGTACGGTCTCGGGAAACTAGTAGGCAATGAGAAAGACTCATACATTTCGTTCCTACAAGGTGCCTCGGCCGACGCCGGCCTGGGTGTGTCGTTCGATGTGGCCTCTGAAGATGCCCTAGAACTGAGCCAAGCTCCTGGCTTGGACGGGGATGGACTTGATTTCTCCGTAATCTCGGAGCCAGGCGATTCTGACGTGATCGACGCTTGGAATGAGGCAATGGATGTGGGCGTAAGAGCATACGCTTCAGCCGGTTGCGGGAAACTTGTATTGGACGCGCGTTCAGTTCTAGGCAATTTTATTCTGCCTGATACAGTCAGATGGGAACTCAGCAATACCCGTCTTGGGCGATTCGCGTCGAAGATCGTATCGTATCCAGGAGTTTCGTCGGCGGGACTTGCGTTCTTTGATGGAAGTATCCGCCAAATCGTTGTTCAGCAGCCGGAGGAGTGCCTCCGACGAATTCTCGCTGGATTTCTCCTTCCATGGGATGCGGGGCCTGACGCGCTCTACGTCTGGCAGCCTTGCGGGCATCCTATGAGTCGTCCACAATGAAGTCGCGCTTCAGAGAAGAGAAGTCGCGGCGAATTCGCCCGGCATGAGCACACGGGACAACATCACTGTGGCACGGCCGACTCGAGTCCATTTCCTGGAATCTCCCGCAACTGCGCCTCGGCTTTTTCGGCGGCACGCCTGTAGAATGCGGCAGCGGTCAACTTGAAGGCCCGGTGAAGGTGTCGCGCCACATCCGGGCCAAGTTCTTCGGCCAGTTTGTCGAGTTCCGGTTTCTTCGATTCTGATGTGGGAGTCTTCGTTCGTTTCATGCAGGTATTTAACTTCCCGGGTATGCAAAAAGCGGTCCTCGATGAACCGTTAAGAACTCCAAATCGGAATCAAACTTGCCGTTCGCTGCGCTCACGGCCCTTCGGGTTGCTGGTCTAGACTCCTTTCACTGTCAAGGAACGAAACCATCAGGAACCATGCGAAGCACGGACGTTGCGAAAGCAACGTCAAGTTTCCAACCAGTCGTTCGCTATCGCTCACGACCTTTCAGGATTCGTAGCCGGGGAAAGCCGTCAAAGGCGCGCGATCGGTGATTTCGACATTCTTGACGGCCGCGTGGGCACACAACGCGATTAGAAAGATGGCAGCGGAATATCGCATGGGTTCATTCTAAACGAGCGGCGCCTGCTTCAAGATGGGTCCTGCCGTTCTTATCCGTGCCGTTCCAAAGCTTGCCGTTCCCATGCAATGGTGCGCGCAATGGCCTCTTCGCGCGAAATCATCTCGCGGTAGCCCAGTTCGTTCCGGATGCGGCTGGTGTCGATTTCCAGATGGTGGCGATAGTCGAGCGGCGGCATGCGCTGGTCCTCGGGAATCGACGCGGCCGGTACCACAGTAATCCGTCCGCTCCATCCCGCGATCCGGCCCCATTCCGCGAGACGCTCCGCCCAGGTGGGAGTCGGCTGCTCGCCGACGTTGTAGGTCTGCCCGGCAGCGCGACTCTCGATCACGGATAAGACCACAGCCTCCGCCACGTTCTCCGAGAAGCCATGCGTCCATCGCCAGGCGGCGAATCCTTCCTCGATTGGCAGCTCTGCCTTACCCGTTGGCATGCGATCGAGCCATGGCTTGAAGCGGTGATGGTCGTTGGGTCCGTAAACGGCGGGGAAACGCAGAATCGTTACGGGCGGGTCCGGCTGCTCGCGGAGCGCCTGCTCTACCAGGACCTTGTCGTACTCGTCCACACGTTCCAGCGGCGCGTTTTGCATGCCGCGATACGGGTAGCGCGATTCGCGTAGCGGTGAACTTTCCGTGAGCGGAGAAGGGTCGGGCGCCCCCGGCTCCTGCCCCTTCAGGCGCGCGTAATTGCGATAAACGTCGCCGCTCGAGATCGCGACTATGCGTCCTGCGGCGCCGCGCATGCCAGCGAGAAAGGCGCGGGTGTCGGTCTCATTCATCGCCCACATGTGGACCGCGACGTCCGGCGCAAGCTCCCGCAAACTCGCAGGCGGTTGCCGTACGTCCCCGTAAATTCGGCGAACGCCGTCTGGGAGATCGGCGCGGTTCTTGCCACGGTGGAATACCGTCACCTCATGACCCAAATTGTGCAGTCTCCGTGCCACGAATGGCCCGGTCAATCCCGTGCCGCCGAGGATCAAGACTCGCATCGATCTGCTCCAGACCCCCCATGATACAATTCGGAAGAAATACTCTTTTTGCGAGGATCCCTGCATGGCAGAAAACCACGACCTTTCCCGCCGCGATTTGTTGAAAGCAGCCAGCGCGGTCACGGCCGCCGCCGCCGCAGTCCCCCTGGTGCAAGGCGCTCCCGCCATCCAGACGGTCAAGGCCGCCAACGATCAGGTGCAGTTCGGCATCATTGGCTCCGGAAGCCGCGGCACCTACCTGATGAAGCACATGAAGTCGATTGACAGCGGCCGGTGCGTGGCGATCTGCGACATCAATCAGGATGCCATCGATAAGGGCGTGCAGACCATCGGCACCAATCCCAAGACGTTTAAGGACTATCGCGAATTGCTCTCGATGCGCGATGTGGATGCGGTGTTCGTGACGGTGCCGCTGTTCGTTCACTTTCCAATTACGAAAGACGCCCTGATGGCGGGCAAGCACGTTTTCTGCGAGAAGTGCCTGGTATTCAAGCCCGAGGAAGTACATGCGTTGCGCGCGCTGGCCGCGGAGCACCCCAAGCAGACGCTGCAAACCGGTCTGCAGCGGCGCTACAGCTACTTCTACCAGACGGTCAAGCAGATGGTGGATAAAGGCATCCTGGGCGACGTCCACCACATTCACGCGCAGTGGCATCGCAACATGATCAACAAGCCGAGCGGACTCTGGACCATGAAACCCGGCGGCGAGAAGAATATCGCGAACTGGCGGATCTACCGTTCGATGTCGGGCGGCCTCACGGCGGAGTTGACGTCGCATCAGGTGGACATTTCCGACTGGATGTTCGGCTCTTCGCCCGAATTCGTCATGGGCCTGGGCAGTCTCGACACATTGAAAGATGGCCGCGACGTCTATGACAACATCCAACTGATCTACAAATATCCCAAGGGCCAGAAGCTGACTTACTCCTCGATCAGCACGAATCAATTTCTCCCTTATTTCAACGGAAGCCGCCCCGAGATGGGCGAGATCATCATGGGCACCGATGGCACGATCGAGATCACCGTGGGAGACGATGTGCACCCCTGCATCGCATGGTGGTATCGCGAGCCACCGAAAGTCACCGAAGTGTCCAAGGCCGAGGATAAGAACAAGCCGTTCGTGGCAGGTGCGACGATGGTAGCGTCGGGCGGCGCGAATGGGCCGATCCCGATCATGACCAGCGATCTGGATTTCACGGGCAAGGAGAGTTTCCTCAACCGCGAGGTCAAGTTCGCGCGCCGCTGGCTGACCGCCAAGGGCGTAATGATGCAGGAAGAGCAGAAGAACCCCGTGGATGTGGAGATCGAGAGCTTCTTCCAGAACTGCCGCGACGGTCAGAAGCCGCGTGCCGACATCGAGGTCGGTCTGGCTGACTCGATCGCGGTGATCTTATCGAACCAGGCCATGGACGAGGGACGCAAAGTCTACTTCAACGAGATCGAGAAGATGGGCCGGGGCGAGGCTCCCAAAAAGGCCTAAAACCCGACTTGGACCCTGTGGGGCCGCTCCCATCGGCCCCCTTTCATTTTCCTGTCGTCGCCGCGAAGTTCTCCAAATCATTAAGATTTCGCAAGGCTGTTTTTTTATTCCTCTGCTAAGATGGACCGATCGAAGGTTACCTAAAACCAACGAGGAGAGGCATACAGACATGAAAAAGTTCATCTCAGGCGTAGTGCTGGGCGCCGTGTTAGGCTTGGGCGCATGGACACTGTCCGCGCAGAATGAGAGAGCGATGCATCCCCGCATCGCCAAGGCCATCGAAGCTCTGAAAGATGCACGAGCCTACATGGCGGAAGCCCCACACGATTTCGGCGGCCACAAAGCGGCTGCCATTCGCGCGACGGACGACGCCATCAAACAGCTCAATTTCGCGTTGGCCTATCGGGGTAAGGAAGACCGTAAGTAAGCTGGCGAATCATGCCGGTGACAGGTCCAGATCTGTCACCGGCAATCCTGTACGAAGTTAGGGCGTAGTGCTCCCCGGCGACGCGATGGTGACCACATGTCCCAGCGTCACCAGCGTCCTGCCGCTCGGAGTATCCAGGATCTCGAGAGTAGGAACCAACTTACACGCGGAAGTCGAGGCTGCCGGCGCGGCCGCGTTGGGAGGGGGAACGATCGAGGGAATCGAAATCGTGGCGCGAATCTCTCTTCGATCTCCGGCTGCCAGTTTCAGATCGGTGTCGCTGCGCAAATCCAACGCCATGCTTTTTCCAGGCGGCACTACCAGCGTTGCCGTCTTCAGCACCGTCCCACTCGAATCCACGAAGCTCACCCCAGCGGTGCAAACTACTCCGAGGGCAGGTGCAAGCACCCCGGGGTTCAACAGGTTCAACTGAGCGGTCTGCGCATCGGCAAGACCTATCATTCCAGTGGTCTCGACCGTGGACGAAACTGGAACTGTTTGGGCGAACAGGGCCGTGACGCCGAGCGTCAGGGCACACGTCAAGCTTGCGGAGTTAGGCATCTGTTTTATCCTCAAAACTCACCGGGACTCGCCTGAAGCCGAACGTCCGTACGGGCCCTGGACCCGATTCTTGCGGGTCTCCTCCGAGAGAGGCACGATAAACGATCGCCGGCTGATGGCGAATCCCGGCAGCTTCTGTAGTGTTTTGGAAATCCGTTGGGGCGCGAGGTGGGCGCTGGTCCCTTCGGTCTTACTGCTGGAACCCGGTTCGCGTGTGGTGAGTTTCGCAGGTTGAGATTATTTAATCTAACTCAAACCTTCGTGCAGGATTGGTAAATGGCAGCGATGAGCCGCATATCGCGGAGACCTTCTTCCCCGGATGCCCGCAACGGCTTGTTGTCCAGAACAGCTTCGGCGAGATGATCGGCAATCCGCGGAAAGTGGGCCGGATCGTGCTCGCCGGATGCGAACTCGACTGCCGGATCGCCTTGGGGATTCGCCGTCAGATGCTGCCCCTGATAGCCGAATGCCGATTCCATGTGCATGGTCCCCTTCGATCCATACACCGTGAAGGATCCGGGCATGTTGGCGCCATAGGTCGTCGTGCAAGTTGCCACCGTGCCCGAAGGGAACTTCATGGTCCAGGACAGATTCTCTTCCACCTCTTTAAAGCGGCCATCCTGATCGGTTACGGAACTGTACGCCTTCAAGTCTCCCTCCGGCTCCGCGCCGGTAAGATAGCGGCAGGCATTCAGCGAGTAGATCCCCATGTCCATCAGCGGACCGCCTCCACCCAGCGACTTGGTGATCCGCCACTCTCCGGCGCGGATATTGAATCCGTTGGCGCTCTCGATGGATTGAATTTTGCCCAGCTTGCCGTCGCGGATGAGTTGAATCGCCTGGAGGTGAGCCGGTTCGAACTGACAGCGATAGGCGATCATCAGCTTACGATTCGCCTGTCGCGCGGCGTCCACCATGGCCTGTGCTTCGGCCGCTGTATTCGCCATGGGTTTTTCGCACAGGATGTGTTTGCCCGCCTTCGCGGCGCGAATGGTGTACTCGGCGTGCATCCCGTTGGGCAGCGCGATGTACACGGCATCGATGTCGCGATTCTCGGCAATGGCATCATATCTCTCATAACTATAGATACTCTGAGCTGGTACTCCGTATTCGGCCGCCATCTTGTCGGCTTTATCGCGATGTCCGCTCACCAGTGCCGTCACCCGGCAGTGCTTCGACATCTTCGTTCCGGGCATGAAATGCTGCATTGAGATGCGGCCAAGTCCAACAATACAATAGCGAAACTGCCGGTCCGGTGGCTGAGCTCCGCTGCGCGGCCAGCACTGCCACGCGGTCCCCAGGGCTGCTATCCGAGCCAATTCTCGCCGGCTGTATCGTGTCACGTTTCTCCTCCTGGTTTCTCTCCACGATACAGCAGCCGCGCCTCCGCCGTGTGGCAATCTCCCTCACACGACAGTACAGGGGAACTTTTCTTCCAAGGGTGGTGTCATAACTGTTTGCAGGGATCGTAAAATCCTGATAATGTGAAGTCGGGCTGAATGTGAGGCTACCGGTGGCCACTTCAATCTTGGACTTGAGTTCGGAACGAACTTCGGAAGCGGGAGTAGAGGCAGAGGACTCTCGCCTGATCGAATCCCTGCGTGAGGGCTCCGAGCGAGCCTACGAGGAACTGCTGACAAGATTCCAGCAGCCCGTTTACACGCTGGCCTTGCGATTGTTGAACGACTCCTCCGAGGCGAGCGACGTCGTTCAGGAAGTCTTCCTCAAAGTGTTCCGCAACATTGGTAGTTTCCGCGGACAGAGCACTCTCAAGACATGGATTTACCGTATTACGGTGAATGAGGCTCACAACACCAGGCGATGGTTTTTCCGCCACCGCCGGAGGGAGGTGGAACTCGATACCGACCCAGAAGAAGTGCGCAGTTGGAAGGACGTGATACCGGATCGAAATCGGTCGCCCTTTGACGTAGCGTTCGATGGCGAGCAACACCTGATGATCGAAGCGGCGCTGGCCCGAATCAATCCCATCTTTCGCGAGGCAGTGGTACTGAGAGACATTACGGATCAGAGTTACGATGAGATAGCGGAGATCCTAGGAGTTTCCCTTGGGACGGTAAAGTCCCGGATTCTGCGGGGCCGGGAGGCCCTCAGAGACGAACTCGAGAGCAGCCTGAAAGCCAGGCCGGCTCTACGATTGGTGCCCAAAACGGCAGAGTGAGTTTATGAGTTGTGAAAACGTGCAAAAACTGATCTCACCGCTCGTCGATCGACAAGTTCCGGCCGGCGAGCAAGAGGATGTGTTGGCGCACCTCGAAGCCTGCAAGCAGTGCGGTGCGCAATTCGAATCGATGCAGAAGATGCGCCAGGCATTGCGAACCATGAGTCATGCGCCCATTCCGGTCCATTTGACCGCGAATCTGCGGGTGTTGGCATCTCATGAGCGCGAACGGCGGCTCTCGCGAGTAAGCTTCTCGGCACGACTGCGGTTTTGGTATGACCACGCGCGATTGTGGTTCGATAACCTCATGCGTCCTGTCGCCCTTCCCTTCGGAGGCGGCTTGGTTTCGGCGATTGTCCTTTTTAGCATTCTCGTTCCCAGCCTTACTTTTCAGCACGAAGATACCGACGCAGTTCTGGTTACCGATCCTTATGGTCAGGTAGTGGTGCTCAGTTCCGGTGGAGTCTATGCTCCGGATGGCACGACGAGTAACGATCTGCCGCGCATCGAGCCGACCTACGCGCATTACACCGGGGATTATCCGGAAGACACCAACGTAGTTTGGTTGGCGATCGGCGGGGACGGAAAGGTCCAAGGCTACTCAGTTGCAAAGGGCCGCTTGACGCCCGATATGATCAGCATCATCTCCATCTCCAAGTTCAGTCCGGCAACGTTCCTGGGTCTGCCTACTGCGGGAGTGGTTAAGATGGTGCAGCATCGCACGCGCCATACCGTTCGCAGCTAGCCTGCCGCTCCGTGTCGCGGCAAAAACTCGGCCAGCATTTCCTCACTAACCGCTCCATTTTGGAGCGCATCGCGGTAGCGGCCTGTCCGCCCGCGGAACCTCCCGGTCAGGTGATTGAAATCGGACCGGGACGTGGCGCCCTCACCGAGGAACTCCTCAAGCGAGCCGCCCGCGTGGTGGCGATTGAGGTCGATCCTTACCTGGTCGCCTATCTCCGGCAGCGCTTCGCCGCCGATCCCCGCCTCGAAGTAGTGGAAGGCAATGTCCTCGAGACCGATCTGAACCAATGGGGTCGGACGGCGATCGCCGGCAATCTTCCGTACTACATCACGTCGCCAATTCTGGAGCTGACCTCGCGGCTCGATTTCACTCGTGCGGTCTATCTGATCCAGAAGGAGGTGGCCGACCGCCTGGTCGCCTCTCCTGGAACGCGCGAATATGGCTTCCTGACCGTTCAGACTGCGCTCTTTGCTTCGGTTCGCCAACTCTTTGTGGTCAAGCCAGGATCGTTCCATATCCCGCCGAAAGTCGACTCCGCAGTGGTGCTGCTGGAGCCGCGGCCAGTCGACCTCGGCGGTCTCGATCGGGCGGAATTCCTCCGCTTCATCGGTCTCTGCTTTCAATACAAGCGGAAGACCATCCGGAACTGCTTGATCGACACTTACGGCAAAGAAGCGGTCGACTCCCTGCCGGAAGCGCCGCTTCGTGCCGAACAGATACCGCTCGAAACCTTTGCCGGCATGTTCCGCCGCCTGGGCCCGGGCTAAGCTGCCGCTTGCCGTTACTCGAATCTCAGCGCCTCGATCGGATCCAGATTGGCTGCCTTCTTTGCCGGGTAATAGCCGAAGAAGACGCCGATCGCCATCGAGAACAACGCAGAGCCCGCCATCGCCACCGGAGAGATCGCTTCCGGCCAGCCGAACACCGTCGACAGCAGAACGGAGACGCAGACACCCAGCAGGATCCCGCCGAGGCCTCCCGCAAGCCCCAGCACGACGGATTCGATCAGGAATTGAGATTGCACGTGCTTCATCCGCGCGCCCACCGCCATACGGATCCCGATCTCGCGAGTTCGTTCCGTCACGGAGACGAGCATGATGTTCATGATTCCGATGCCACCAACCAGCAGGGAGACCGCGGCAATCCCGCCCAGCAGCATAGTCATCACCCGCGTGGTCGCTTCCGCAGTGTTGGCGACATCCGTCAGATTGCGGACGTTGAAATCGTCAGGCTGTCCCTGGCGGAGATTGTGCCGCGATCTCAGCACGTCCCCGATCTGCTGTTGGGCCGCGCTGGTCGCATCGGCACTCACCGCGGAAACATATGCCGTCGGAATGTAGGTCACCGATAGCAGTTTCTTCATCGCAGTGGTGTAGGGCATGAGCAAGGTGTCATCCTGATCCTGCCCCGTCTGGCTCTGCCCGCGTGCTTCCAGTACGCCAGTCACGCGGAACGGCAGATTGCGCACTCGCAGCGTCTGTCCCACCGGATCCATCCCCGGGAAGAGCTGGTCGGCGATGGTCTGTCCGATCACCACGACGCGCGCCGCGCTGGTCACATCGGCATCGGTGAAGAAGTCGCCTGAGGAGACGCCACGATTGCGGATCTCGCTGTACGACGTGTTGGTGCCTTCCGCGCGGGTCGTCCAGTTCTGGTTCCCGAATACCAGCGTCACGGACACATTGACACTGGGGCTGGCCGCTCGGACTGCGGGAGCGTCCCGCAGGATCGCCTGCACGTCGTCAGGAGTCAGCGTGGTTGTGGTTCCAGCCCCGCCCCGCAGGCCCCCGGTGTTCTGGCTGCCGGCGGAGACGATCAACATGTTGGTTCCCATGCTGGCGATCTGTTGCTGCACCTGCTGCTGGGCGCCCTGCCCCAAACTCACCATGGCGATGACCGCGGCCACGCCGATGACGATTCCAAGCATGGTGAGAATGCTGCGAGCCTTGTTGCGCGCCAGTGCGCGCATGGCGATCTTGATGACTGAGCCGATCATAACTCCTCCTGCGCGGCCGGCATGACATAGTCCTCTTCCGGCGGCAATTTGACCAATTCTTCGGCGGCGTCGCGAGTGTTCGCCACGTGCCGGTCGGACACCACTCTTCCATCGCGCACCATCACGACGCGGTCCGCGAACGCCGCGATATCCGGCTCATGGGTCACCAGAATGATGGTGATACCCGACTCACGGTTCAACCTCTGGAACACGCTCATCACGTCGAGTGACGTTCGCGTATCGAGGTTCCCGGTCGGTTCATCGGCCAGCAGCATGGAAGGATTGTTCACCAGGGCGCGCGCAATTGCCACGCGCTGCTGCTGTCCGCCCGAGAGCTGGCTCGGATGGTTGTCTTCGCGATACGCCAACCCCACGATGCTCAACGCCACCCGGCTGCGGCGAATCCGCTCGGCTGCGGGCACCCCTGCATAGATCAGAGGCAGCTCGACATTCTCCAGTGCAGTGGTGCGCCGCAGCAGATTGAAGCCCTGGAACACGAATCCCAATTTGCGATTCCGCACATCGGCGCGCTGGTCCTTGTCGAGCTGCGAAATATCTACACCTTCCAGCAGATACTGGCCGCTGGTGGGGCGGTCCAGGCATCCCAGAATATTCATCAGGGTCGATTTGCCGGAGCCGGACGTTCCCATGATCGCGACAAACTCACCGTGCTCGATCTCCAGGTTGATGTTGCGCAGAGCGTGGACGCGCATGGCGCCGGTATCGTAGATCTTCTCGATGTTCATCAGTTGAATCACTGGCGTATTCATGGCATGCCTCCTGAGTTAACTTGCCTAGGGATCAACTCGCGAATTCTAGCGGCCGACTCGTCCGCCGGCGGTCCCACCAGCGAATGGGGATCGTGCCGGAGTGGTGGTCGCCTTCGCGCCGCTGGCTGTGGTGGACGGCACTGCCACCACATCGCCTTCCTTCAGGTCGCCCGCAACGATCTCGGTGCGCACGCCGTCCGTGGTTCCCGTCTGAACGGATACCTGAGTGAGTTTTCCGGTGGCGTCGACTTTCCACACAGCCGGTCCGCGGACGGGTTTCGCCGGAGTGGCCTGCGCATCCGGCCGGAAGCGTAGCGCGGTGTTCGGGACGGCGATCACGTTGTCGCTCTCGGCTGCCACTACCGTCACATTCGCGGTCATGCCCGGTTTCAGCTTGAGATCGGGGTTCGCCACATCGATGACCGCCGTGTAGGTGACCACGTTCTGCACCGTTTGCGGGGCCAGGCGAACCTGTGAGATGCTGCCGCGAAAAACATCGTTCGGGTACGCATCCACCGTGAAGCTCACCTTATTGCTATTGTTCAGTTGCCCCACGTCGGCTTCGTCGATATTCGCGAGGACTTGCATGCGCGTCAGGTCGTTGGCGATCAGGAACACGGTCGGCGCGGCCAGGCTTGCGGCCACGGTCTGGCCGACGTCTACGTTTCGCGCCACCACCACGCCGTCGATGGGCGCCTTGATCACGGTGTGGTCGAGGTTGACCTTGGCCACGTCGACTGACGCCTTCGCCTGGTCTGACTGGGCCTGCGCCTGGTTCACCTGGCTGCGAGCGGATTGGGCCTGCGCCTTGGACTGATTGAGCTGGGCGATGGCCTGCTGCTTCTGCGCGTCGGCCTGCGCGAGCGCGGCCTGTGCGGTGGGAAGATCCATGGCAGGAGCGGCGCCGGCCTGTACGAGCTTCTGTGTCCGATCAAAAGAGGTCTGCGCGTCCTTCAACGCGGAGTCGGTGCGGTCGACATTTGCTTGTGCCGCCGCCACTCCGGCATCGGCCGCGACGACGTTGCTCTGCGCCGACTGCACGGTGGCTAGTGTGCCCATCCAGGTGGCATTCGCCTGATTGAGCTGTGCCTGGAACTGAGAAGGATCGATCCGCGCGATCACCTGGCCCTTCTTAACCTGACTGTTGTAGTCGGCATCCAACTCGGAGATCGCTCCAGACACCTCCGTGCCCACCTGCACCGTTGTCACCGCCTGCAGGGTGCCAGTCGCGGTGATCGTCTTCGCGATTGTCTGCCGTTTGACCTGCGCCGTGCCAAACGCCGCCGCCTTGGGAGCCGCGGTCATCCGCCACACCCCGGCAGCCGCTCCGATCAACAACAGGGCCCCCACCGCCGCCATCCAACGACGATGGTGGGGCCTGGAAGCGGGAGGCGCCTGCAAAAGCGCCTCCAGTTTCTGCTGCTCGAGAACCTTGGTAGCCATCGTAATTTCCTCCGCTGTCTACAAGGCGTCGGGCGTTCCGCTGGAAGGCGTAAGCCTTTGTAAAATTATGTGAAGCGGACAAGAAGATTGCTTACAAGGCCAATCCCACGAGTGCTCTTTAGTTATCAGCCCCCGGTGCCGGAAACCCGTTGTATGCTGTATGGAATGCCGATCGAGTCAAGCAAACTGGATGGTGGGGTTGCCGTCGTCAAGATCTCGGGGCGCCTGGTGTTCGGCCGGGAAGTGGACCGGCTGGAATCGACCATTGCCGAATTGTTGAGGGATGGACGTTCGAAGATCGTCTTCGATCTCTCCGCGCTGGATTACGTGGACAGTTCGGGCATTGGGACCTTGGTGGCGTGCTTGACCCAGATCAAGAAGGCTGGCGGCGATCTGCGCACGGCCGCCGCCAACACTCGCATCAATCGGCTCTTCACCATGACCGGTGTCGACAAGTTGCTCTCACTGTATCCTTCAGTTACCGAAGCGTCCGCCGGGTAATTCTCAGTTTTCGGAGGGCCGTTCGACATGGTCGATCACGAGGACCGTGACCGGCCCCTTGGTCGACTCGAGTTTGAGCCCTAGCTGCTCCTGTACTGCCGTGAGGATATTGGGGGGAGCCGACGGGTCTGCGGCGGGTTCCGCGCCGCCTGAGGGCAGGGGACCGGGACCTCCGCGCGGCATGCCGGCAGTGACTTCGTCCGGCGTGAATTCCCGCCGCCGATCGAACGTGCCGGTAACCCCCATCTTATCGATGACTGGCCGTCCGAGCAGCATGGAGAGAACTCGGATGAACTCCGGCATGGGCACCTTCCCGCCCATCATCCGGACGCCCGTGGGGCGCATGTTCACGAGGGGGCTGCCACACGGAACCGCCAGGTCCCGCAGCGGGGGTGGCGGCGCGCTCGTATCGACGGTCACACAGCTCCCGTCCTTAGACGGCTGGAGCTTCGAGCCACCCTTCGATGCGGTGAGCGCATCGATTGTGGCGAGATACTTGTGCCTTACATCGGTACCTCTCGTACCAAAAACGCAGATCCGGGAAAGCCAACGGATGGCGATAGTGGAATCTCACCAGTACCCGCAAATCCTATTGAATCTTGCTAGGCGATTGCCGCTAACGCAATACTGGAATTCACCCGGATCATTCAGTCAACCATTCACTCAGGGCAGACGATGCATCGAGAGACGGATCCAACTCAGAACACCCCAGACACGAGTGGGAATATGTGCTCGTTTCTCGGCATGACCGCGGTAGTCTCCAGCCAGCCCATGCGGCAGTTGATGCGCCTCGCTGCACGTATCGCCAAAAGCAATGCAGCGGTACTGATCACTGGGGAAACCGGCAGCGGAAAAGAAATTGTAGCGCGGGCGATTCACCACTATTCGCCTCGTAACACGCGGCCCTGGGTCGATGTGAATTGTGCGGCGCTTCCCGATCATCTTCTGGAGAGCGAGTTGTTCGGCTACGAAAAGGGCGCTTTCAGCGGTGCGAACGCCATGAAACCGGGTCTCTTCGAGGTGGCGCACACCGGCACTCTTTTCCTGGATGAGCTTTGCGAACTCGATCCCCGGATGCAGGTCAAGCTTCTGCGCGTGTTGGACGGTACGCCCTACTATCGTGTCGGCGGCACTCGAAAAGTTGTGGTCGACGTGCGAATCATAGCGGCCACCAATGTCGATTTGCGTGAGGCAGTAGACCGTGGTACGTTTCGCCGCGACCTCTACTACCGCCTGGATCAGGCGCGAGTGGAAGTTCCGCCGCTGCGCGCCAGGGTGGACGACGTGGAGCCAATTGCCCGATTCCTCCTTCGGCGCGAGGCTCCCCAACTCGGAATCTCGGACGATGCGGTGGATGCCCTGCGCGCATATTCCTGGCCTGGCAATGTGCGGGAGTTGGGAAACGCCGTGAGGAAAGCAGCTATCACGGCTGAAGGGGACGAGATCGATCTGTGCGACTTGCCCGAAGAGGTCGCCGTACAGCGACCTGCGCAGAAGGGCGCGGGCCGTACCTTAGACGCACTCGAGTATCAGGCCATTTCGAATGCGCTCGTGGAAGCGGGGCGGCCGGCAGGAGGACGCTGACTCACCTCGATGCTTTGTCGGTTACTCACCAGGTTGGTAATAGATCAATCCAGCAACTAAGAGTCTTCTTCAGGGACCTTGCCGGCCAGAACCAGATCAGCCAGGACCCTCAAGGCCTTCATATATAACTGCAGGGCTTCCGATTCTTTCTGGCGGGCTTTTGTGATTGCCAATGTACCGTCTGGACCGATTCGGCCTCCATGCTGAAGCGAATCGTCTATGGTTTTGCGCAGCGTCCCGGATTCACGCTCGTACCGCTCGCGTGCGGCAACAACTTTCTTTTGCCAGACTCTGGTCAGCTCATAGCTTGAGGGTTTCAGCGCGTCCAAATACGCCCCCTCCCCAGCAAGGGGCAGCCCCCTTCTGAGTTTCCTGAAAGTATAAGGTGATTTTATCATGTCCACCGATTCACGCAAACCCCGAATCGCGACTGCGCAACTGTCGCCAATAAGCCTCCGCCTGTGGTGGTGATTATGTTGTATCTCCGAACAAATGCATTCGCATGGACATATACTGTTTGGTATGTTCAGGCCCAGTCTTGTCGCATGCGCGGTCCTGGCCGCCGCACTGGCTCCGTTCGTCCTCTCGCAGAGCAGCGTCAAACGGCCTCCGATCACCGGGGTAGCCCATGTCGCCCTCAAGACCAATGACCTCGCGGCGGCGCGCCGTTTCTATGGCAAGGACCTCGGCTTCTCCGACGCCCTCGCTATGCCCGAGGGCCGTGGTCCAGCCGCCTGGTTCAAAGTCAACGACCACCAGTACCTTGAAATCTACGAGACGTTGAAGTCGGAAGACGAAGACCGCCTCATCGAGGTCGCTTTCGAAACCACCGATGCCAAAGCTATGCGCGACTACCTGGCCGCAAAAGGCGTCGACGTTCCCGCCGCAGTCAGTAAAGGCTGGGACGGCAACCTGAGCTTCCAGGTTAACGACCCGGAAGGCCACCGCATCGCCTTCGTCCAGTACCTCACCGGCTCGATTCCCGGGAAGCAGTTTGGCCTCCTCATGCCCGCTACGCGCATCTCGGAGCACATGATCCACGCCGGCTTCCTGGTGAAAGATCGCTCCGCCGAGGACCGTTTCTTCAAAGATATCCTCGGTTTCGACGAGATGTGGCATGGAGGCAAGACCGAGACATCCGCGGACTGGATCAGCATTCGCGTGCCCGAGGGCGAGGATTGGCTCGAATATATGTGCAATGTGCAGAATCCTACGCCGAAGACGCGCGGAATCATGAACCACGTCGCGTTCGGCGTACCCGAAATGGATGCCGCGGCAAAGATCCTGCAGTCGCGGCAGGCGCCAATGCCGGAGAAGCCGAAGATCGGCCGCGACGGCAAATGGCAGCTCAATCTATACGATCCGAATCTCACCCGCGCCGAACTGATGGAACCGAAGCCGGTGGAGAGACCCTGCTGTTCGGAACTGAAACCGCACCGCGGACCGCAGGGTCCGGTTGGAATCTTCACCAACCAGGGACCGGTGGGCGACGCGACGCCGGGCAGCAAAGCCGAGTTCGACCCCGCCAGGCAGGAGTACCGCATCACGGGAGGCGGCGCCAATGTCTGGGATACGACTGACGCGTTCTACTTCATCTGGTCGCGCATGGCCGGCGATCTCAGCCTGACCGCAGACGTTACTTGGCCAAACGCCAGCCCAACCGAGCACCGCAAGGCGATGTTGATGGTGCGCGACGGCCTTGCCTCAGGCGCAGCTTATGCCGATGCGGTGTCACACGGCAACGGACTCACTTCCCTGCAATTCCGCGGCGTGGCGAATGAGAGTACCTACCAGACCTTCATTAATATCGAAGGCCCCGCGCGTCTGCGGCTCGTACGCCAGGGCAGCCGCTTCACCATGTACGCCGGTAAACCGGGAGGGGAGCTGAAGGAGGTGGGCCCGGTGGAATATGTGCGGATCAAGGACCCGGCATTCGTGGGCTTAGGCGTGTCGTCACACGTAGCCACGGCGCTGGAGACGGCGGTGTTCTCGAACGTGCAACTGGAATCTTTGAAGAAGTAAGGCTGCGGCGCCCTGTGGATGGAGTCAGTTGGACACGAGTCTGGCGGATCGCGTCCCGCCGACTTAAGTGTCGAATTTTCCTACAGTTGCATTACGTACAGATTGTGCGAGAATGTCCACACGGTAGAAAGAACGAAGTGTGCGAGGGGGGCGGCTCCCGGAAACCGAAAGCCGCTGCGGATTGATAAAGCGGCAAACGGCCTCCCCATCTGGCAAGAGGCCCTCTTCGGCATCGAGGTTCTCCTCTTGCATGCCGCGCCGGTCTACTACGGGCTTGGTGTCCCGAAGGGAGACGGCTCCGCAGTCGTCATCATTCCCGGCTTCATGCTCACCGACCTGTACCTCGTCGAGATGTACGGTTGGCTGTCGCGGATGGGCTACCGGCCCTACTTTTCCGGCATCGGCCTCAACGCCGATTGTCCGAACCTCCTGATCCGCCGCAAACTCACCGAAACCATCGACCGGGCGCGGCGCGAGACCGGGCGCAAGATTCACGTGATTGGACACAGCTTGGGTGGCGTTTTGGCCCGATCCATCGCCGGCGATCTGCCGGACGACATCGCTTCGGTCATCACTTTGGGCGCCCCATTTCGGGGGACGGTGGCGCATCCAACCCTGCTCCAGGCGGTGGACCTGGTGCGCAAACAGATCAAACAGAACCACGGGCCAAAGGTCCTGCCCAACTGCTACTCGGGAGCGTGCACCTGCGCTTTTCTCGATTCGCTCGGCCGCGATCTGCCGGACAGCGTACTCGCGACCGCAATCTACACGCGTAACGACGGACTGGTAGACTGGCGCTACTGCGTTACCGGAAACCCCGAGGTGGACCACGAGGTCTCCGGCACACATGTCGGTCTGGGCTTCAATCCGTCCGTCTACCACATCATTGCGAAACGCCTGGCCGCCGTTCGGTCTCTTCAATTGGCCTGAAGCACGGAGTTTCCGCCGGTGTCGCGAACTGCGCTACTTCCGTGGAGCCCGCCAAGGCTTCAGTCGAAGAGTGTCCGCCCGCGATCGTGGTCTGCACCGTGTCGAAGTAGCCCGTCCCCACGAAGCGTTGATGCCTCACCGCGGAGTACCCGGACGAGGCCAGCGCGAACTCCCGCTCCTGCAGCTTGACGTAGGCGCTCATTCCCGCGCGCGAGTAGTCGTGCGCCAACTCGAACATCCCCAGATTCAGCGAGTGGAACCCCGCCAGGGTCACGAATTGGTATTTATAGCCAAGCTCGCCGAGCTGCGATTGGAACAGCGCGATCTCCCGTTCGCCAAGCTTCCGCTTCCAGTGGAACGAAGGCGAACAGTTGTATGCCAGCAGCTTGCCGGGGAACTGTGCGTGGATCGCCTCAGCGAACTGCCGGGCCTCTTCGAGATCGGGCTCGGAAGTCTCGCACCAGATCATGTCGGCGTAGGGCGCGTACGCCAGTCCGCGCGAGATGGCCGCGGGGATTCCGCCCTGGTATTGGAAGAAGCCCTCCTCGGTCCGTCCGCCAGTGAGGAACGGCTGATCGCGGGGATCCACATCGCTCAGCAGTAGTCCGGCCGAATCGGCGTCGGTACGCGCAATCAGAATCGTGGGCACGCCCATTACGTCGGCTGCCAATCGCGCGGCGATGAGCTTCTGTACGAATTCGCGAATCGGCACGACCACCTTGCCGCCCAGATGCCCGCACTTCTTCGCCGAGGAGAGTTGATCTTCGAAATGCACCGCGGACGCTCCGGCTTCGATCATGGCTTTCATCAGTTCGAAGGCGTTCAGCGGACCACCAAAGCCGGCCTCGGCATCGGCCACAATCGGCGCCAGCCAATAGTGTCCGGTCTGACCTTCGTTGGTGATCTGATCGGCGCGCAAGAGCGCGCTATTGATCGCCCGGACCAGGTTGGGTACGCTGTTCGCCGGATAGAGACTCTGGTCGGGATACATCTGTCCGGAGAGGTTCGCATCCGCCGCCACCTGCCAGCCGCTGACATAAATGGCCTGCAAACCAGCCTGTACCTGTTCCACGGCCTGGTTCCCGGTCAGGGCTCCGAGACTGCGAATGAATGGTTCCGTGTGAAGCAGACTCCAAAGACGCTCAGCGCCCAGACGGGCAAGCGTATGTTCCACCTGGATGGACGGCCTCAGGCGCATGACTTGCTCCGGCCCGTACGGACGCTGGATGCCGTTCCAACGTGGATGTTGATTCCATGTGTTGAGTAACTCTTCGTTTCGATTCATTGATTCCTTACCAACTACATCTCAGTAAAGAGCAACTCGGCTTTTCCCGCAAACCCGCTGGTGCGCCACGGGCGAGTGGGCCGGATCGGACGGGTGAGGAGGCGCGATGCCGGTGACGTGCGTTAGGATCAGGATCGAAGAAGGAGTTATCATTTGTGATTGCAACACCACTAAACGAACTGGTACGGATCATGGGGCCTGCTACTGAGGTACGAGACACCATTCTTACACCCGAGGCTGTCCAGTTCCTCGTCAAACTGTCCGCGAAGTTCGAGTCCCGAAGGCGGCGATTGCTGGAGGCGCGTCAGACCCGGCAGCATGAGATCGACGAGGGCCAGCAGCCCGGATTTCCTCCCGAGACTGCCGAGGTCCGTGCCGCTTCGTGGAAGATCGCGCCCTGCCCCGCCGACCTGATGGACCGCCGCGTCGAAATCACCGGCCCACCTGATCGGAAAATGATCATCAACGCGCTGAACTCGGGCGCGAAGGTCTTCATGGCCGATTTCGAAGATTCCAATTCGCCGACGTGGAAGAACGTCATCGAAGGCCAGGCGAATCTGCGCGACGCCGTCAACGGGACTATCGGATATACCAGTCCCGAAGGCAAGCGCTACGAGGTCGGTGAGAATCCCGCGGTCCTCATGGTGCGCCCACGCGGATGGCACCTCGTCGAGAAGCACTTCCTGGTGGAAGGAGAGCCTATCTCGGCATCTCTCTTCGATTTCGGCCTGTACTTCTTTCACAACGCCCACAACCTGATCCGCAACGGCACGGGACCGTATTTCTATCTGCCGAAGCTCGAGAGCCGGCACGAAGCGCGTCTGTGGAACGCCGTATTTCTGGCTGCGCAGGACTACCTTGGCATCTCCCGCGGCACCATTAAGGCGACGGTCCTCATCGAGACTATTCTGGCCGCGTTCGAAATGGACGAGATCCTGTGGGAACTGCGCGAGCACTCCGCCGGCTTGAACTGCGGCCGTTGGGATTACATCTTCAGCTACATCAAAAAGTTCCGCAATCGCCCGGAGTGCGTCCTGCCGGACCGCTCCCAGGTCACCATGACGAAGCCGTTTCTGGCTTCCTATGTCGAACTCCTGGTAGCCACCTGCCATCGGCGCGGTGCTCATGCGATGGGTGGCATGGCGGCGCAAATTCCCATCAAGAACGACCCCGAGGCCAATCAAGCGGCCATGACCAAAGTACGCGAAGACAAGCTGCGTGAAGTCTGGGCCGGCCACGATGGCACCTGGGTGGCGCATCCCGGCCTAGTCCCGTTGGCGATGCACGTTTTCGATACGTACATGCCCTTCCCCAATCAGGTGGACCGGCTGACCTCGACGAACACAACGGCCGCGCACCTGCTTTTGACTCCCCAGGGAACCATCACCGCCGGCGGCCTGGCGATCAATCTGGATGTGGGCCTCCGCTACCTCGCTGCCTGGCTGGGCGGCAACGGCTGCGTACCGATCTACAACCTGATGGAGGACGCCGCCACCGCCGAGATCTGCCGCGCGCAGGTGTGGCAATGGCTGCAGCATGGCGCCGTTATGGATGATGGCCGCCCGGTGGCTCTCGGTCTGGTGAGATCGGAACTAAGTCGCGCAGTCGACAATCTCCGCGGACAGGTTCCCGAAGAGCATCTCACCACCGCCGCCGCTCTCTACAACGAAATGCTCGCGGACCCCGATTTTCCCGAGTTCCTCACCCTCCAGGCCTACGACCACCTGCGATAGAGTGCGGGGACGTGGCGCAAACACTCATGTTTGCCGTCTCGACACTCATGTCGAGACTTTTCGCAGCGTCCACTCATACCGAGAGCCAGAGTATGGGGCGGGGCATCGCCGCGCGAACAGGGAATATAAGGTCTATAATGCGTTCATGGGCGCCGATGAGGTCGGTGCCCTGCTCGCCGAACTGCGGGATGATCTCGGGTTCCGGCGGATCGAGCAGGGCATCCGGCGGCTCGAGCGGATCCGGTCCATGGCGGAAACGCTCAGGCCCGAAATGGTCAATTCTGGCGTTCTGGTGGGTCTCCTCGCGCAGTGGGTCGACGCCGGCTTCGATAATCCGCAACTGCTCTGCCGGCTCCTGGCGCGATTTCCTCAGGCCACCCGATCGGCCTTAACGCTTCTCGATTACCTGCACCTCCGCATGGCGGAAGGAGCCTTGGCCATGTCGCAGGAGGACTTCGAAGGTGCTGCTTCGCACTTTCGCTTCGTACAGTCGCTCGAAGAGGCAGTCGCGGACCCGGAGCTCCTCGCCATTGCCAACTTCTGGACCGGGCGCTGTCTTCGCAAGACCGGCCGTTACGACGATGCCCTCGCTTACATCGAGCGCGGCGAGGCATTGGCGCTCTCGTGCGGCTATCCGCAGATGGCCGCCATCATGCAAGCCACCCGCAGTTGGCTGGCGTTCCAGAAAGGCCGACTCACCGAAGCCGTTGCCATTCTGCGCCACGCGGAAACCGCCCTCAACCGTACCGACGACTACCTGAGCCGCGGCAATGTGCAATCCGCATACGGCCGCATTGCGCGCCGCCAGGGCCGCTACGAGCGTGCCCTCGAGTGCCTCGAGCGAGCCATCGCCGAGTACCGTTCGGGGGACGGCGCCCAACTGCAAGTCGCCCGCGCGCTCTTGAACCTGGCATTCGTCAAGCGTCTGCTGGCCCTCCACTGCCAAAAGGACGTGGACCACATCCTGGCAGCTCGCCGCTCTGCCCGCGAGGACTCCACCGGCAACGATCGCGTCCGCGAGCTGCGCCTTCGCATCGATCGTATTCGCAACGAAGCCCACGACGAGCTTGCGGAGTCCCTGGCGATCTACGAACCACGCCATAACCATCGCGGCATCGCCGGCGTCCACATCAACCGCGGGTATCTCTGTCTCGACTCAGGCGACCTGGAATGCGCCGCTGTGGAAGCCGCGGAGGCCTTCCGCCACGGCGAGGAAAAGATTGACTACATCGTTATGGCCCGCGCAAGAATCCTGGAGTGCATCGTGGAGAATGCCGCGTTCGAAGAACAGCTCGGCGACCCCGCCCACCACCACGAGACCGCCGAGGCGTTTGCCCGCGACGCTGTCGCCTTCGCCGGCCACACGCAAAACCGCCGCCTGTTGGCTCGCGCTTATACCTGGCAGGGGCTGACCGACGCGATTGAACCCTACGGCGATCTCGAAGCTGCCCGCCGCTGTTGCGAGCAGGCCATCGCTCTTCTGCAGCCGGAGGGGCCCGACCGCCAGTATGTGTGGGAAGATCTGGAAAGCTTGAAGTCCAAAGTGCTCCACACCCGGCCCGTCGACCCGATGCTGCGCGCCTGGGCCGCCGGCGTGGTGGAAGACAAAACCTTCAGCCAGCTCACCGAGGAGTTTGCGCGCATCGTGATCCCCAAGGTGTGGGAGCGCGAAGGACGCAAAATCTCGCGTGTCGCCGAAAAGCTCTCGATCTCGCCCAAAAAGGTGAGGCGCATCCTTCACTCGGCTGGACTACATGCCACTCCAGTCAGTCACCCTGCCGATGCCCCAACAGAACCAGGAGCCCTTCGAACATGACGGAAAAAGTGCTGGTCTTCGACACGACCTTACGGGACGGAGAGCAGGCCGCCGGAACCCGCCTCGGCAGCGCCGAGAAGCTGCTGATCGCGCGTCAACTGCAGCAATTGCGCGTGGACGTGATTGAGGCGGGCTATCCCGCATCCTCACCTGAGGATTTCGAGGCCGTCCGGCTGATCGGGCAGGAGATCACGGGCCCCACGATCTGCGCGTTGTCGCGTGCCGTGCCTGCCGACATCGAAGCTTGCGGAAAAGCGCTGGCCCGGACGAAGCATCCGCGGATCCACACCGGGATCGGTTCTTCGGACATCCACATCAAGGGCAAGTTTCAGGATGAGCGCTACGGCAAGACCATGGCTCAGAAGAAGGTTACGATCCTCGACATGGCCGTCGACTCGGTGAAGCTCGCCCGTCAATTTGTCGAAGACGTGGAGTTCTACGCGGAAGATGCAGGACGCGCCGACCCGGCCTATCTTTTCGAGATGCTGCAGGCCGTGATCGAAGCAGGCGCCACCGTGGTGAATATTCCCGACACCACCGGCTACTCGGTGCCCGAACAATACGGCGCCTTGATTCGTTCGATTCGCGAGAAGGTGCCGAACATCCATAAGGCGGTCATCAGCGTCCATTGCCACAACGATCTGGGGATGGCCGTCGCCAACACGCTGGCCGGCGTGATGAATGGAGCGCGGCAAGTCGAAGGCACCATCAACGGAATCGGCGAGCGGGCCGGCAACGCCGCGCTCGAAGAGATCGTGATGGCGATTCGCACCCGCCAGGACTACTTTCACGTGCACACCGGCGTGCTTGCCAGCGAGTTCCATCGCACCAGCCGCCTGGTCTCGGACCGGCTCGGGATCCTGGTGCCGGCCAACAAAGCCATCGTCGGCGCAAACGCGTTTGCCCACAGCTCGGGCATCCATGTGGATGGGTTTCTCAAGGACCGGGAGACTTACGAAATCATGCTCCCTGCCGACGTGGGAGTTCCCGAGAGCCGCGTCGTGCTGACGGCGCGCACCGGCCGCCATGGCCTGCGCGATCGCCTGAAGAAGCTCGGTTACGCACCGACTCCCCAGGAGCTGGACCAACTCTACCAGCGCTTCCTGACGGTGGCCGACAAGAAGCAGGAGGTCTTCGACGAGGATCTGGTCGCCCTCTTTGAAGATGAATTCCACCCTGTCCCGGAGACTTGGCACATCGAGTATCTCCACATATACAGCGGGACTGCGGCCATTCCCACCGCCACTCTGCGTCTTCGCGGAAAGGACGGGACGAAGCAAGGCGCCGCCATCGGCGATGGCCCGGTGGACGCCGTGTGCAAGGCGATTTCGGGTGTGACCGGAATGTCCGCCAAACTATTGCGCTATGAGATCCGATCGGTGACCAGCGGTACCGAGGCGCTGGGTGACGTCACTCTCCATGTAGAGGCTGCCGGCCGCAAGGTGCTGGGCCGCGGCGTCTCCACGGACATTATCGAAGCCAGCGCCAAGGCCTATCTCGACGCGCTGAACAAGGTCGCCGTGGTGTCCTGAGCTTCATCGAGCGCCAACGCGGCCCCGGAATTGGCGCACACAAGGGCCGTACAGACAGAATTGAAGTTCGTTCTCCGTGAATGACGATGCGAAGCGTCCGTCCCGGGATTGCCGCAGCGCGGCTTGCCGGAAAATGCTGGCATCACTTGACTATCACCCCAACCGCCGAACTGCAATCCCCCAATTTCAAACCGATTCACCACCGCTCTTTGGGCGTTCGCGAAATCGTGGCGGACAGCTCGCGAGAGTTCAGAGTAGTCGCCGCGACCGATTCGAGATTCTGATGGGAAAAAACGAGGAGCCTGGGAGCGTCATTCCGGCTGGACTCGGACGAGCACTTTCTCCAGAATCAGCGACGATCACGGACACGTGGATCACGCGGAATCGCCGACGCTTTCATGCAGCAAACAGACGGCCGGGCTATGCGCGGAGGCATTCACTCCTCCCGGAGGTTCGCCATTGGTTCCAGGTGGGCCGCGCGGCGGGCTTGAAGATAGCTGGCCAGAAACGTCCCTCCTGTCAGAAGCGCGAACGCGCGTGACAGCGTGAGCGATGAGTGGGGTGCGACTCCGAAGAGGAAGCTTGCGCTCAGCCGAGTCGTCCAAAATGCCAAGGCAAGCCCAACCGCCATCCCGATACCCACCACGATAGAGCAGCAGATTCTCGAATCTGCGTGCAAGAAGCCGGTTCACGCACAATGCAGAGGAAACGCTCCATGGGGTCTGGGCTGCGCATAACGCCAACGCGCGGACGCGCATCAGTCTGTTGCGGGAGTATGGTCGGCCGCTGGAAGTTAAGCAGTTTCCGATAGTCGGCGCCAAACGACGTTGCCGGAAACGCCACTGGAGGAGCTTTCGGGCCTGTTGGGCTTGCAGGTAAAAAAATGAGGCAGGGCTGAATGGCCAATATGACTTCGCGCTGTCTTGGTTGAGCAGAGCCCTTCCTTTCGACGAGGGACAGCGGCCCGGACTTGATGGCAGCAGTGCAAGAGCGCCTGGTTTGAAGCTGGAAGAGAGGGTCCGGTGGGGTCAATTCGTAACAGACCAGCTTGAGAAACTGCCTACCGCGAATTGACCTGTTTGCCGCCGCACGCTGCACAAAACCATGCTTTGTGCTGCACGTCGCCGAGTCCCGAAAAGGTCTTTGTGGGACGAGTCGCGATCCGCATCCACTTTCCCGATTACCTCGTTTATCTGGCGATGTGCTCAGTCTGTTGGCAATCGGCGTTCTTGAACGTGACGGTGATCGTGTCGTTGGATCCACTGTACGTTTCGACGAACGTCACGCGCTGGTACTCGGTAGAACCTACGCCGGAAAATGCCCCTGTCTGAGACATGAACCGTCCCAGTTCCTTTCCTCGCATCGAATCTGGCACCAACTCCGCGAGAAAGGCTCGCATCTTCTGCTTCATATCGTCGGTATTCTGGATTTTCGCGTCCGTCGGCATTAAAGCGGGGACTTGCAGCTTGCATACGTGATTTTCGGCTCCGTAGTCGACGACGAGATCGAACCCTGGCGGGACATGGAAGGTCTGCCGGCTGAGTGGTGCGCCGAATTTGACCCGCAATTGGGCGGAATCGAGTTGCGCGAACGCCGGGAGCGCCAGCACGAGAACGCATAAAAGGCGATTTAGCCTCAAGCGCATAGCAAGATTATCGCACCGCGGCAGATTCGTTTCGCCGCCGGCTCTGCCCGCTACAACTTACGCTCCAAACTCGAACTCATCAAATTTATCGAAAACGGTCGCCGCGTCTCAGGACCGGTAGGTTTTGGAACCAATACAATCAGCGACGCCAAGCCTTTTTGGACCCCCAAAAAACTAGCTGAGCGAGAAAAAGACAATAAAGTCCACCGCTTGATTTCGGATCTGACATGTTCGAAGGATGTGAACGAAGCACTTCAACGGCCCGTACCCCTCTGTTCTTCGGAAAGAAATGATGCGAGGTTTTTCGTTCTCCATCGACGCGCCAATTGGGCCGGCAAGCGCGAGTTTTCCATCGACCAGTTGGAGGCGCTAATACTGGGCGTGCTCGAACGGGAATCGGCGGTTCTCCAAGCAGTAACTACCCGAGGAGTGCGGAACGGCAGCCGCCAAACGATTTCCTGCACATGTTCGTCGCGCGGTATGGAATCGAGATAAGGCCAGGTGCACGCGCTGTGGAAGCCGAGAACGGCTGGAATATGACCACATTATCCCGGTGTCGCTCGGCGGAAGTAGCACGGAGCGCCATGTCGAACTGCTCTGCGAAGAGTGTAATCGGCTTAAGTCCAATACGGTTTCTTAAGACTCGAATCTAACAATCGCTTCTGGTTCGTTGGTGGAAATCGGTCTTTTGCGGGTAAAATGTCCCATGGGAGAGACGTCCCCGAATTGTCCCAGAGGGGTGGCCGCCGATATCTGGGCATAACGCTCCGTTGCGACGGCGGAGTCGGCGCCTCATGTCGAGTCACTCCGGCCGCCCATGTGGCCTGTTAAGCTAACGAGGATGCAGCCCAGCAATTTCCTGCCCTGTGCCGAGTTGACGCGCGTCCTGCTCTCAGCCTACGGTCCCTGTCCTGGCTTCAGTTCTGTCTGCGAAAGCATGCGTTGGGCTCCGGAGACGGGTCATGTCCCTCGGGGCTTCTGCGGGGCAATCGGGCAACTCTGCGATGTCGAACTCGTTCTGATCGTCGCTGAGCCAGGGGATCCGCATCCCCACGAGTTCTACACAGCCATTCCCTCCCCGCAGGAATTGTTCGAGGAAATCTGCCGCTACGTTTACAGTTGCTTTAGCTCGGGCAAGGATCAGTTCCACAGGAACATCCGCGAGATTCTCGATCTATGCTGGCCGAGCTTAACGTTCGACGAGCAGATGCGTCGAACCTGGATCACAGAGTCCACTCTGTGCTCCGCATCTACGGAGGGCGGCCCGGTTCCCGCAGCCATCACTAGATTTTGTACGGACTCCTATCTCGCCAAGCAGCTTTCAATTCTGCCCCAGACGACCGTTGTGACGCTGGGTGCAAAAGCTCGTAGCCGAGTTGAACACCTTGGGATCAAGTTCATGGCGGCCGCGGCGGCGGCACCGCCTGGTTGTAACTTTGCGGGTGCGAAGGAATCCTGGAAGCAAGTAGCTGAAGAGGTTCGCAGACGCATGTCTGTTCGCTAAAGCCGCCAACACTCCGCCGTTTCATGCGTTACCGTATGGGAACCAACAGCGGCAAACGCTTGTTCCTCCCCGCCAGAACCCGATCATTTCTCGCTTGCATGCCGCGCGCTTCAGAGCCATCAATGTGATGCGCGCCGATTGGCCGGCGCGCAGAGGAGCAAGCGGATGACGAGACTGAATCAGCACGGAACGGAGTTGGCCCGGATGGACTACGCGGACTGCCGAATCGCGATCATGAGCGACGGCCACGTTCTGCGGACGCGCTTCACCGTCAGCGTCTCCTCCTCGAGTTGCTGGAATCCCAACTTCTCCAGCACGGTCGCCACCGGCAACAGCCCTCCGTAGGCCGTCAAATTCTTGCCATCGAAGTCGTATGGCGTGGAGGCACCGATTTTATTGGGCTCCGCGATAGCTCTTTCAGACCCTTGCCTCGCGGGCTTCCTATCGATATGGTTTGTTTTTGTTGCTCACCGTTTGGGTGACCTCCGAAAGTCAGCTCGCGAAGTTGGCGTTTCGCGGCTCTTCTGTTTTACCGCAGGATTTTCGGGGGTCCCAAACGGGCTGTCATTCAGGTGGGCTGATCCGGCTCAATTCCTGTGCATTGGCTCTGAATCAATTCCTCCAGGCGGTGAAGAACTGACGGAAAGCGGGCGGCGGGCCTCAAGCCTGTAGATCCTGAAAGGTCTCAACTCGCCCGCCACCGTCGCGCGCCGAGCACCTTACTATCGGACTTGCGGAAGCCGGCTTCGGGATCTGCGGTGCGAGCACCTTGCTCCGAATCCACCCCTGGCCAAGCGAGAAGGCATCGGGCCAGATCGTTCGAACTAAACGACGCCATCAGCTACGAGAGGTCGGTGTCACGCAAGCTTACCGAAACGTCACCCCTGAACCCAGCACAGTTCCAGATCCTTGCCACTCAGAGCGTGGTCCAGCCCTGTGAGCATCGTGTTTCGTGGTAGCTCGGTCCGGCATTACCTTGAAGGCCGCCGCAGTCTTTTCATTGAGTCACAGCTCTTCGAAGACATTCTCGCGTTCATTCCAATTCACTTCGACTTCCAGGGCGCCTACCGGCGGGACATACACAAGCTATTCTGGCAGTGAGCCGCCGAACCCCATCGCCGCCTCTTGCGTCGAAACCGTTTGGATCGACTGGCCAATTTCACTAAACCGGATCAATGGGGCATGATCAGGTTTCCGAACAAACCTTGGCTTTTGAATACGTGTTATGCATCTCGACGATTATCGAAACGAACCCAGCCGCACTTCCGGACATCTGCATCCGGAAAGAGCTGGAACAATGAATTTACCAAACGAACCCAGTCCCAGAACCGAACACCTAATTCCTTCCCACCAACAGACCCAGAAACGCCTGCACCGCCCGATTCAATTTCTTCTTTCTCCGATGCACGATCCCCACCGGCCTTACCAGGTCCGGCGCATCCAGCCGGACTGCCACCAGCCGTCCCTGCTCGATCTCCCGATGCATTGTTCGTTCCGGCAAAATGCTGATCCCCGAACCCAAGGCTACGGCCTCTTTAATCGTCTGAATATTGTCGAAGTGCATCACCAGATGCACTACCACCCCGTGAGCGCGAAGGTATCGATCCAACTCTCTTCGGATCGACAAGTCTTCGTCAAACCCGATAAAATTCTCGCCGTTCAGGTCCGCCGGGGTCGCTTCGGACTGGCTCGCCAGGCGATGAGACGGGGGAACCGCCACCTGCATCAACTCCTCCCGCCACGGAAGCACCATGATGTCGCGGCTCGCCTCCGGATAGCTCACCAGTCCGAGATCGGCCGCGTCGTCTCGAACCGAATCGTAGATCCTGTCCGGCCGCATGAACTCCACCTGAAGGGCGCTGGTGGGATAACGCGCCGCGAACTCTTCCTGCAAGCGGCTCATCTCCGAAAGACCGATCGAGTAGATCGAAGCCACTCGCACGGTGCCTTCGATCTGCCGTTTCAAGGCCTCCAGCACGACGTTGAACTCTTCCTCCCGCCGCAACACGTCGCGACAGAACTCCGCGTACAGTTTACCCGCCGCCGTGAGCTCCAGAGGCCGTTTGCTGCGATCGAACAAGGCCACCGTCAAGCGCCGTTCCACCTCCTGCACGTGCTGGCTCGCCGCAGATTGACTTATACCGCAATGAGCCGCACCTTTGCTCATGCTCTTTGTATTCGCTATCTCTTTGAAAAGCCGAAATTCCCATGACGCCACCGTTAAAGCATAACATTAGTTTTTCTAATTTTGTACATGAAAGATTTCCCTATTGCCTTATATTAAGAACACTGATACACTACCCGAAAAGGTAACCACTTTCGAACGAAGCCGCCATTGGACTACCCTCCTGGCGAGGACCTTCCCGAATAACACCACGAGGTGATGTACAGTGACTAGCGGTCTACCTGAACCCCAGGGTCTTTACGACCCCCGAAATGAACACGATGCCTGCGGTATCGGCTTTGTCGCCAGCGTTAAGGGGCACAAATCCCATGACATCATCGTTAAGGGAATTCAAGTTCTCATCAACCTCACCCATCGCGGAGCCTGCGGCTGCGATCCGGAAACCGGTGACGGCGCCGGCGTCCTGATTCAAATTCCCCACCAGTTCTTTGCCCGGGAGTGCGCCGCTCTGGGATTTACGCTCCCCAACGCGGGCGAATATGGCGTTGGCATGACCTTCCTTCCCGTGGAACCCCCGCGCCGCCTTCAGTGCGAAGGCGTCATTGAGCGCATTGTCCGCGAGGAAGGCCTCACGGTCCTGGGCTGGCGAGACACTCCCATCGACGGATCGGCGATCGGCCGCGTCGCCCGCGCCTCTCAGCCTTACATCCAGCAGATCTTCGTCGGCCGCGCCAAAGGAATGACCGAGGACCGTCTCGAGCGTAAGCTCTACGTCGTCCGCAAACGCATCGAGTCCGAATTGTCCGACGTTTACATCCCGTCACTCTCCGCTCTGACGATCGTCTATAAAGGACTCCTTCTCGCACCGCAGATCGCCGACTTCTACCCCGAGTTGCGCGATCCGGAAGTGCGCAGCGCTCTTTGCCTGGTGCACCAGCGCTTCTCCACTAACACTTTTCCCACGTGGCAACTTGCCCATCCCTACCGCTACATCGCCCACAACGGCGAAATCAACACCTTACGCGGCAACGTGAACTGGATGTACGCCCGCCAGTCCATTTTGGCCTCGCCCCTATTTGGGCCGGATATCAAAAAGCTCTTCCCGATCATTCAGCCGTCGGGCAGCGATTCCGCCGCGTTCGACAACGCACTCGAACTTCTAGTGATGGCGGGCCGCTCTCTTCCTCATGCCATGGCCATGCTCATTCCCGAAGCTTGGGCCAAGAACTCTCACATGAACCCGCAGAAGCGGGCGTTTTACGAATATCATGCCTCCCTGATGGAGCCATGGGACGGCCCCGCCGCCATCGCCTTCACCGATGGCCGCTCCATCGGCGCTACCCTCGACCGTAACGGGCTTCGCCCAGCTCGCTATCTCGTCACCAAAGACGATCTCATTATCATGGCCTCGGAAACCGGTGTCCTTCCGGTCAAACCCGAGGAAGTCAGATTCAAGGGCCGCCTCCAACCCGGCAAAATGCTGCTGGTCGATACCGTAGAAGGACGCTTGGTCTCCGACCGCGAACTCAAGCGCGCCCTCTATGGGCGCAATCCCTACCAGCTCTGGATCAAGGAGAACCAGATTACCCTCGACCAGCTCGTCGAGCCGCCGCGCGAGCACGCCAAAGACCCCGACACGATCCTCTCCCGCCAGCGCGCCTTCGGTTATACCGATGAAGATCTCCGCATGATCCTCGGCCCCATGGCAGAAAAGGGCGAGGAGCCTGTCGGCTCCATGGGCACCGATACGCCGCTCGCGTGCCTCTCCGATAAGCCGCAGCCCCTGTTCAACTACTTCAAACAACTCTTCGCGCAGGTGACCAATCCGCCCATCGATCCCATTCGCGAAGACATGGTGATGTCTCTCACCAGCTATATCGGCACGGAACGCAATATACTTGAGGAAACTCCGCAACATTGTCATACCCTCAAGCTGCCGCACCCCATCCTCACCAACCGCGACCTCGAAAAGCTCCGCCGTGTCTCACAGGGCGATTTCCTGGCCACCACTCTCCCCATGCTCTTCGCCGTCGACGAGGGAGAGAAAGGGCTGGAACGCGCTCTCACCCAGCTCTGCCGCAGGGCGTCGCTCGCCATCCAGTCGGGCTACACCTTGCTGATCCTTTCCGACCGGGGCCTTGATCCTGACTATGCGCCCATCCCCAGTCTCTTGGCTCTGACTGCCGTCCACAATCACCTCGTCCGCGAGAAGACCCGTACCCAGGTCGCCCTGATCATCGAATCCGGAGAGCCTCGCGAAGTCATGCACTTTGCCCTGCTGATCGGCTATGGCGCCTCGGCCGTGAATCCCTATCTCGCGCTCGAAACCGTGGCCCACGTCGCCGAAAAAACTGGTGACCCCAAACCCGCCCTCGATAACTTCATCTATGCCATCAATAAGGGTCTACTAAAAACCTTCAGTAAGATGGGTATCTCCACGCTGCAGAGTTACCGCGGCGCCCAGGTCTTTGAGGCCCTCGGTCTCAATAAGGACCTGATTGAGCGCTACTTCACCGGCACTGCCTCGCGCATCGAAGGGGTCGGACTCAGTGTCCTGGCCCAGGAGGCCATGCGCAAACACCGGCATGCCTTCGACCCGCTCACCGAGTTCGATACCGAGCTCGCCGTGGGCGGTAACTACCAGTACCGCGCGCGCGGTGAATATCATCTCTATAACCCCGAGACCATTTCCAAGCTGCAGCATGCCGTGCGCCAGCAGAGTTTCCAGACGTTCCAGGAATACACCGACCTGATCGACACCCAGAGCCGGCAACTCTGCACGCTGCGCGGATTGCTCGACATCAAATCTTCTCCCGAGCCGGTATCGATCGATGAGGTCGAGCCGGCGAGCGAGATCGTCAAGCGCTTCGCCACCGGCGCCATGTCGTTCGGCTCCATTTCGAAAGAGGCCCACGAGACGCTCGCCATCGCCATGAATCGTATCGGCGGTAAGTCCAATACGGGAGAGGGCGGGGAAGACGAAGGGCGGTTTGGCACCGAGCGCCGGAGCGCCATCAAGCAGGTGGCTTCCGCCCGCTTTGGAGTGACTGCCAATTACCTGGTGAACGCCGACGAGTTACAGATCAAGATGGCGCAGGGCGCCAAGCCCGGCGAGGGTGGCCAGTTGCCGGGTCACAAAGTCGACGATTTTATCGCTCACGTGCGTCACTCGATTCCCGGTGTCGGTCTGATCTCGCCGCCGCCTCACCATGACATCTACTCGATCGAAGACTTGGCGCAGCTCATTTACGACCTGAAGAATGTCAATCCGCGCGCCCGCATCTCGGTCAAGTTAGTCGCCGAGGTCGGAGTTGGCACTGTCGCCGCCGGTGTGGCTAAAGCGCATGCCGACGTGGTCTTGATTTCCGGAGATTCCGGAGGCACCGGAGCCTCCCCTCTCAGTTCCATCAAACATGCCGGCGTCCCGTGGGAACTCGGCTTGGCCGAGACTCACCAAGTCCTTGTCATGAACGATCTGCGCGGCCGCATCCGCGTACAGACCGATGGCAAGCTCCAGACCGGCCGCGATGTCGTCATCGCCGCCCTCCTCGGCGCCGAAGAGTTTGGATTCTCCACCGCGCCTCTGGTCGCCATGGGCTGCATCATGATGCGCAAGTGCCACCTCAACACCTGCCCCGTCGGTATCGCCACGCAGGATCCGGTACTGCGCGCCAAATTTGCGGGCGCCCCGGAGCACGTTATCAATTTCTTCTTTTTCATCGCCGAGCAGGTGCGCCGATACATGGCGCAGATGGGCATCCGCACTTTCGATGAAATGGTCGGCCGCGTCGACATGCTGAACCTTCGTGAGGCCGCTTCGCACTGGAAGGCCAAGGGCATCGATCTCTCGGCGATTCTATTTAATCCCCAGATGCCGCGCCGCATCGCGCGACGCTGTATCCAGGCGCAGGATCACGGCCTCAGCCAATCGCTCGATTACAAACTCATCGACCACGCGCGCGAAGCCATCGAAAACCGCACCCCCATCGAGATTAAACTTCCGATTCGCAATGTCCACCGCACCGTGGGAGCCATGCTCTCGGGCGAAATCGCGCGCCGCTACGGATCCGCGGGGCTGCCGGACAACACCATTCGCTTCCTGTTCAACGGCTCGGCGGGCCAAAGCTTCGGCGCCTTCCTGGCCAAGGGAGTGACTCTCGAGCTCGAAGGCGACGCTAACGACTATGTCGGCAAAGGTCTCTCGGGCGGCAAATTGATTGTCTATCCGCCCCGCGGCTCCACATTTGTCCCCGAGGAAAACATCCTCATCGGCAATGTCGCGCTTTACGGCGCCACCAGCGGCGAGGCGTACTTCAACGGCATGGCCGGCGAACGCTTCGCAGTCCGCAACTCTGGAGCCACGGCGGTGGTTGAGGGACTCGGCGACCACGGCTGTGAGTACATGACTCGTGGAATCGTGGTGGTGTTGAGTAAGTGCGGGCGTAACTTCGCCGCCGGCATGAGCGGTGGGCTGGCTTATGTCTTCGACGCGCAAGGTGATTTTGGCGAGAAGCGCTGCAATACAGCATCGGTCAGTCTCGATCCCGTCGGCGACGATGAGCACTTGCTGCGCACCCTGATTACTCGTCACGCCGAAGCGACAGACAGTCCTCGGGCTCACTACATTTTGGATAACTGGGAGCAACTGCTTCCCAAGTTTGTGAAAGTCTTCCCGCACGAGTACCGCCGGGTGCTCCGCCAACGCGCGGAGGCGCAGGCGATCATTCCGGTCGGCTTGGCATCGGAGGTGGCTCATGGGTAAGGTCACTGGTTTCCTGGAACATACGCGCGAAGTCCCGACGCGACGGCCTCCCACCGAGCGCATTCGCGACTGGTTCGAGATCTACCAGCCGTTCCCCGAGTCGAGCGTCCGCGCCCAGGGCGCTCGCTGTATGGATTGCGGTGTGCCCTTCTGCCACACCGGATGCCCGCTCACCAATCTCATTCCCGATTGGAATGATTTGGTCTACCGCGGCCGCTGGCGCGAGGCGGTCCGCCAGTTGCATGCCACCAACAACTTCCCCGAGTTCACAGGCCGTATCTGCCCCGCGCCTTGCGAATCCTCTTGTGTTCTCGGCATCAACGAACCGCCGGTCACCATCAAGAATATCGAGAAGACCATCATCGACCGCGCTTTTGACGAGGGGTGGATCAAGCCCGAGCCCCCGGAACTCCGCACGGGACGTCGGGTCGCGGTGGTCGGCTCCGGGCCCGCCGGATTGGCCGCCGCCCAACAACTGGCGCGCGCCGGGCACAGCGTCACGGTCTTCGAGAAGAACGACCGCATCGGGGGATTGCTGCGCTACGGCATTCCCAACTTCAAAATGGAGAAGCACCTGATCGACCGCCGTCTGGAACAGATGCGCGCCGAGGGGGTCAAATTCCAGACCAATGCTCACATCGGAATGACGATACCCGCGGAAGACCTGAGTCGCGACTTCAACGCCGTGCTGCTCTCAGGCGGCTCTGAATGGCCGCGCGATCTGCACGTGCCAGGGCGGGAGCTTAAGGGGATTCACTACGCCATGGAGTTCCTCCCTCAGCAGAATCGCCGATGTGAAGGCGATACGCTGTCCGAATCGGAGGCCATTCTCGCGGGCGGCAAGCGCGTCGTCATCATCGGCGGGGGCGATACCGGTGCCGACTGTCTGGGCACCAGCCATCGCCAGGGAGCGCTCTGTGTGACTCAATTTGAGTTGCTCCCGAAGCCTCCGGACGAGCGTTCGCCCTCCACGCCATGGCCATTGTGGCCTATGCAGTTGCGAATCGAAAGCTCGCACGAAGAGGGCGGGATCCGGGACTGGAGCGTTTCCACCACCCGGTTTACCGGGGATGAGCACGGTCATGTGCGCCAACTCCACGCCATCCGAGTCGGACCGCCGCCGAAGTTCGAACCGATCCCCGGGACCGAATTTACCATCGATGCCGACTTGGTTCTGTTGGCGATGGGCTTTCTTGGACCCGTGCGCAGCGGACTTCTCGATCAACTTGGCGTAAAGCTCGACAAACGCGGGAATGTCGAAACCAATGAGAACCAGATGACGTCTATTCCAGGCGTTTTTGCGGCCGGGGATATGCGGCGCGGTCAATCGCTGGTAGTCTGGGCCATCGCGGAAGGCAGAAAGGCTGCCCGTTGTATCGACTTATACCTGATGGGCGAAACGCGCCTGCCCTGATTCGTAGCTTGGTTGGTATTATGCGTGTATGCTAAGCCACAGGCTGTTTTACGCTACTGTTCTCGCCGCCACTTCGATCCTCTTCGGCGGATCCGCGGCTGCTCAACCCGCCACTAACGCCTCGCTGAAGGGCACGTACAACGTCCGCTATCTGGGCGCGAACGTCGACTCCAACAATCCTGCCGATGAAGCAGTCAGCTTCTCCGGGCAGATGACTTTCGACGGAAATGGGGGCTTCACCGTCACTGGACAAGGGGTCTATGCAGCCAACGCGAACCAGAGCTTGTCGATTCTCTCCTCCGGACAATACACCGTGCTTCCCGGCGCGATCTTCGCGATGACCAATCCGTTCGATTCTTCCGGCAATACCACCCTGTACGGCGGCATCGGCAACGGCGTTCTCACCGCCAGCAGCACTGATACTGTTTATACCGATATCTTCGTAGCAATTGCGGTGGGCGCCAGCGAATCCGTCGCCACTCTGAGTGGCAACTATTACCTGGCCAGCCTGGAATTCCAGAGCGGCGAATTCGGGTTGACCCGCAATACTTTCTTCACCGCCGCCGCTGATGGCAAGGGCGGTTTTGGCAATCCTTCCATTCAAGGCACCGCTATCAATCTGAATAATGTCGCCACAACCCAGACCAGCACCGGAGTCACTTACACACTCAACGCCAACGGCACCGGCACCGTCACCTTTCCTGCGCCATCGGGTGTCTCCACGGCTGCCAACCAATTACTGGCTGGCAGTAAGATCCTCTATGTGTCGGCGGATGGAAGCTTCTTTGTCGCCGGCGGACAGACTGCCTACGATATGATTCTGGGCGTCAAAGCGCTCTCGGGTAATGTCAGCACCGCTCTCAGCGGTTTGTATTTCACTTCATACCTGGAAAACTACGCGGCCGGCAGCGATGCCGACGGTTTGTATGGCTCCCAAGGGTCGGCCAACGAGGTCAACAGCATTACCACCGAGTTTGCGCATCAGCGCACCAACTGGGAATTCTACGGCTCTTACGACTTTACGACCGCTGGCGGATTCTCCTTAAACGGAGACGGCACCGCTCCATCGCCTGGATTCGCCAAGTATGTGGTGGGCGCGAATGGTAACATCGTCATCGGATCGGGCGACGATACGAACTATCAGCTCGCCCTGTATATCAAGGCCCCGGTAATTACGGGCTCCGGCGTGTTCCTGAATCCACAGGGCATTGTGAACGCAGCCAATAACATCCCGTTTACCGCGCAGGTAGTGCCGGGCGAAGTGGTTTCGCTGTTCGGCACCGGCCTTTCCGGCGTGACCATGACGGCTCCTACGCTGCCGTTCCCCACCACCTTGGGTGGCGTCTCGGTGAACCTGTCGTGGATCGATTTCAACAGTGGCAAGACACTCACTGCGCAGGCGCCGATTTACTTCGTCAGTCCCACCGAGGTTTCCGCAGTCATCCCATACAACGCGCCTGCCGATGGGTCGTACCTGAACTTCACGGTGTCGAACGGCGGCACTAACTCGAACGTCGCCACCGTGTACAGCGGCGCAACTCAGCCTGGTATCTTCACTGTGCCGGCGGGCGGCATCGGCAACGGCGCTATTCTGCATGCCGATTTCAGCCTGGTGACCACGGCCAATCCCGCCAAGGTGGGCGAGACGGTGCAGATCTATCTCACTGGACTCGGCCCCGTCTCGCCGGCGGTGAATGCTGGCGCGGCGGCGCCTTCGAATCCGCTGAGCACCGTGATCGATACAGCCGACCTCGGCGTCTATGTGGATGGCGTCCAGGCGAACTTTACTTTCGCCGGACTGGCTCCGACTCTCGGTGGATTGTATCAGTTGAATGTCACGATTCCTTCGGGGGTGACTCTCGGACAGTCGGTCGGACTCGAGATTCTGACCTTGGATGCGGATAACATTCAGGCCACGATTCCGATCCATCAGTAACTCGAACGCTCGAGATATATACGCGTTCTTTACGAGCCGCGACCGTGAGAAGCTGTGAAAAATCCGACTGTCCCACGTCGCGATGGACAGCGCTTGCTCACGCGCGCGGCTCGCAAGCGCATTTATCGCGAACGTATTTGAGTAGCTTACGATCCGCGACCGTGAGGGAGTGACCTTACAATCCACGTCGGTAAGGGAGTGATCATACGAGCCGCGACCGTAAGGGAGTGATCCCGGGATCGCGGATCATCAAACGTCGCTGCATCGAGTTCTGGCGCAAGTCAAGTGTGCCAGCGAGGTGTGATGGAATCAAGCCAGATTGTCCGGTCCCCGGTGTAGTCTCCGGGGCCGGACCGATTTTATGGCAGACTTCGTGGACCTCCGAAATGCGTCGACAAGAGTGTCGACGCGGCAAAGAAGAGTCTTTGCGCCACGGCCTGTATCAGCGCACGGCGAACGTGGGTGTCTCCAGAAGTCGCGCCTTTTGCATGAGCTTGACGCCTCCCGTTTCCAGCGTCACTACGTACTCTCCGGGCGGCATTGCTGCCCGCGCCTGACCACCGCGTCCGCCGCCACCGCCTCCAAAGCCGCCGAAGGTCTCGGTAGATACTCTATTGATCCCTGCCTTCTGTGACCCCGTCAGTGTCCGCACCACCTTCCCGCTCAAATCGGACACCGTCACCGTGACGGCCTGGCCCGCGTCCTGCTTCAGGTAGTAGTAAATCTGCAGTCCGTTGGGCTCGTTGGGCGTGATCGGGAAGCTGTCGCCGTTGAACCGATAGTTGCCTTGCGCGCCATCGCGACGGATCGGCTTCGGCTTCACCGTGAACAGGTACGGCCCCTTCAGATTCTCCTCCGTCATCTCCCGAATCGGCGCGATGTCCGTGACCCAGATGCCGCGCCCATAGGTGCCCGCGACCAAGTCCTGCTCGCGCGGATGAATCACCATATCGGTCACGGCCGCCGGAGGCATACTGCTCTTCAACGCGACCCAATGCGCGCCCCCATCCACCGACACATACACTCCGATGTCGGTACCGGCGAAGAGCACGGAAGCCTTCTGTGTGTCCTCCACGATGACGTTCACCGGCCACTGCGGCAGGTTCTTCGAGATGTTGGTCCAGGTGGCGCCGAAGTCGGTGGTCTTGAACAGATAGGGCTTGAAGTTATCCTGGCGGCGGCCCGTCTTGGAGGCGTATGCGGTGCCTGCCGCGAAGCGCGACGCGTAGACGCGGCTCGTCCACACGTCTTCGGGACCTCCCGCTGCGGCGATGTTCTTCGTCACATCCGCCCAGTTCGCGCCGCCATTCTTCGAAACCTGCACCTTGCCATCGTCTGTCCCTACCCAGAGCACTCCGGGCGTCACAGGCGACTCCGAAATCGTCACGATGGTGCAGTATTGAATCGCGCTTCCAGCGGCGCTGCGATTGGTCTTCTCCGGATCGTTGGTCGTCAGATCGGGACTGATCTCCTGCCAGTGATCGCCGCGATCCACTGAACGGAACAGCACCTGCGCCCCCGCGTACAGCGTCTGCGGATTGTGCGGCGAGAGCACCAGCGGAGCGATCCAGTTGAAGCGCAGTGCGGGCTCGCCTTGCGGCCTCGTGGGCACGATGCGTACGCGCTCGTGAGTCTTCTGGTCGAAGCGCCCGTGGCCGCCGAACTCCTGCGTGTTGTAGACCCAGCGGCTGTCGCTCGGGTCCACCTGGTTATACATGCCGTCGCCAATGCCCACGGTGGACCAGTCCTCGACTCCCACGCTGCCCGACCAACTGTTGCTCGGTCCCTTCCAGCTCTCGTGATCCTGCAGTCCTTCGTAGATGTTGTACGGCGTCTCCATGTCCACGCCCAATGCGTAAACCTCGCCGCCGCGGATGGTGAGGAGGTGCTGGCTGGTGCGGCCCCCGTCGAACGACTGGTACACGCCACCGTCTGAGGTCGCGATCATGTGGTCGGAATCAGCTGGATCGATCCACAGGGAGCGGTAATCGCCGAAGGCCCGCGCGAAGCTTCTCGGCGAGCCGCGTCCACCCCACGTCTTTCCACCGTCTTCGGAATGATTGAAGCTCGATCCCGTGATCCAGACGCGCTCGGGATTGTTGGGATCCACCGTAAGTTGGTTGAACGAATAGCCGGCCTTTCCGCTGACGTCGACATCATCCGGATTCACGCGCCTCCAGGTCATGCCCGCATCATCGGTCCGATAGACCTGGCCGTTGATGGTGTTGAGCGGATTCGTCGCCCCGGGCCGCAGATTGTGATTGTCGTAGACGGCGTAGAGTGTATCGGGCTTGCTCCGGCAGATATCCATGCCAATCCGGCCCATAGGTCCCTTCGGCAATCCGTTGGTCAACTCCTTCCAGGTAGCGCCGCCATCGGTGGTCTTGTAGATGCCCGTTCCCGGGCCGCCGTCGTTGATCACCCATGCCAGGCGCAGATGCTCGTAGGTGGCCGCATACAGCACCTCGGGATTACGCGGATCGCGCACCAGATCCACCGCGCCCACGCGGTCGCCGACATAGAGCACCTTCTTCCACGTCTTCCCACCGTCAGTGGTCTTGAAAACGCCGCGTTCCGCATTCGGCGTGGCGAGATGCCCCAAGGCGGCAACGTAGACGATCTCTGGCCGTGTGGGATGAATTACGATCCGCGCGATATGCTGGGTGTCGCGCAGTCCCATGTTCTGCCAGTTCTTCCCGCCATCGGTCGACTTGTAGACGCCGTCGCCCCAGTACGCGCTGCGGGTCGCCGAGTTGTCGCCGGTGCCGGCCCAGACCACGTTCTCGTCCGACGGCGCCACCGCGATCGCGCCCATGGAATAGATACTCTGGCCGTCTAACACGGGCTCAAACGTCACACCACCATTGGAAGACTTCCACACGCCGCCCGAGCGCAGTGCGGCGTAGAGGACAGTGCGATGTGCCTTGGCAGGACTCTCCGGTACGGCCACGCCAATCGTCCAGGCACCCGTCTTGAACGGCCCCAGATTTCGATACGTCAGGCCATTGAGCAGGGCTTCATCGACAACTTGTGAAGGCAATGGCGGGGCAAGCCAGACAGTGCCCGCGATCAGACAAAGTACGACGGAATTCCGGATCGGCATCGAGGCCAAGTTATCACGATTTCGTTACTCCACGTTCCAGCCGTCTACTCGGATCTGGGCCTTGGCGCCGCCCAGCAGTTTGCGCGCAAAGGTGGCCGTCACTTCGCGCTTCTCACCGGGCATCAACTCGAAGTAGTTGTCTTCCCAATACACCGGCTTGACGTCGCTGCCCGAGTCGCCTTTCAGCACCGTCAGGTGGACCATGAAGGCGAGTTGGGTGCCGGTGTTCTCCGCAGTCACGTGTTCGACCTGTTCCGTCCCCTTTTGCTCGCTCCGCGACGTCACGCCGACCTTCGTGCCGGGCAGTTTTTCCAACGCGGTCAGATCGGCGTACGTTTTGATCGGCGTGTAGCGCCCGTTCCCCGCTGCCCAGTCCGAGACGTCGTCCTGAGTGGAGAGCCAGTAGAAGTTGGAACTGACGCGCTTGCCCGAAGGATCGTCCAACGTCAGCCTCACGAAGTACGTCTTCGAGAGCCCGTCGATGGCCGGGATGGCAAATGGCTTCACCACTGCGTCCTCACCGACCTCGACGACTGCTGTTTTCGAGAACCTCTCGGTCAGATCGAGGTTGTAGACTTTTGCGGTTACGGTGTGATTCGGAAAAGGAACCGGGTAGTCCGAGCGCAAGTGCGGGCTGACTACACACACCGACCGATCGTCGTACGAGTACTGCACGTGCAGCGGCTCGTTCGCCTTTTTCGTGCCGAAATACCCGCCGCCCGGCCGCAGATAGAAGTCGTAGAGATGCCAGATGGTCGACGGCCACGCATTGTTGAGCATCCACTGCACTACGCCGGTCGCCTGGTATTTATTGCGCCCGTAGGCCTCAAACATGGCGCGCTCGCCCTCATAGGCCATCGCCTGGCTCTTGCGCAGGTAGTCGTTCAAATCGCGCGCCTTGCCGTACCGCGCATCGAGCGCCGCCGTGAAGACCTTGACGTTGCGATAACTTCCGCCGCCCGCGTGGAAATTCCAGAAGTCGTCGATGGGCCACAGATGCTCGGGAGGCAGCATCTCCTTAAGGCTCTCGAGCACTGGAATCGCCGGCCCCGGACTCGTCTCCGTGTTGAATCCGAACGCGCCTCCTCGCTCGCGATCCTGCAGCCAGTAATTCGGCGCCACATACTCGTACGGGCCGGGCATCTTGACGCCGGTAGGCCCCGCTGCCGTAGTGGCGGTCGCCGCCGATGAGACCGTAGGATTGGGCCAATGTTCCTCCTCGAACACCTTCAGATACGCCTTCTCCGCTTCGTCATTCGGCGAGTTGTCGCTGCCGTACAGAAACACGGAAGCGCTTGGATGATTTCGCAGGCGCCGGATCTGGTCGCGCAACGACTCCGCCGCCAGTTTGTAGTCCTCCGGCTTCCAGTTCTTCCAACGCTCCCAATACGAGCAGCAGCACCAGCCCGGCATCACCAGCATGCCGTAGCGGTCGGCGGTATCGAAAAAGTGCTGATTCATCATCTTGCCTTCCAGCCGGATGGTGTTCAGATGCATGTCGCGGGCGTAGCAGATTTCGTTCTCTTCGCGTTCGTCGTCATAGCGCAGCAGCATGTCGGACGACCATCCGCCGCCGCGGATCAGGATCTTTTTGCCATTGATCAGGAAGAGGCGATGCCCCTCGCTGTCTAATTCGGAACGCGCCTCGCGGATGCCGAAATCCACCTCTTCGGCATCCGAAACGGCTGCGCCGGACTCGAACTCCATCCGCAGATGATGCAGGTCCTGCGGTCCCATTCCGTAGGGCCACCAGAGTTTGGGCGCTGTGGCCGCGAGCGCGAGACTGTCTCCGGTTGTGATCGCCACGCGAGTGCTGTCCTTCGCGGCGAGGTGCACCTTCTTCGATACCGTGCGGTCGTCGAAACTCCCGGTGAGCGTGCCCTCAATCGCCTGGCTGCTGGTGTTCTTCAAGTCCGCATACAGGGTGAGTTCCGCCCGGTCTGGGGCAATTCGAAGGCGGCTCGCCACTTGGGTATTACGCACCGATACCGGGCCGCTCACCCGCAGGTAGACGTCGCGCACCAGCCCCATATCTTTGTCGGCTGGCATCGGGTTCCAGTCCACGTAAGTGATGGTGAGATCATTCTGCGTGGGAGCTGTCACTTCGACCGCCAAGACGTTGTCCGCGCCCGGTACCACGAGGTCGGTGACATCGAATTCGAACATGCGATACATCCCCACCGCCTGGTTGGAATTGGCCACCCGCCGGCCGTTCAGCCAGATATCGGCCCGGTAGTTGATGGCGTCGAAGTTGAGCCACAGGCGCTTGCCTTTCAACGCCGTGGGGACCTTGAACCGGGTCCGATACCACCATGGCACGGCGAAAGGACTATCGGCCGGCATCGGCAGATTGCTGAAGTTCATCCCGATGTTGTACGTGGTGCCGGGAATCGATCGCAGATTCATTCCGAATTCGGGGTCGGCGTAAACCTTGTTCCGCACCAGCGCGGACAGCACCGTGGTAGGCACGCTGGCCGGGTACCAGGCCAGGGGACGAAACCGGACGGAGGAGATCGTGTCGCCTTTCTCCGGCACTTTTGCCGACGATTGAACCAGCCATCCTGACGCGAGATCGATCCGCGAACCCGATTGTCCATGCGCTACGGCCAGACAAAGGCACAACGCGACGACGAGTCTCATCAGCTTTTATCTCCAATTCGGACTCAGAAGTATTTTACCTTACACGTTGCGCAAACACTCCCGGTTGCCGAGACGCAACTCGACGCTTTTCGGGGCGTCCGCAATCTCTCCGTCTACAGATCACCTTGGCACCTCGAATTAGTGGACGCGCGAAAAGTCTCGACAGGAATGTCGAGACGGCAAGAAGAGTCTTTGCGCCACAACGTCTTACGTTATAGTGGCAGAGGCATGGCATTCATACTCTCGCTGGACGAGGGCACGACCTCCGCGCGCGCGGCCCTCTACGACTCCGAAGGCCGCAATATCGGGATGGAATCGGCGCCCGTCACCTGCTTTTATCCGCAGCCCGGATGGGTGGAGCAGGACGCGAACCAGGTCTGGAGCGCGCAGATTGAATCGGCACGGCGCCTTATGGAGCGCTGCCGTGCCGATGCCGCGAACGTCGCCGCCATCGGCATCACCAACCAGCGCGAGACCACGGTGGTGTGGGATCGCCGCACGGGTGAACCGGTGTCTCCGGCGATCGTTTGGCAGTGCCGTCGAACGGCCGATTTCTGCGCGGAACTGGCACGCTCCGCCGATGCCGCGGAAATTACTCGCAAAACCGGGCTCGTCATCGATGCCTACTTCTCCGGAAGCAAGATCCGCTGGATCCTCGACCACGTGCCCGATGCCCGCTCTCGTGCGCGTGATGGAGAATTGATGTTCGGCACCATCGACAGCTGGCTCATCTGGAAATTGACCGATGGCGCGCTGCATGTCACGGATCCATCCAACGCCTCGCGCACCATGCTGATGAATCTCGATGGCGGATGGGACGATGACCTGCTTCGCATCTTGGACGTTCCGCGCGCCATGCTCCCGCGCATCGTGAATTCCAGCGGCGTGGTGGGGGCGAGCGCCGCGCATCATCTGGGCGGCGAAATCCCCATTGCGGGAATCGCGGGCGACCAGCAGGCCGCGCTGGCCGGACAAGCTTGTTTTCGCCCCGGACTTTCAAAGAACACGTACGGCACCGGCTGCTTCGTCCTGCTGCACACTGGTCCGCACAAACCTGTCTCGCAAAATCGCTTGCTCGCCACACGCGCAGCAGGCACGGATGGTGGTCCGCAGTTCGCTATCGAGGGCAGCGTCTTCATCGCCGGCGCGGCGGTGCAATGGCTGCGGGACCAGGTGCACATGATTCGAACCGCGGCCGAATCGGAAGAGATCGCATCGTCAGTCGAGTCTACCGGCGGCGTCTATTTCGTTCCAGCGTTCGTGGGACTGGGGGCGCCGCATTGGGACTCTGCCGCCCGCGGGATCCTCACCGGCCTCGACCGCTCCTCGGGACGCGCTCAGATCGTGCGGGCGGCGCTCGAGAGCATCGCCTACCAGACCCGCGAACTGGTGGAGTGCATGGAGGCGGATGCCGGCGAGCCGCTCCAGGAACTCCGTGTAGATGGCGGGGCCGCAGTCAACAACTTCCTGATGCAGTTCCAAGCGGACATCCTCGGAAGGCCGATCGTGCGCCCGGTGGATGTGGAGACCACCGCACTGGGAGCGGCCTACCTGGCGGGATTGGCGATCGGCTACTGGAAGAGCGTCGGGGCGTTGGAGTCGTTCTGGCGGGCCGAACGGCGTTTCGAACCGCAAATGTCCGCCGACCAACGCGAGGGCCTCTTCGCCGGCTGGCGATCGGCGGTACGGCGCTGCCGTGAGGCGTAATCCCGATTACATCCGGGAAATGTAACAACCCTCACGTCTTTTATCGCCGTTAGTGGTTTCTATGCTGTATTCTGTGGAAGCCATGAAGAAAGCCGCCGTTTGTTGGTTCCTCGCTCTCACACCACACCTCTTGCTCGCGCAAAACGGTTATCTGGTGCACAATCTCGTCGCCGACGACAAAACGACCGCGTCCGCCGACTTTTACGATCCTCGTCTGATCAATCCGTGGGGTAATGCCGTATCCACGGGTAGTCCTTTCTGGATCTGCGACTTCGGCGTGTCGACCTTATATACGGTCGCCGACACCGGGACGACGCCGCTGGGGACGCCCAACGCAACGACACAGCCTCTGGTGCCTGGCGCAAGCGGTGCCCCGCAGAAGGGAAGTTGCACCGGTATTGTCTCGACCGCTGCTTCGGGAGTAACGGCGACAACGCCTCCAAGTTTTCAGTTCAGCGCGGCGGGTAAAGGACCAGCAACAGCCAGCTTCATCTTCGTGACAGAAGACGGTACGCTTTCCGCCTGGTCGTCGACGATTGACGCCACACAGGCTTTCATCCTCGTCAACAACGGCGGCAAAGCTGCCTACAAAGGACTGGCGATTGTGGGTGCACCGACGCCACAACTCTACGCCGCCAACTTCAAGACTGGAACCATCGACGTCTTTGACGCAAATTTCAAGCCGGTGACTCTTGCGGCTGGAGCCTTTACCGATCCTCAGATCCCCGCGGGATTCGCGCCGTTCAACATCCAGTCTCTTGGGGGCAAACTGTACGTCACGTACGCCTTGCAGGACGCCAATGGTCAGTTTGATGTGGCGGGTCCAGGGAATGGGTATGTGAGCACCTATGACAACACCGGCAAATTACTGCAGCACCTGGTGGGGCCCGGATATTTCAATCAGCCGTCGGCACTGAACTCACCATGGGGTTTGGCCTTGGCTCCCGCGACATTCGGCAGATATGCGAACACTTTGCTGGTCGGAAATTTCGGAGACGGCAAGATCAATTCCTACGATCCGAAGACCGGAGCCTTCATCGGCACGCTGACGGATGCCACCGGGAAAGCGATCGCTTTGCCTGGTCTTTGGTCTCTGCTCTTCGGTAACGGTGGCAATGGCGGCGACAAAGACACTCTGTACTTCACGGCGGGCCCAGGCGGTCAGAAACACGGGATCCTTGGGAGTATCTCAGCCAATCCCAACCTGACGACTGCCGGTGTCACGAGTTCCGCCCAGACCGGCGCGGGACTCGCGCCCAACTCCTTCGTCGCGATCAAGGGTACCGACCTGGCAGTCACAAAGCGCTCGTGGACGAAGGCCGATTTCGGTTCCACCGGGACATCGCTGCCAACCTCTCTCGACGGAGTCTCGGTGACGGTCAACGGAGAAACGGCTTACATTCAGTCCATCAGCCCGGTGCAGATTACGATGCTCACTCCTCCCGACCTGGCGACCTTCGGGAACATCCCGCTGGTGGTCAATAACAACGGCCTGACCACGACGCTAACGGTGAGTGTGCAGCCGGTGGCGCCCGCCTTTTTCCTCGCCGACACCGCGGGGCACATTGATGCGAACCATGCCAGCGGCGCGCCCATCACCACTGCCAACCCGGCTTCTGCGGGCGAAATTATCTCGCTCTTCGGCACCGGTTTCGGCGTGACGAATCCTCCAGCAACCGCCGGCCAGGTACCCTCCGGCGCGGCCCCGCTGTTGACGCTACCGACGGTGACCTTCGGCGGCACCAGCGCCACCGTGTTGTTCGCCGGTCTGGTTGGCCCTGGACTCTTCCAGATCAATGTGGTTGTGCCGTCTGGATTGACCAACGGCGATGTTCCGGTAGTCGCGACAGCGCTGGGCACCAACTCGCCGTCTGGTGCGACCATCAGCGTCAAAAACTAGTTCGAGTCACAACCGGCACGGGCGATTGCAGCAAGTGTTAAAAAACCAACATAAGCCGTAACGCCCGTGCCGCCGATTCCCGCTAAAAGTGTAAAATCATTCGAGTTGTGGGCCTGCGCAAGGGCTTTCACTGTATTCTGTGGAAGCAATGAAGAAAATAGCTGCGTGTTTGTTTCTGACTCTCTCACCACACCTGTTGCCGGCTGCGACCGGGTACATCGTGCATAACCTTGTCGCGGACGCGAAGACCACCGCCACTGCGGACTTCTACGACCCGCGGCTCATCAATCCGTGGGGCAATGGTTTCTCCACCGGTAGCCCCTTCTGGCTTTGCGATTTCGGAATCTCCACGCTGTACACGGTGGCCGACACCGGGACCGTCGTTTTCGGCACTCCCAACGCGACCACACAGCCGCTCGTGCCGGGACTGGGCGGCGCGCCGAATAAGGGAAGCTGCACGGGCGTTGTGTCCACCGCCGCGCTCGGCGTAACCGCGACCACACCGGCCAGCTTCCAGTTCAGCGCCGCCGGAAAAGGGCCGGCCACCGCGAGCTTCATCTTCGCCACTGAAGACGGCATCATCTCGGCGTGGTCTGCCACCATCGACGCCACCCAAGCCTTCGCGCTGATCGACAACTCGAAGACCGCCGTCTATAAGGGGCTGGCGATTTCCGGTGCACCCACTCCGCAGCTCTATGCCGCCAACTTCAAAGCCGGCACCATCGACGTGTTCGATGCGAATTTCAAGGCGGTGACCCTGGCCTCGGGCGCCTTCACCGATCCGGCGATTCCCGCGGGATTCGCTCCGTTCAACATTCAGATGATGGGCGGAAAGCTGTATGTGACGTATGCCAAGCAGGACGATCCGAAGAATGCCATGGATGACGTTCCGGGTCCGGGCAACGGCTATGTCGACGTCTACGACTTCACGGGCAAGTTGCTCAGCCACCTGACCGGCGGTAGCGGATTCTTCGGCCAGCCCGGCGTGCTGAGTTCTCCGTGGGGAATCGCGATTGCGCCCGCCACTTTCGGCAAATTCGGCGGCAATCTGCTGGTCGGCAACTTCGGTGACGGCACCATCAACGCCTTCGATCTGACCAGCGGCGCGTTCCAGGGCACCCTGACGGACGGCAGCGGCAAGACCATCTCGATTCCCGGACTGTGGTCGATCAACTTCGGCAACGGCGGCAGCGGCGGAGACAAGGATACGCTCTACTTCACCGCCGGCCCCGGTGGCGAGCAGCACGGAATTCTGGGCAGCATCAACGCGAATCCCAACGTGACCTCAACGGGAGTCACGAATGCCGCTCAGTCCGGCGCGGGAATCGCTCCCAACACCTACATGACGATCAAGGGCACCGACCTCGCCGTGACCAAGCGCGCCTGGGCAACCGCCGACTTTGGGACCAGCGGCAAGACGCTGCCAACCTCGCTCGACGGCGTGAGTGTTACGGTGAACGGACAGCCGGCTTACGTGGAGTTTGTGAGCCCGGTGCAGATCAATATTCTGACACCCGTGGGTCTCGTGACGGCGGGACAGATTCAGGTAGCAGTCTCCAATGGCGGGTTGACCAGTGCGACGGTTAACGTCCCGGCACAAAATGCCGCGCCAGCGTTCTTCCTGGCAGATGCCGCGGGCCACATTGCAGCCGAGCATGGAAGCGGGGCGCTGATCTCTTCGACGGCTCCGGCCGCTCCTGGTGAGACCATCGCACTCTTCGGCAACGGCTTTGGCGCGACCACTCCCGCAGTGACGGATGGACAGGTTTTGTCCGCCGTTGCTCCCCTGACTGTGAACCCGGTAGTGACGATTGGCGGCAGCCCCGCGAACGTAGTCTTCGCTGGTCTGACCTCGACCGGCCTCTACCAGATCAACGTCGTCGTTCCCACCGGCCTGCCGGATGGCGACGCGGCAGTAGTGGCGTCGACTGGCGGATTCACTTCTCCCGCCGGCGCTCTGATCACCATCAAGAATTAGATCGGTAGAATCCGGAAGACGGTCCCTTACGGTCGCGGATCGCAAGACACTGACGAGCGATCACTAATGATGAGGGCGGTGACGCTCCCTTACGGTCGCGGCTCGTAGAATTGCCGGGCGCTACGAGCCGTGCTCGTTAAGCAAGCTTCCGGTGGACTGCAGCTGCATTGACATACCAAGCTTCAGCTTGCTCCGAACACGGCAAGCTGAAGCTTTCTGCGTTAGCCCACTGGCACTTCCTGCAACACTTCATTCACGGCGATCTCGATGGCAGGCGCGTGCAGCAGAGTATTGTGAATCAGGCACGTTTTCACAGCGCGATGCAGTCCTTCCTGGTGCCTCGCATCGGCTCCCGGCGCCGTGACTTCGATGCGGAAAGCGGCCAGCCGTGCAGGATGTTTCCCTTTTTCCGCAGTCACCCGGACATTGAGATCCTCCGCCGCGAGGCCGCGGGCTTTCAGGTATTGGGCTGCATAATAGCCGGCGCAAGCCGCCAGCGCGGAAAGTAAGAATTCGGGCGGGGACATACCCTCGTCGGCTCCGCCATTCTCCAATGGCTGGTCGCAGACTACGCGATGACCTCGCGCCGCGACTTCGTACTTCACTCCACCCCGGTATACCGCTGTCACTTCCATTTTGAATTTGTTGTTCCGCTTTGGAAGATGCAAGGAATCGACGGAAGGTGACAATCGGCTCGTATGGTATTTTTCTACGGTACTCGGAGCTTCTGCCGCATCTGTATGCAGGAGCCGGCCTTTTCGCTGCCTTGCTCCACGTCTGTCCAGCATTTTGCCAGCGCGGGGAGAGGAGCCATCAGCGAGTTTTTCCCGGCGTCGTTGACGCCCGTCGTGAACTTCGCCCGCAGGTCGGCGACGCTCTGAGAACGTCCCGCGGCGGCGGCGCGCTCCATGCGATCGAAACCGTCGGCCAGCGATGCCTTCGGCCGCGTGGTTGCCCCGTGGTCCACCAACCCGTCCAGGATGAGTGTCCCGATCACCCCATCCTTATCCCTGGACGCCATGGCGGACGTTTCCGTGAACGCGATCGCTCCGGCGTAGTCGCCTTTCTGCAGTAATGCAGCGAAATCGGCAGCCTCCTGCGCCGGTGTCGGAGCGGGACGCGGGCACGATGCCAGACACAAGGCTGACACTGTGATTGCCAGCAGCATGGCTGCGAGACGCGAGGTGCGGGGGCTTGGCGAACTAGGGGATCGGTAGGAGGCTGGCATAATCTTTCAGCACATATTTCTTGGTGATGGTTCCGCCCTGTGTGAGCGTGTAATAGTCGCTCGCGATATCGCCCATCTCCTCCAGTCCATAATCACTCAACTTGGTTTTCTTGGGGTCTAACGTGTAGTTGTAATTGCGCGACACGATCCCGCGGGCGATTACGCTCCAGCCGAGTCCATAGTATTGGTATAGATGACACCCTTCGTGGACAAACCAGGCACGGGTGGCGATCGGTTCTTTCGAAAAATCAGCGCTATAGTGTTTGGGCGGCCAGTACATCTCCCCGTTAGGGGTCATAGCCGTATCGTCCGGCTGGAACGGGATCCATTTTTCGTCATGCACCTGGGCTGCGGAATAGTTGATGCCTTTTCCGTAGACCGACTTGAGCATGTCGATTTCACCAGCAGTAAGGGCTCTCTTTCCCATCGTGAAACCTCACTGCGCCGATTATAAAAGAGCTTTTAGGGCATGGTAATTGGGGGCGGCCAGACAAGAGCCTCGCGGCCTGCTCGATGTCGCATTGATTCTGGAGCTTGACGAGGCGTACCGGATCCCGCGATTCGAGTACTACCACGCAAGTGGCCGGCCGCCGAAAGGAAGGGTGAAGAGGCGCTTGCTCACGCGCGCGGCTCGCAAGCGCACGTATCGTGCGCACGTATTTTGGGTAGGATACGAGCCGCGGCCGTAAGGGAGTGATTTCGGAACGATCGGGACATCGCTTGCTTACGCGCGCGGCTCGCAAGCGCACGAATCGTGCGAACGTATTTGGGTAGGTTACGAGCCGCGACCGTAAGGGGGTGATTTTCGGACGATCGGGACGTCGCTTGCTTACGCGCGGCTCGCAAGCGCTGATTTTCGGAACGATCGGGACATCGCTTGCTCACGCGCGCGGCTCGCAAGCGCTGATTTTTGGAACGATCGGGACGTCGCTTGCTTACGCGCGCGGCTCGCAAGCGCTGATTTTCGGAACGATCGGGACATCGCTTGCTCACGCGCGCGGCTCGCAAGCTACCCGCCGGCAATCGCCCCTACGATCAGAAAGGGCTCTCTTCCCGACGCGACCGCTTCAGGAAGCAGCGTGTCGACGGGATCATGCGACAAGTCCTCTTCGCACGCAAAGAAGCGGACGAAGGGGCGGCGCCGTCGCGTGTCGTGGTCCCGCAGTGTGCCGCACAACATCGGATACCGTGCTTCCAAAGCGTCGAGAATTGACGCCACCGTAACCGGAGGGGCGACGTCCAGGAGGACGTCGCCCTCGATCCGCCCCAATGTCCGCAAATGGGCCGGCAGAATCACTTGAATCATGAAATGGTCTGCACCTCCACGGAGAGTACCGCCGGCAAGTCTCGCACGATCGGCGCCCATGTGTCCCCTGCGTTGGCCGAGGCATACACCTGTCCACCAGTCGTTCCGAAATAGATTCCGCAGGAATCCAGCGAATCGACGGCCATCGCATCGCGCAGCACATTCACGTAACAGTCGCTCTGGGGCAGGCCCTTGCTCAGCGCTTCCCACTCGTGACCGCCGGTGCGACTGCGATACACGCGCAGCTTGCCTTCCGGCGGATAGTGCTCCGAATCGCTCTTAATGGGCACCACGTAGATGGTCTCGGGCTCGTGGGCGTGCACATCGATGACGAATCCGAAATCGGTCGGCAGATTGCCACTGACTTCCTGCCAGCAATCGCCCGCATTGTCGCTGCGCATCACGTCCCAGTGTTTCTGCATGAAGAGCACGTCGGGACGCGCCCGGTGCATTGCGACGTGGTGCACGCAGTGCCCGACATCGGCGGTGGGATTCGGCAGGAAGGGCGACTTCAACCCCTGATTGATCGGCTGCCACGTCAATCCCCCATCGTCGGTGCGAAATGCTCCCGCGGCCGAGATGGCGATGTAGATCCGCATCGGGTTCGCCGGATCGAGCAGGATGGTGTGCAGGCACATGCCGCCTGCGCCGGGCTGCCAGCGTGGTCCGGAGCCGTGACCGCGCAGCCCCGAAAGTTCCTGCCACGTCTTCGCGCCGTCGCGCGACTGGAACAGCGCGGCGTCTTCCACTCCGGCGTAGACGGTATCCGGATCGGTCAACGACGGTTCCAGGTGCCACACCCGCTTGAACTCCCAGGGGCGAGGCGTGCCGTCGTACCACTGGTGCGTTCCGGGCACACCATCATAAGCGAACTTATTCCCTCCAGGCTCCCAGGTCTTTCCCCCGTCGTTTGATCGCTGGATGACTTGCCCAAACCAGCCGCTGGATTGCGACGCGTACAAACGGTCGGGGTCAACGGGCGAGGCTTTCATATGATAAATTTCCCATCCCCCGAAATGCGGCCCGCTCACGTCCCAGTGCTCGCGTTTACCGTCGGAGGTAAGGGTAAAGGCACCTTTTCGCGTACCGACGAGTACTCGTACTTTGCTCATTCTCGATCTTCAATCCTTCCTGAGCCGGGCGTGCTGAGGGCCCGGTGCTTTCTCATTAGATTGTCGATTACGCACGGCTCAAATCGACAATCGCCACCCTCAACTTCGCGCAACTCTAAGGTTGCATATTAGTAAACTACATGTCGAAATGCAACTTAAAAGTTGCACATTGCACCGCCCCGTCCAAATAACGCTGGGTAGCCCTCCCTTAGGCGGAATTATTGCCGTAACGCGAGCGGCCCATTCGAAGCAGGGTATTGGCAGAAAGAGAGCTGGTGCAGCACGTCAAGTTCAGCCGCCGGTCTGCTCGGAAGCGGCTTTGGAGAGTGGCGGTACCTTGGTATCGGGCTGCAGGGGCGGCCTCTTCTTATGCCACTCGGTGGCTTCCTGATAAGCGTACGCCAGCGCCAGAACCGTCGCCTCGGCAAAGTGAGGTCCCGCGATCTGCAGACCGATCGGCAAGCCATCCTTCGAGAATCCGCACGGTACCGTAATCGCCGGCAGACCGTAGCCGTTGAACGGCCGCGTGTTTTCTTCGGGATCGATCGAGGCGCGAGAACGTGTGGGTGCGGCCGCTGCCCCATCCCGACCTCCCTCTGCCGCCGCGCCGCCCGTCGCGGCGCCGCCGCGTGCACCACCGCCGCGTGCACCACCGCCGCGCCCCCCGCCCGCGCCTCCACCGGCATTGTTCGCGGACAGTTCCTCCTCAATCGTGGAAGGTGTGTGGCGGGAAACCGGCGCCACCAGCAGATCGACGCCCTGCTTGCGGAATGCCTCTTCGTCCACGGTGCGTCTCACCATTTCCAGATCGCGCCACCCGCGGATATAGTCTGCCGCACGCGTCGCATCGGGGGTGGTTGGAAAGACGCGCGCGGTGCTCGGCTCGTAGCCGCCGCCATTTACGCCTCGAAGATTCTCATGGTACGCCGCGATCTCCGCGCCGACCCCGGCATGCAGAAGCGAAGGCAGCCCCACCTCGCGCGTTCCCTTCGTCATCTTGGTCAGCACCGCGATGGCGTCCTCGACCGCGCGCGCTACGTCGTCCTCGAGATGATCGTAAAACTGGGCGGGAATGCCCAGACGGAACTGCGAGACCGGCGCGCCAATCGCCGCCAGGTAGTCGGGAACCGGCTGATCTACACTGTCGATGTCCAATTGATCGTAACCGGCGATCTGCTGCAGAAGCATGGCCGCGTCTTCTACCGTTCGCGCGATCGGACCGCAGTGATCCAGCGACCAGGCGAATGGGATGATGCCGCGCATGCTCACCCGTCCGAAGGTCGGCTTGAAACCGACGACGCCGCAATAAGCGGCAGGTGTGCGGATCGATCCACCGGCGTCGGTTCCCAGTGCCGCAAAGCAGTTCTCCATGGCGACGGCAGCAGCCGATCCACCGGAAGCGCCGCCCGCCACGCGCTCCAGGCTCCAGGGATTGCGCACCGGTCCCCAATAACTCACCGCCGAACTCGCGCCCGCATCGAATTCATGCATATTGCACTTCCCGATGAGGATGGCGCCCGCTGCTTTCAGCCTGGCCACCACCTTGGCATCCTCGGCGGGAAATCGATACTCGTAAACCGCGCTGGCTGCCGTGGTCCGCGTGCCCGCGGTGTCGATGGAGTCCTTGAGGCCGATGGGGATCCCGTGCAAGGGGCTGCGAAAGCGTCCAGCGCTCTGCTCTTCACCCAGGGTCTTGGCCTGTTCCAGGGCCTTCTCCCGCATCACCGTGATCCAGGCGTTGATCTTGGGATTGTAGGTCTTGATGCGGTCGAGACAGGCTTCGGTCAGTTCCAGAGGCGTGACCTTCTTCGCATGGATGCGCTCGGAGGCCTGCCTCAAGGTCAGTGACGCCAAATCTCCGGAACTCTGCGATCGCGCCCATCTTGCGGCGGCCATCGCGCTCAGACCCGTCATTAGAAAGCCGCGCCGCGAAGAATTTGGCATGAGCCGTTTTACCCCGGTCCGGCTTGGCTTGTCAATTCCGCCTTGGCGCCTGCCCTTGGGCCGGTTCAGGTTTGCAATAGAATGTGGTCTACCATGTCAACCAGACGCATTCTCACGATTCTGGCCGCGCTGCTCGTGGCGGCTGTACTGCAAGCCCAGACCAACCCCCTCTGGCATGAGGAAAAGATCAAGAACTACCTGCCCCACATGACATGGCCCGAGGTTCAAGATCTGCTCACCCGCACCGACATGGTGATTATTCCAGTCGCCTCGCTAGAGGAGCATGGCCCGCAGACGCCCATCGGCACCGACTTCCTGAGCGGCGTGGAGACCGCCAAGCTCATCGCGCAAAAGACCGACGTCCTGGTAGCCCCTGTCTTGCTGCCGGGCATCTCCCCCTACCACATGGAGTTCCCGGGGACGATCACCATCTCGCACGACACGGCTCAGCGCGTTTACTTCGAGGCGGTGCAAAGCCTCATCCATCACGGATTCCGGCGGATTCTCTTCCTCAATGCCCACACAGGGAACCAGTACCTCACCGCCTATGTTGCCGATCGGATCAATCAGGAGACCGCCGCCATCGCCGTGGAACTGCACACCGTCACACAAGGTGCTCCGGCAGCCTCGCCGGCGGTTCGCACGACCTCATCGGCCGCCCCTTTCGACCGGCACGCCGGCGTCGGCGAGACCAGCAGCGCCATGTTTCTCATCCCGACCCTCGTGGATCTCTCGAAGGCCGGCAAGAACGATCTCACGCTTCCCGAGCACTTGAACAGGGTGCTCCCACAAGTCAATTCTGGCGACCGCGTCGCCAGTCAGGTCTTCCTCGCGGAAGCGCTCAAACCGAAGGACACCGGCAAACACACCTCCACCCGCGAGATGTCTGCTACGGGAGTCTGGAGCGAGCGGGATACCCGCGACGCCACCGCGGATCGTGGACGTGCCGCTACCAACTCGTTCGTGAATGCGGCCGTTGCCTTCATCGAGAAATGGAAGGTCATCCGGCCGCTCGCACCCCTCACGGAACGCCAGCAGCGGTGAGATCGAGGGAGACGTGGCGCAAAGAACTCTGTGCTCACGAAAGATTCCTGCGTTGACGCCCCTTCGTGGGGCAGATTCCAGTGCGAAGGCGAAACCCCCTTCTTAGGAAGACTCCCGTGCGCAGGGCGAAAAGCGTCGAGAGAAGTCTCGACGCGGCAAACACGAGTGTTTGCGCCACGTCAGCGCATGAACGCCATTGTCATAGTGGATAGAATTCCGTAATGCCGCACTGCGAACCGGCTTTCAAACTGAGGGTGATCATGCGGCCTTGTTGATCGAGATTGATCTGGTACAGCGGCAGGTCGCTCTCCTTCACCTGATACGTACCCGATTGGAGTCCCCACGAGTCGGCGTACGTAGAGACCACCAGCGGGCTCTCGCCGGCGACTCGCACACGGAACTGCGCGGTGGAGGGCTCGTAGTTCGCGTAGCTGTAACAGCGGCCCACGCAGACGCGATCGATCATGTGCCCAAGGGGATTGACCCGCAACATCGACGCATCGATCGCGCTGATTACACGCTGCCCGGCAGGCAGGGCTTCGACGCGCCGTTCCATGCGGTCCTCAAACAGGTTGAATGCGCGCTCGTCGTGAAACAGGAATGCGAAGAAGATGACTGCAATTCCGGCGGCGAAGTATTGGAGATTGCGGCGCGTTGGACCGGCCGCGGCCAAGGCGCAAAAGCACACCGTGAGAGGCAGAGACATGCGGTCAGCGATGTACGCCAAGGAGTGCTTGTACCCCGGAATCAGCACGCTGGTCGGAAATACCAGAGCCGCAAACGCGGTGAGCACGCAGAATTGAAACGGAACACTGGACAGCAATCCGCGCTTGCCCCATTGGCGCATCAAGCCGGCGATGGGCATCCCCCACACCAGCAGCAGCGCCGCCGCGATCAGCAGATACTTATCATCGAAGACCCAGACCTGGTCGAGCCCCGTCGCCGAGATGAATTGCGTGGGAAACCAGCGCGTGGTGATGCGCGCCCGCACGACAGCGCTCAGTAGGATCATCGCGATCAGCGCCGCCGCCATGAGATAAACCCGCTGGCGCGGAGACAATCGGCGCGCGGTCCAAAGATAGGCGGCGAGTCCCACCGCCCACACCACGGGCAACGCGTGCGCCATCCACGCGACCGCCAGAATCGGCAAAGCCGGCAGGCAGTTGCGAAGTTCCCCGTGCCAACATAGCGCCAGGGCGCCCAGGCAAAGTCCCACGCTGATATAGAAGTTGAAGAAGCCCATGTGGAAGACCCAGCCGTAAGCCAGGATCGCGATCGCCGGCAGCATGTGCCATGCCGGACCGTCGGACACCGCGGAGACGAATGCAAAGGCGCCCCACACAAACGCCAGCACCGCCAGACTCACGGAAATACGCTGCGCCATACCCGCGCCTGCGAGGTGGAACAGCGCGGACAGAATCCAGTCGAAGAGAATGTTCGTGGACTGGCGCGCGAGAACCAGCCCCGGAGCCGCCCCTTGCCGGATCAGATCGGCGAGCCAGGCGTTGTAGAGGTGGCTCGAGAGATCGCCGGCCTGCAAGCGCGACTGCCAGAAGCACGGCAGCAGAACGGCGGCCGATGCCAGGGCGTATGCAGCGCGCCCTCGTCCCAAAGCCTGAAGCCTGGCCTCCCACGCGGAAGGATCGGGACTCGGGGCCGCAGCGCCTCGCTTGCGTTTCTTGGCGGACATCTACTCAGCGTAACGCAGGCGCTCGACCCCAAACCGGGGAACCTCAGAACAGCAGACTACATCCGTTGGATCCACAGCTTACCCCGGCGCTAGAGGAGGCGATGATCACCTCCGCCAGTCCGGCGACCTTCAAATGCAGCGCATTTACCGTGATGCTCGCGCCCGATCCGAAGGCGTTGCTGTACACCGCGCTGCTTTGCTCGTTGATGATGAGCGAGCCAATCAGTAAAGGAACCGTTTGATTCGGCGCCCCGGTTACTGTGATCGGTTGACCATTCACTACCAGGTTGGCGATCGTCGATCCGCCGGTGACCGCGGGATTGCCGGCAGCGCACGACTGCGCGGACGCGTTCGAGGTGAGTACCGAAGCGGTGATGCTCACGCCCACGGCGGTCACACTGATGTTCGCAACGGATGCCTGCGATGACGTCACCGAGTTCGATCCGTTGGTGCTCGCCGTGAGCAGATGAAGGTCCAGCAGCCCGGGCAGATCGATGCCGGCCAACTGCGTGGACAGCGATCCGCCGGAACTCGACAACGCTCCCGTATCGGAGACCGTCGTCTTGATTCCTAACGCATTCACGGAAGCGCCGAAAGCCTCTCCTGTGTAAGTGGGTGTGTTTTGCGCGTGCACAGTCGTAGGCCATACGGCGACTCCGGCCAGCAGAAAGGCAGCGGTCATCATTCTTGAAGTGATTCTCTGTTGAAACATGGTTCCCTCCGGTTCTCAACCAGTGTTCGCACAAATTCTTATGGGAACAATATTGAATAACGTTAGCGTTTCCCCACGGCTGTCGAGGGGGTGAAACCCGATGCGAATATTACAGTTAGTTATTTTACGGATTCGAAATACAGTCGAAAAATAAAAGAATTCCAAGGCATTTTCTGATCCCAATTCCGCTACATCGCACGGTGCGTTCATCCAGAGAATTCTCCGGCGATGAGTCGCTTGTCTGGCGGTAAAACCGAGGCCCCCCAGTACGCTAAGCTGGAGTTGCCCGCAACTGTAAGGAATATGTCGATCTGGCAGGACATCCGCATCGCGTTCCGCCTGTTGTGGCGAACTCCTCTGCCCACTGCGATCGCCCTGCTTTCGATCGCGCTCAGCGTGGGCGCAACCGCCGTTGTCTTTGCCGCTGTCGAAGCGGTGCTGATCCGGCCGCTGCCGTACTTGCGGCCGAAGGAACTGGTGCAGTTCCGCAGCGAATTCGCGCGCATGCTGCAACAATCGAGCGGCGACTGGATCGTCTGGAACGATACACGCGAACTGCCTCAAAGGGCCCGAACGATCGGCCCCCTCGGAGTCTTCGGCAATGCCGTCTTCGATCTCGCCGGGGATGCGAATACCACCCCGGAGGCACTCTACGGTCTTCAGATGAATGCGGCGCTCTTCCCGGTGCTGGGTGTCACACCGATGCTCGGGCGCAACGTCACTCCGGAGGAAGACCGTCCAGGACAGCCGGACGTGATGATCCTCAGCTTTGGACTTTGGGTTCGCCGGTTTCACTCCGACCGCGCGGTCATCGGCCGGACGGTTCATGTCAGCGGGCGCGACTGCCAGATCATCGGGGTGATGCCGCCCGGCTTCAATTTCCCGATGAGGCGAGTGGCCGCACACACGCCATCGCCGTACGTAGAGTTCTGGGCGACACCGTTCCGGAAGTCGTCCAATCCGATTGCGGGTTATGACGCCGTGGCGCGGCTCCTCCCAGGAGTTTCTCTTGCCGCGGCGCGTCAGGAACTCGCCGGAATCAGCGGCGACCTGGAGCGCGAATTTCCGGCGACCAATCGCGACCGCACGATCCGGCTGAATCTGCTGCAAGATCGCGTGTTCGCAGGGGCGCGCAATGCACTTCTGCTATTGTTGGGCGCGGCTGCTTTCTTCATGCTGATCGGGTGCGCCAATGTCGCAAATCTGCTATTGGTGCGCGGTGTCTCGCGCCAGAGTGAAGTGGCGGTGCGCCTGGCGCTCGGAGCACGCGAGGGACGGATCATCCGGCAACTACTCACTGAGAGTTGCGTCCTGGCGCTGCTCGGCGGCATCGGCGGATACGTCCTCACAGTGGCGGCGTGGATGATTCTCCCCACAATTGCACCCGTCAGCATCCCAAGACTCACCGCCGCGCGCGCGGACTCTCACGTATTCGAATTCGCGCTCGTCCTGGCCATCTGCAATGGCGTCCTTTTTGGAATGGCGCCCGCGTTGCGGCTGGTGCGTACGCAACGCGGCGTGGCCGGATTGGGCCGCGGCGGGACTGCCCGGGGACACGATCGCGTCCGATTCGGACTGATCGTAGCCGAGGTGGCTCTGTGCGTCGTTCTGGTGGTGACGGGCGGCCAGTTGCTCGGTAGTTTTCGCAGACTACTCGCCAACGATCCGGGATTCGATGCCGATCGTGTTCTGGCATCGGTAGTCCTGCCCTCGCCCACGCGGTATCGCGATCCACAGCGGCGTGCAGCATTTTACCAGAACATGCTGGATGCCCTTCGCGCATTGCCGGGAGTGGAGAGCGCCGGGACCGTGGACGCGCTTCCATTCAGCGGTGAGAATCACGGCGGCTACGTGAGCCGCGGTCTTTCATCGACGGAGCAGCCGCTCACAGCCGAAATCGATGTGGTCGGCGGTGAGTATCTCCAGGCCATGGGAGTACGTCTGATTGAAGGCCGCTGGTTTCGGGAGGAGGAATTCCGTGCGCCGGATGGCAACAGTTCCGGTCCCGCAATTGTGAGCACGTTTGTGGCGCAACGACTTTGGCCAGGCCGAAGCGCCTTGGGGCAACTCATCTGCGTCTATTGCAGCCCGGAGAATCCCGATAATTGGCGGCAGGTGATCGGAGTGGTTTCGAACTCGAGCCACATCGCTCTAGGCGACACGGAATTGGGCAATGTGTATCTGGCTGCCGCGGCCATGCAAAAGGGACAGTTCATCGTGGTGCGCACCCAGCGTCCCAAGGGTGAAATGGAAACGGCGATCCGGCGTGCTGTTGCCGCAATCGATCCGAATCAGCCCGTCTTCTTGAGTGCGATGATGCGCGATCTTGTCGCCGACTCGGTCGCGGAGCGGCGTTTCATCCTGACTCTGCTCGCCGTGACGGGGTTGCTCGCGCTCGCGATGGCGGCGGCCGGAGTCTATGGCGTAGTCGCGTACAGCACGTCGCGCCGCACTCAGGAGATCGGGATTCGGATGGCCGTCGGGGCAACGCCCGGCGATGTCTTTTTGCTGATCTTCCGGCAAGGCTTCGGCACGGTCGCATTCGGGCTCGCACTCGGCTTGGCAGCGGCGCTGCCCGCGTTACGCGCTCTGCGCAGCCTGCTGATCGGGCTGGAGCCGGGGCACTCCGTCTCCATTGCGATCTCCACTTGCGTGGTCCTTCTGGCGGCGGGAATCGCATGCTGGATTCCGGCCCGCCGCGCGACGCGCACGGACCCCATCTCCGCATTGCGGGAGCCCTAGCGGACGGTGCGCAGCTTGCTACGCGTAACGTGCCATCAACGCTTGCTGCTGCGAGCGGCTGGCAACGAGCCGCGACGGCAAGAAGCTGTGAGAAATCCCAATCGCTCCCAAAATCACTCCCTCACGGTCGTGGCTCGTTGCGAGCCGCGTGCGTCAAGCAAGCGATGTCCCAGTCGCTCCGAAAGAATCACTCCCTCACGGTCGTGGCTCGATGCGAGCCGCGTGCGTCAAGCAAGCGATGTCCCAATCGCTCCCAAAATCACTCCCTCACGGTCGTGGCTCGTTGCGAGCCGCGTGCGTCAAGCAAGCGATGTCCCAATCGCTCCGAAAGAATCACTCCCTCACGGTCGTGGCTCGTTGCGAGCCGCGCGCCTAAGCAAGCGATGTCCCAATCGCTCCCAAAATCACTCCCTCACGGTCGTGGCTCGTTGCGAGCCGCGTGCGTCAAGCAAGCGATGTCCCAGTCGCTCCCAAAATCACTCCCTCACGGTCGTGGCTCGTTGCGAGCCGCGTGCGTCAAGCAAGCGATGTCCCAATCGCTCCCAAAATCACTCCCTCACGGTCGTGGCTCGATGCGAGCCGCGCGCGTAAGCAAGCGATGTCCCGATCGCTCCCAAAATCACTCCCTCACGGTCGTGGCTCGTTGCGAGCCGCGCGCGTAAGCAAGCGATGTCCCAGTCGCTCCCAAAATCACTCCCTCACGGTCGTGGCTCGTTGCGAGCCGTGCGTGTGAGCAAGCGATGTCCCAATCGCTCCCAAAATCACTCCCTCACGGCCGTGGCCCGTTGCGAGCCGCGCGCGTAAGCAAGCGATGTCCCAATCGCTCCCAAAATCACTCCCTCACGGTCGTGGCTCGTTGCGAGCCGCGCGCGGCTCGCAAGCGCACTTGTCGCGCGAACGTCTTTAGGTAGCTTACGAGCCGCGACGGTAACGGAGCGTTGCCATTGACTGGCGCCATTGCTGCTTGAGCGAGAGCCCCGAGCAGCACTCCCGTATAATCGATGTAGGTGGGGACCTATTTCGTTCAGAATTTCGGATGCCGTGCCGCGCAAGCCGATGGCGCCGCTCTGGACTCTCTGCTCGCAGCAAAGGGATTGACTCTCGCCGAGGATCGCGCCATCGCGAACCTGGTTGTGCTGAACACCTGCACGGTCACCGCATCGGCAGACGACGATGTGCGGCAGACGATCCGGCGCGTCCATCGTGAGAATCCTGAGGCGCGGATCCTGGTCACCGGCTGTTACGCGCAGCGCGCGCCGGAGGAGTTGGCTTCACTGCCCGGGGTCGAATGGGTGGTGGGCAATTCGCACAAAAGTCAGATCGCCAACCTGGTCACCATCGGACAGGCCGGTACGCCGTACCACGGGAATATCTACGTCGGGGATATCTTTGGAGACGACGGCTTCTTGTCGGCTGCCGTGGAAGATGCGGCGGGCGATCGCACACGTCCCAACCTGAAGATTCAGGATGGATGCAATAATCGCTGCTCCTTCTGCATCATCCCGTCAGTGCGTGGGCGCAGCCGCAGCGCACCTGCCGAGCGCGTGGTGGCACAGGTGTGCGGGCTGGCGAACCGCTATCGCGAGATCGTGCTGAGCGGCATCAATCTCGGACGCTGGGGACGCGAACCGGGTAGCCAGATCCGTCTCGCCGGCCTCATCCGGCGGCTGCTCGCAGAAACCGCCGTGGAGCGCTTGCGCCTCAGTTCCGTGGAGCCGATGGACTTCACAGACGACCTGCTCGAACTGATGGCCTCGACTCCTCGGATCGCCAAGCACGTTCACGCGCCTTTGCAAAGCGGCTCCGAGCGAACCCTGCGCCGCATGCTTCGAAAATACCGTCCACGGCACTATGCCGATCGCGTTCTGAAAGCGCACAAACTGATGCCTGATGCCGCGATCGGAGCGGACGTGATGGCTGGATTTCCGGGTGAGACGGACGCCGATTTCGAAGAGAGCTGCCGCTTTATCGAGAGCCTGCCATTCACTTATCTGCACGTTTTCACTTACTCGGAGCGCCCGGGTACCAGTGCCGCGGACGCCCTGGAACCGGTACCGATGGCGGTGCGGCGGTCGCGAAGCCGCCGGCTGCGCGAGATCGCCGAGGGCAAAAATCTCATGTTTCGAAGCCGCATGGTCGGCCGCACGCTTTCGGCAGTGACCTTGCAAACAGGCCACATAGCACTCACCGGGAACTTCTTGAAGGTGCAACTTGCCGCGCCGCGGTTGCCGAATTCGATGGGCGATCTTGCGATCGGGTCCTTGACCGCCGACGGTCTCGCCGAACTCGCAGTTAAATAAGTACCAAAATGTTAGGCGCCAATTAACATCAGTAATATACTGTCCTGAAGCAGTAACTACGTTTCGGATTTAGAAGGAGAGGATATGGACAGTAACGCAGGGTTGTTTAGCGGCGTGTTTCTGATTTTCATGCTGGCGATCGCGGTGGTCGTGATCGCGTCCGCGTGGAAGGTATTCGTCAAGGCGGGTCAACCGGGTTGGGCGGCGATCGTTCCGATCTACAATGCCGTGGTGATGCTGCAAATCGTCGGGCGGCCGATCTGGTGGCTGTTGCTGTTGTTCATTCCGATCGTCAGCTTCGTCGTGGGCATCATCGTCATGATCGACTTGGCGAAGAGTTTTGGAAAAGGGACGGGCTTCGGAATCGGCCTGTTGTTCCTGGGGATCATCTTCTTCCCGATTCTGGCCTTCGGAGATGCGCGCTACATCGGCCCCGCGGCCGCTCCGGCTCAGGCTTTCCGCGCCACCGCTTAGACTTCGTGGCGCAAACCCTCCTGTTTGCCGCGTCGAGATTCTTTCTCGACGCTTTTCGGTGCGCGTTCCGAAAAGTCTCAACACGAGTCTCGAGATCGCAAAGGTGAGTCTCTGCGGAACGTCTGTAATAAGATGCGCGCGTCTGGCATAATCAACCGGGACTCAGGAGGTCTCGAAAATGCCAGGCTTTTTCTTTTTGCCGATTTTGCGCGCGTTGAGTGACGGAAGAGTCATTCGCAAGATCGTATCTGTCGCGCTGAAAGTGACCGCTGTGCTGGTGGCGATTGGCGGACTGATTCTGTTCGTGACGATGCTGATCGCTGCCTTCGCCCTGCAGGCGGCAGCCACGTTCGGGGTGATTCTGTTCGCCTTGATCTTTCTGGGCATGATGGCCGCCGTCGCTCAGATCTACTGGTTACGGGCCGATACCATCCGGCAACTTCCCGATTCGCCGTTCACCGTTATTCCGATCATTTCGGTGCTCTTGCGGACCAACGGCGAGGTGTACGCAACCGTCGGGGTTTCGATCGGCGTAGGTGGCGGGATTCTGATCATGATCGCCGGGGTGAATCCCATGCAGTTTCTCGGCCCGATGGGCGCATTGGTGCCGTCCTTTTGGGCGGGCGGCAGTTTCCTCGGCGGGCTGACTTTTCTGGCATATTTGTGCATCGTCTCGTTCCTGGCCCTGCTGCTGTTCTACTTCCTCGCAGAGGCGAGCGTGGTGCTGGTGGACATGGCGCTCCACATTCGCCTGCTGGTACCGCAAGCCGCCGCCATGGCGCCTGCGCCGTCAGTGGAACCAGTTCCCGCTCCCACTCCGGCCTACGAAGCCCCAGTCTATGCGACCTACCGATGCCCGGTCTGTGCCCGCGAGTTGCGTGCCGGCGCGCGCTTCTGCCCTGGATGCGGCAGCCAGATGGCTGGCGCCCAATGAGCCCTCCGCCTTCGGTAAAATATGTAGAATGTTTTGATTGAAAACTTTAGTATCGCTAGAATTACCGATCTATACTGACGCTGTACCATAGCCGTGGCGATGAGTGATGCCTCGAAGCCGCAATGGGCGTGCTGCCGCCCTTCTCTCCGGGCTCTCCCTGGACACCAAAGGTGTCCTGGTGGTAGCTTTTCCCGTCTGCGCCTTGCTGGCTGCGATGGCTGTTTTCTACCAGTTCCAGCGGCAGACCCGCCTGGCTTCCGACGCGGTACAGCAATCTTATGAAGTGCGAGCCGAGATCCGGCGCGTCATCATCACCCTGATCAATGCGGAAACCGGGACGCGCGGCTACCTCTTGACTCGTCGCGCCGCCTTTCTCGAACCCTACCTCAAGTCCCGGCAAGAGTTGCCCAGTCATCTCCAGAACCTGCGAACCCTCATTGATGGCAACCCTTCCCAATCGAGCCGGCTGGCTCGCGTGGAAGACCTCACGGCCGCCACCACGCAAGCCATGGAACAGTTTCAGCAGGAAGTCGCCGCAGGCAATCTGGAAGTCGGCGTGGACCGGCTGGAAAGTGCCAAAGCCAGCATGGATTCGCTCCGCGGCGAGCTGGACGGCATGCAGGAGGAGGAGCAGCAGTTGTTTCGCCAGCGCGTCGAGGCCGAACATCGCGCGCAGCAGAGACTGCGTACAGCGATCTTCGCCGGCGGCTCGCTCGGTCTCCTGGGTGGTGTTGCCGCTGCGTTATTCTTCACCACCAGTATCGGCCGCCGGATCCGCCACCTGGAAGATCAGGCCCGCCTGGTTGCGAAGGGCCTTCCGATCGTCGAGGAGCCTGCTGTCAACGACGAAATCGGGCGCCTCGAGCGCACCTTGAAACAGACCTCGGAGTTATTGGCGCAACAAGGCGAAGAGTTGCGCCAGGCCCACAGCCAACTCGAAACGCGAATCCAACAGCGGACCGCCGAACTGAGTCACGCCAACGAGGAACTGAGGCAGTCGAACCAGGTACGCGAAGCCGTGCTGCAATCCTCGCCGTTGGCGATCTGGGCGACTGATCTGGAGGGCCGCGTGACCTTCTGGAGTCCGGCTGCAGAGCGCATCTTCGGCTGGGCCGAAGCCGAAGTGATCGACAAACCGCTGCCCATCATTCCGCCCGATCAGACGGACGAGTATCGCCTGTGGCTTGACCGATTCCGCCAGGGCGAGGCTCTGGCATCGGTGGAGCGGAGCCGCGTCCGCAAAGACGGAACCCGCATCGAAGTCACGATCTGGACAGCGCCGTTACGAGATGCCGCAGGACGAATCAGCGGCGCCTTGGCTATCGACAACGACGTGACCGAACACAAGCAGCTCGAAGAGCAGCTCCGCCAATCGCAGAAGCTCGAGGCTGTGGGGCGTCTTGCAGGAGGGGTGGCGCACGATTTCAACAATCTGCTCACCGTAATCACTGGTTACGCCGAGATGCTGATTATGGAGGTGGAGGACGACCAGAGCCTGCGCGACTATGCGCAGGAGATCCAATACGCCGCCAGCCGCGCGGGTGCGCTCACCGCGCAGTTACTGGCCTTCAGCCGGCGGCAGATCAGCCAACCGCGGATCCTCGATCTGAACGAGGTGGTGAGCCACTCCATCAAGCTGCTGCGGCGGGTCATTGGCGAAGACATCGAGATCGCCACCCATTTGCAACCGGAACTCGGACGCGTGAAGGCGGACCCCACCCACATCGACCAGTTGATTATGAACCTGGTGGTAAATGCGCGCGATGCCATGGCGCGCGGCGGCAAGCTGACCATCGAAACCGCCAACCAGATGCTCGATCGGGAGTATTCCGGCCGCCATATTGGGGTGCAACCGGGCCCATATTGCATGCTGGCCGTAAGCGATACGGGTACCGGAATGGACGCAGCCACTCGCAGCCGCCTTTTCGAACCGTTCTTTACCACTAAGGAAACCGGCAAAGGGACCGGCCTCGGCCTATCCATCGTGTACGGGATCGTCAAGCAGAACGGCGGCGAAATCATGGTCTACAGCGAACCCGGCAAAGGAACTACTTTCAAGATTTTCTTCCCCATGGCCGTCGTCCCAGAGGCATTTGCGGTTGAAGAAGAGCGTACCACCGAGGCCCGCGGCTCGGAAACGGTCCTGCTTTGCGAAGACGAAGCCGCCATTCGCAAGCTGGTGCATGCGATGTTGACGCGCTGCGGATATCAGGTAATCGACGCCGAGCGGCCCGAAGAAGCCGTCCAACTGGCCACCAAACACACGGACGACATTCACTTATTGCTGACCGATATTGTGATGCCCCAGATGAGCGGCTTCGATCTTGCGAAAGAGATCCGCCAGGTGCGGCCGAGGATCCAGGTACTCTACATGTCGGGCTACACCGACAACCAGGTGAGCCGGAGTTGGGTGCTCAACCCCGACACACCTTTCATTCAGAAACCCTTCACCGCCGCCGCGCTCTCGCAAAAGGTGCGGGAAGCCTTACGCAGGTCATCCACAGCATCGTGAAGCCTAACTGCCGACATCGCCGCTACGATTCCATGCCCATCTGCGTGAGCCGGTAGCGGAGAGCATTGCGCGTCAGTCCGAGCAATCGCGCGGCCTGGCTCTTGTTGCCATCGGCTCGGCGCAGGGCTTCTTTGATGATCTCCTGCTCGTACTGATCCAGACTCATGCCGTCCGGGACAAAGTGCGAGTCGCTTTGCGTGCGCGCCGCTCCGGCGTGGCTCGGCGCGCCTTCGAGCTTAATGTCGTCCGCTTCGAGCACTGGCCCCGACGCCATCACCAGTGCGCGCTCGATCACGTTCTCCAATTCGCGCACGTTCCCAGGCCAGTGATACGCCATCATTTTCTCCATCGCCTGATCGGAAATGGACTCCACCCGGCTGCCCGTGTCGGGCGCCAATTTCTGGATGAAATGATTGGCCAGGAACGGAATGTCCTGCTTGCGTTCGCGCAGCGACGGAATGTTCATCGGGACGACGTTGAGGCGGTAATACAGATCCTCGCGAAACGTGCCTTGTTCCAACGCGGCACGCAAGTCCTGATTGGTCGCGGCAATCACCCGCACATCGATGTGTCGCGTCACATTGCTACCCAGCCGCTCGAATTCGCGCTCTTGCAGGACCCGCAGCAGTTTCACCTGGATCACGGCCGGCACATCGCCGATCTCATCCAGGAACACGGTACCCGTGTCGGCCTGTTCGAATTTGCCCGGCTTGGTCATGTTGGCGCCCGTGAAAGCGCCTTTTTCGTAGCCGAACAGCTCGCTCTCCATCAGGTTCTCGGGAATCGCGGTGCAATTGATCTTGACCAGCGGACGGTCGCGGCGCGGCGAATGGAAATGGATCGCGCGCGCGATGAGGTCCTTGCCTACGCCGCTCTCACCGGCCAACAGCACAGTCGCGCGCGTTGGTCCGACCCGCTCGATGGTGGCGAAAATCTCTTGCATCGGAGAACTGCGGCCGATGATGTTGTCGAACTCGTAGCGGCGTCCGAGTTCCTCTTTCAACTTTCGATTCTCATCCCGCAGAGCGCGCATTTCGAGCGCCTTCGAGATTACCTGCATCAGGTGATCGAGAGAGAACGGCTTCAGCACGAAGTCATTGGCGCCGGCCTTCATCGACGCCACCGCAGTTTCGATGCTCCCGAAGGCGGTCATCACGATCACCGGCACCAGCGAATTCTGCCGCCGAATCAGTGCCAGCATCTCGAGGCCGCCCATGTTCGGCAGCTTGAGATCCGTGAGCACCAAGTCGGCGCGGTCGACGATCTTGAGACCATCTTCGGCATTGGCCGCCTGGTCCACGTCGAAGCCTGCTGACGTCAGTTGCAGTTGAATGACCCGGCGAAGCTTCTCTTCGTCCTCGACCACCAGAATTCGTTTTTTCATGCGGTGACAGATCCGGTCCCGGCGGTGGTCTTCTCGGCTACCTGGCGCTCGCGGCTGGGCGGATGCATAGGCAGGAGCACGTGGAAGATGCTCCCCTTGCCGGGTTCGCTCTCCACTGCTATCTTACCGCCGTGTTCATCTACGATCTTGGCAACGATCGCGAGTCCGAGCCCGACACCTTCGGGCTTCGTCGTGAAGAACGGATTGAAGATTGAATCCAGGTGCTGGGGATCGATTCCCACCCCGCGATCGATCACACAAACTTCGGCCATGCCGTCTATGGCACGTGTCTTCACCGTGACAGCCCCACCCGGGGTGCTCGTGGCTTGCGCCGCATTCAGCACCAGGTTGTAAAAAACGCGCTCCAGCAATTCGGCGTCGAAGGGGAATGGCGGCAGTTCGATTTCGTAGTTCTTGTAGATCGCGATCTTCGGAGTTTCGCGTTCCACGAGAGCGATTGCGCGGTCGAGCGTCTGGGAAAGATCCGCGGTGTCCATCTGCAATTGGAGCGGCCGCGCAAATTGCAGGAATCGCGTGATCAGCGAGTTGCACCGGTCCACTTCGGAGTGAATGAACTCCGCCATTTCCTTGGCAACTTCGTTCTCGGCGGCGACGGTGCGGCTGAGCATCTCGGAGGATGCTTTGATCGTGCCCAGCGGATTGCGCAATTCGTGCGCCAGGCCAGCGGACAATTGTCCTAATGCGGCGAGCCGGTCAGAGCGGCGGACCGCTTCCTGCGCCTGACGGATCTGCACGTTGGCTTCGGCGAGTTGCTCGGCGGTGCGGCGGTGCTTTTCGGACCGAATTCGCAGCTCGCCGGCCAGGATATGCGCGAGGTTTCCAATCATCGCCAGCGAGACAAACGGCATCACAATATCCAGGATGTCGACCAGTTGCTGATCGTCCTCATGGAGCTTATTGAGTAGGTTTTTCAGGAAAGTCAGGTAGGTGCCGCCGGCGAGAAGCGTCACGATGAGAGTTCCACGGCCGCCAAAGCTGGTCGCCGCCGAGAGCACCGGCAGGAAAAGCACCGGCCAGTAGCTGCTGTAGATACCGCCGGTATATCCGATCACGACGAACCCAAGGATCAGCTTGAGACTGATCCAAAAGATCCGCGAACGCGTGGTGGGCTGCTGGGGTAACCGAGGTTCTAGAATCTGGGCGATCGCCAGTGCGATCAGAGGCAGCAGTTCGGGTAAATCACCTGGGACCAGAGGGAATGGCAGAAGTCTCAGGCAATAGACCAGGCCGCCGAAGACCACCAGCCAGACCAGATCATGGGCCTTGACCATCCGAACCCAGTGTGAGATGGATTTCCGCACGCGCAATTCACCTGACTACGACGACCCTTAGGAGCGATTACCCCGCCGGTTCAGCTCCCAGCCGGGCTGCGTAGGGGATCCTGGGAGAGTTGAGACTAACAAATCACTCCCTAGGGATCATCGCTCGCTAAACCAGATCACTCGAGACCTATTACCGAGCCGCGACCGTCGGGGAGCGTTGCCACTTCATCCCAGGCAAATTCCCGGAAACGCATAAGCGCCCCAGTCGGGATTATGCCATAAACCTGCCCCATGCTATTCTTCCAATAGATACGTACAAGGCTGGCTCCGGCCGTGGACCAGTGAAACGGGGATAGGAGTACCAAACGAATGGCTGAGAGTCTCAATACGCGCGTCGCGCGCCTGGAACGGCTGGTGGAAGTCCTGGCAGACAACCAGAATCGCCTCGATGAGGCGTTGGTGGTGTTGACCGAAGCGCAGATCGAAACTCAGAAACAGTTCCGCGAAACGGAAAGGCGCTTCCGCGAAACCGACGAGCGCTTCCGCCAGTCTGACGAGAGGATCAACGCGTTGGTGTCCGCAATCGGCGAGTGGTTTCGCCGCTCTTCCGAAAAAGCATAAATTCAGTCAGGATATTCCCGGCGTGCGAACCCGCCCGTCCCTTCCGTAATGCGCCGTACGCTGCGATTATGCCACAATGAAGCAGTAACATCCCATGCCCAATCCAAGTATGCTGGATCGTGACCCGGACACCGGTTCGCCATCCCAACCCAACAACGAAACCAATGAGTCTTTCGGCGATATCCTGTCGCAGTACGAACAGGCTCATTCCCATAAACCCGAAGAGGGCGGACACAACCTCGAGGGTACCGTCGTCGCGGTGTCCAACGAATCGGTTTTTCTCGATATCGGATTCAAGACGGAGGGCATCATCCCGCTCTCCGAGTTTCAGAAGACGGGCGACTCGGTCAAGCGCGGCGACAAGCTGCCGGTTTCGGTAAAGGGACGCGATCCTGAGGGCTACTACGAGCTCTCACGCATCAAAGTGGAGCGGCCCAAAGATTGGTCATCCCTGGAAAAGGCGTTCGCGGACAAGGCAGCTATCGCGGGGGTGGTGAGCGCGGTCGTAAAAGGTGGCGTGAGCGTAGACGTGGGAGTGCGCGCCTTCATGCCGGCGTCGCGCAGTGGGGCCAAAGACGCCGCCGAGATGGAAAAGCTCGTCGGGCAGGAGATTCGCTGCCGAATCATCAAGCTGGATGTAGCCGATGAGGACGTGGTGGTCGATCGCCGTTCGATCCTTGAGGACGAAGAACGGGCTGCCAAGGAACGCCGCTACACAGAGGTGAAGGAAGGCGAGACGGTCCAGGGCACCGTCCGCAGCCTCACTGACTACGGCGCATTTGTGGACATCGGTGGCGTGGACGCTCTGCTTCATGTGGCGGACATCTCCTGGGGCCGTGTCAACAAGCCTGCGGACGTGCTTTCGGTGGGCAAAACCATCGAGGCCAAGGTGCTCAAGGTTGACCCTGCCAAACGGCGCATTTCGCTCGGCATGAAGCAGCTTCAGCCGCATCCCTGGGACTTGGCAAGCGAGAAGTATAAAGTCGGCGATCGCGTTCATGGCATCGTGACCAGGGTCGCCGATTTCGGCGCCTTTGTGGAACTCGAGAAGGGCGTGGAGGGGCTGATACACCTCTCTGAAATGTCCTGGTCGAAGAAGGTCCGCAAACCGTCCGACGTGGTGAAGCCCAACGACACCGTCGAAGTAGTGGTTCTCGGCGTCAATCAGGCCGACCGCCGGATCTCGCTTGGCCTCAAGCAGGCACTGGGCGATCCGTGGGCCGATGTAGTGCAGAAGCATCCGCTCGGATCGGTGGTTGAAGGCCCGGTTACCAGCCTGCAGAAGTTTGGGGCATTTGTGCAGATCACCGAAGGCGTGGAAGGCATGGTCCACGTCGGCGACATCAGCGGCGAGAAGCGCATCAATCACCCGCAGGACTTACTGAAGGTGGGCCAGGTGGTGAAGGCGCAGGTGCTGGAGATCGACGCCGAAAAGCGCCGTTTGCGTCTGGGTATGAAACAACTGGTTCCCACCAGCCTCGACGAATATATCGCCGAACACAAAGAAGGCGACCTGGTCACCGGCCGGATGATGGATGTTTCGAGCGGTCGGGCAAAAGTCGAATTAGGCGAGGGCATCGTCGGGACCTGCCGCTTGGCCAGTGATGCCTCGGAACGCGAGGAGAAGCAGGCCGAACCCTCGGCCAATCTATCGTCCCTGTCCACCATGTTGCAAGCCAAGTGGAAAGGCGGGCAAGGCGGCGGTTCGCGCCGCGAGGCAGCGCGTTCCGGACAGATTCGTAGTTTCCGCATCGTCAAGCTTGATGCGGCGGCCAAAAAGATCGAAGTGGAGATCGTGTAAGTCCCCCTGAAACTGAATTCTCGATTCGGTCCCGCCGGTCGCAAGGCCGGCGGCGACCGGTAACTACCCGGGCCCCACTCACCCTTGAAATGCTTCACAATAAAGACAGGATCTTTTTTCACCTTTTCTTTTCATGACATCACCTATTACTCCAGTTCGAGATATCGAGATGACTTCGCTCGCCAACGGAGTGCGAGTGATTACCGAAGCCATGCCGCACGTGAGATCGGTATCGGTGGGAGTTTGGATCGGCACTGGCTCGCGCCGCGAAAGCAGCGACCAGAACGGTCTATCGCACTTCATCGAGCACATGCTGTTTAAGGGCACCACCAGCCGCTCCGCCGAGGATATTGCGCGCTCGGTCGATTCCATCGGAGGCAATCTCGACGCGTTCACCGCGAAAGAGCTGGTCTGCTTCAACACCAAGGTCCTCGACGAACACTTGTCACAGGCATTCGATGTTCTCGCCGACCTCGTCCTGCATCCCATGTTCCGCGAAGAGGACATTGAGAAAGAAAAGGGCGTCATCCTTGAAGAGATCAAGATGGAGGAGGATAGCCCGGACTACCTGGTCCACGAGATCTTCTCATCCAACTTCTGGAAGGATCACCCGCTGGGCAAGCCGATTCTGGGAACGCCCCAAAGCGTCAAGCGCTTCGACCGCGCGATGATTCAGAACTACTACGAGTCGGTTTATTCTCCCGTGAATTTGCTGGTGACGGCGGCCGGTAACTTGACGCACGAACGGATGGTCTCGCTGGTGCGGCAGCACTTCGAAAGCCTGCCGCCCAGGCAGCCTCTGCCGCCCGATACGGTGCCGGCCACTCACGCGCGGATCGCGATGCGCAACAAGAAAGCGTTGGAGCAGGTGCACCTCTGCCTGGGTGTGCCGTCTTATCCGCTACCCCATGAAGAGCGGTTCGCTTGCTATGTGCTCAACACCCTGCTCGGCGGTGGGATGAGTTCTCGCCTGTTTCAAAATATTCGCGAGCGTCAGGGCCTGGCATACGCGGTTTTTTCGGAATTGAGCCCCTATCGCGACACCGGATGCCTCTCGATTTACGCCGGAACGTCGATCGAATCGGCACGGAAAGTGGTGGAGTGCATCACTAACGAGTTCAAGCAGCTAAAGCAGCAGCGGGTGTCGGACGAAGAACTACGGCGGGCCAAGGATCATCTGAAGGGTTCGCTGATGCTGAGCCTGGAATCGACCGCCAGCCGTATGTCGAATCTCGCGCGGCAGGAGATGTACTTTGGACACTTCTTCAGCCTGGATGCATTGCTCGAAAGCATCGAAACTGTCACTGCGGACGACGTGCAGAGGATTGCGCAGACGTTTTTCGATCCGCGGCAAATCGCGCTGACGGTGCTGGGGAATCTGGAAAATTGGAAGATCGGGCGGGAAGATCTGGTCTGCTAATGGGAATTCGGCTGAAATGCGAAAAGGGCGTGCCGCCGAAACGGCACGCCCTTTTCAAGATCGCACAATATCAAAATCTTTACTTACGTGCAACGCGACGACGGCCGATGAGTGCCAAGGCCAGCAATCCACCGCCAACCAATGCCATCGAAACCGGCTCTGGAACGCTGTTCACCACCGCGTTGTAACTGAAGGTCACGTCTACCGACGCATCGCTCAGGCCGCTGGTGAAACCCCCTGCGTCCACGAACGCGTTGACAGTAATTGTGAAAGTATCCAGGAGGGCTCCAGTCACGGCATCAACCGTGGGAGGCGTGTACACCGTACCGCTGAGACCACCTGAAGTGGTGTTGTTAATGGTCGAGGCGCTGGAGTTTTTGTTGCCGATCGTAAATAACGTCACGCCAGGGGCTGAAGACAGCGACATGGTGGTCGTTGTGGCTCCCGCCATCGCGATGCCCCAGGTGGTCGCACTATTGGAAAACGTAAAGCCGGCCGAGTTGTCGCTCGGGTCGGTTCGTAATCCATTTCCGTTGGTGTAGTCCGAAGAGATGTTTACGCTCTCCGCAGTCAGCACGATTGAACCAAGGCTGGCATCACTGCATACGAAACTCGCCGTGCCCATTCCGTTATTGAAGAATGCCGTATCACCAAGAGTGCTGGTGCCACCAGATGCCGTACAAGTAAGGGTGACGGTCGAGCCGAACACCGGAGCCGAAAGGGCCAAGAATGCCAATGCGGGAAGTAGCGTTTTCATCAGTTCCTCCGTTTTTAGTACCTATACAGCTTTCCCAACAACGAGATCTTAGCTGGAAGGGAGCGCTATGTCAAGTGTTAGCCTACACTTGGCCATTTACAGGAATTCCCCTGAGAAGCGGGTTAACCGGGCTCGGATCAGCACCTCCAGACAAAATGCAAATCTTTTGTTTTCAATGGGTCTGGCGGCTCTGGCGCACCAGAAGACGGTTCCGCTTTCAGCCTCGCTTCGCCGTGCCAGGCGGTATGTACCAATACTTCTCATAACCAAAGAGTAGGGCCCCATACTTTCCAACAATACCGGTATCGTACTAGTACCGAAAAAAGTGTTAGCCAGCACACGCTTACGGGTCACGCCAGAGCCTCACGAATCACCTCGCCGCTCACAATGGTTGGCCGTTCGGAACGCCCATTGTGCAAATACGTCACTTTCACGTGGTCCAAGCCAAGAGTCCAAAGTATCGTGGCATGCAGATCGTGCACGTGCACGGGTCGCTCGACGGCGCGCAATCCAATATCGTCCGTTCGCCCGACCACCTGCCCGCGCTTGACGCCGCCGCCCGCCATCCACATGCTGAAGCCCCAAGGATTGTGATCACGCCCGTTGCCGTTTTCGTTGAACGGCGTCCTCCCGAATTCGCCTCCCCACACCACCAGGGTGCTATCGAGCAGCCCCTTGGCCTTCAAATCGGTCAAAAGCCCGGCAATCGGCACGTCCGTTTCCTGGCACCTTCGGGAGTGATTGCGCTCGATATCGGAATGCGCATCCCAGGCACTCCCGCTGCCCGAATACAATTCGACGAAACGAACCCCCCGCTCTACCAAGCGCCGTGCCATCAAGCAGTTAGCGCCGAATTTCGCGGTCACCTCATTATCCATCCCGTAGAGTTTCCGGGTGGCTTCCGACTCCTTGGCTAAGTCCGTGGCCTCGGGAGCGGCCGATTGCATCCGGTAGGCAAGTTCGAACGAGCGCAAGCGCGCCTCGATCTCGGTGTCCTCCGGCCGCGAATCTCCATAGTGGCGATTGAGAGCATTGAGCAGATCGAGCCGGCCGCGCTGTTGCCCATCCCCGATACTGGGTGGGGGCGCGAGATCGAGGATCGGCGCTCCCTCGCGGCGGAAAAGCGTGCCCTGGTAAGTGGCCGGCAGAAATCCCGAACTCCAGTTCTTCGACCCGCCCAGCACTTCACCCTGATCGGTGAGGATCACGAAGGTGGGCAGATTGTTGTTCGCCGTGCCCAATCCGTATGTGACCCAGGCGCCCATCGACGGACGCCCCGCGAGAATCGACCCGGTATTCATCTGACAAACCGATCCGACGTGGTTCAGTCCGTCCGCCCAGCAAGACCGGAACATCGTCAGATCGTCTACATGCCCGGCGATCGCAGGATACCAGTCGGAAACCCACATACCGCTCTCGCCATACTGCTTCCATTTGCGCGACGACGGCATCAGGGTGTTGGAAGACGTGCCCATCGCCGTGATCACCTTGCCGTACGACTCCGGCATCGGCTTGCCGGCCAGTCTTTCCAACTCCGGCTTCGGATCGAAGAGGTCCAGGTGGCTCGGGCCGCCCTCCATAAAGAGCCAGATTACGGACTTCGCGGTAGGCGGATGATCGGGCTTCTTGGGCGCCAACGGATCGGCGGGTGTCGCCCCGTGCAGCATCGAAGAGACCGCCAGCGCACCCAGACCGCCACAAGAGCGCATGAGGAACTCTCGGCGGCTGCGCGGTCGCGATTCGCCTGGATGATGCATACCTTACCTTTCGTACACGAATTCGTTGGAGTTCAGCAGCATCTCGCAGAAGTCCACGAACGCCGCTCCGTAGGCTTGGTCAGTGCCGGCCGGCATCTGCGACGGCAGTGCCAACTTCTCGCCCTTCGCTTCACGCTCCGCGATCAGCGCCTTCTGCTTATGGAAAAAGGTCGCCACAGTGTCTTTCTCCCAGGGGTCCGGAGGGCGCGAGTAAGCCAGCCGAAACGCGCGATCCACCGGATCCTGCGCTTCCAAGGCGCGAGCCGCAAAGGCCTGTGCCCATTCGAGCGTCACCTTGTCATTCAACATCGCCAGGGCCTGCGGAGCCGTCGTAGTCACCGATCGCCGCGAACACGATTCGTGTGTGTCCGGCATATCGAACACTTCCAGCAAGGGGTACCGCGAGTTGCGCTTGGCAAAGATGTAAACACTGCGGCGATTCCGGTCGGCTTCACTTGAGAGCTTCCATCCGCCTCGAGGCGTGATCATGCCCTCAGGCAGTTCCGGATACACACTCGGTCCGCCAGTCTTCGCATTCAGGACACCCGAAATCAACAGGCTGGCATCGCGAATCTCTTCCCCGTCGAGCCTCTGCCGCGGAAAAGCCCATAGCAGACGATTGTCAGGATCGGCCTCGGCTGCATCCTTTCGAAACTCCGAAGACTGCTGATACGCCGCCGAGTTCATGATCAGGCGGTGCATCTGCTTCAGACTCCATCCCGTGCGGATGAATTCACGGGTCAGCCAGTCGAGCAGTTCGGGATGCGTAGGCCGCTCGCCCATGCTTCCAAAATCGCTTGGCGTGCCTACGATTCCGCGGCCGAAATGATAGTGCCAGATGCGATTCACCATCACGCGCGCGGTCAGCGGATTCTCGGGATCGGTAAGCCACTTCGCAAGGGCAGTGCGCCGTCCCGTCGAATCCAGCCCCTCCGGAGGCGCAAGCTTCGCGTTGCCCGGAGCCAGTAACGTCAGGAACCCGGGCTGCACTTCTTCGCGCGGCGCATCGTAGACTCCCACGGCGAGAATGTGGGTGGCAGGCGAATTTCGGCTCAGATCCGCCATGCCCATTCCCTCAGGCAGGTCACCGGGATTCAGATCGTCGAACTTCGCCAACTCGGCTTTCAACACGTCGTATTGTGCCTTTGCGTCTTTGCCCAGTTGCTTCGCGGCGTCCGCGTCCGATTGCTCCAGGTACGGCTTCGCTTTCGCGACCATTTGCCACTCGAAAGGCGAGCGCTGCGTCGCGGGCTTCAGGATCATGGCCTGAATCTCGGGCGGATACTTGTCGAAATACCCTTTGATATAGGTCTGCTTCGCGGGCTCCAGCAGCGTCGCGATCTGGGCGCGGAGTCCCGCGGTCTTTTCTTCCCAGACCGCCTTTCGCCCCTGATACTCTGCCAGCTTGGCGGCCGGCAGGTATGGAATGTGATCACTCGCCGCCGTATTGGCGAAGAAGGCCTGCAGCCGGTAGTAATCGGACTGCAAAATCGGATCGAATTTATGATTGTGGCAGCGTGCGCAACCGTACGTCAGGCCCATGAAAACGGCGCCGGTGGTATCGGTGATGTCGTCCAGGATCTCCTGCCGCCGCTGTTGCAGATTGCGGGCGTTGCTCTCATCGGGATAGTGCCGGTTGAACCCCGTGGCGATGCGCGCATCCGGATCATCGGGCCACAACTCGTCGCCCGCGATCTGTTCTTCCACAAAACGGTTATACGGCTTATCGGTATTGAACGACTGGATCACATAGTCGCGATACCGCCATGCGTTCGGGCGCGGCTCATCAGCCTTGAATCCCTCGGACTCGGCGAATCGCGCCAAATCGAGCCAGTGCCGTCCCCAGCGCTCCCCATAATGGGGAGACGCCAGCAGTCGCTCTACTACTTTTGCGAAGGCATCAGGCGAGCGGTCCGCGACGAACGCTTCCACTTCTTCCGGTGTCGGCGGCAGACCGGTCAGGTCGAAGGTGGCGCGCCGCAGCAGCGTGACTTTATCCGCGGCGGGCGCGGGCTTCACTCCCTTAGCTTCCAGTTTCGCCAGAATAAACGCGTCGATGGGGGTGCGCACCCATGTCTTCGCCGCGACCGCCGGCGGTGTTGATTCCTTCACCTTTTGGAACGACCAGAAGTCGCGTTGCCGCTGGGTAAAGGTGTCCGCCGCCAGCAAGACGGTGCATGCGATCAACAGAAATAGAGCCGCTCGACGCAATGTCCCCTCCGCTCTTACCTCAGAATGCGCCAGTTAGCGCAAAAGGTCAACCGTCTGGACGGTTTTCGAGGTGCCATCACTGGCGCGAGGGTCGTACCTTCCTTAGCCCACGCTTGTCAATGAACCCGGCGCAGGAGATGCATCCGAACGACGCCGATCAACGGACAGCACGGGGAACACAATCTTGAAGACAGCACCGGCGTTCTCTTTGCTCTCTGCGGTAAGCGATGCCTGGTGGACGCTTGCGATCCATGACGCGATGGAAAGGCCGAGTCCCGAACCTTCCACCTGGCTCCTGGAGGGGTCGGCGCGATAGAAACGGCCAAAGATATGTGGCAGGTCCGCGGCGGCGATTCCTATGCCGTTATCCTCGACGGCAGTTGACCGCTTCCCGGTTTCTCCAACGTCGCCCTCGGCGGAGGGTCGGAAGCTGTCGTAGCCCACTCTAAATTTCGCCCCTCCGCAAGACCTGTTTTTCACGCTGTTCCGATGCTGCTACACTGTTTCCACACCCAGTTGGTAACAAGGAGAAGTAATGAAGCGAACCCTAGCAGCCCTTTTGGTGGGCGTTTGCGCTGCCGCAATTGTGTCAGCGCAAGACCCTGAAACGCCGGCGCCAACCCCGCAACAAGGCGGGCGCGGCGGACGCGGCGGTGCCGCCGATAACCCCGATCCCCAGCCCTACGACCGGGTCATCACGAAAGAAGCCAAGACCACTAAAGGCCTCTTCGTGGTGCACCAGATCAAGGACCGCTACTACTACGAGATTCCCAAAAGCGAGTTGGAAAAAGATTACTTGTGGAACTCGCAGATCGCCAAGACGGCGATCGGGACCGGATATGGCGGAGGGCAGTTGACCGATCGCGTCATCCGCTGGGAGCTCAAGGGCAACCGAGTGCTGCTCCGGGAAGTGAACTTCAGTGTGGCGGCCGATCCCAAGTCGCCTATCGCGACGGCTGTCAAAGCGGCGAATAATGATGCGATCATCATGTCGTTCCCGGTGGCCGCCTTCGCCAAGGGCGGTGAGCCTGTGATCGAGGTCACTCGCCTCTTCACGACCGACGTGCAGGAGTTCAGCGCGCGCCAGCACCTGGGCGCTTCCGGCGTGGATGCCACCCGCTCCTTCATTGAGCACATTTCACCTTTCCCAGAAAACATTGAGGCGGAGGTCACCATGACCTACACCAACAACGCGGCTGGACGCGGGGGAGCTGCTGGAGGCCGCGGCGGTGGTGGCCTGGGCGGCGGCTCGATGCGCGGCACCAGCGCCACGGTCGTTCTGCACCACAGCATGGTCAAGCTGCCGGATAGACCCATGATGCCGCGCCTGTTCGATGAGCGGGTCGGCTACTTCACCACCCAGACGATGGACTACACTCGCGATGAATACAAGGCCGAGAATACACGCTATATCGCGCGATGGCGCCTGGAGAAGAAGAATCCCGGCGCGGCGCTGTCCGACCCGGTCAAACCGATCATCTATTACATCGATGCCGCCACTCCCACCAAATGGGTGCCGTGGTTGATCAAGGGCGTCGAGGATTGGAACCAGGCATTCAAAGAAGCCGGCTTCACCAACGCGATCATCGGCAAGAAAATGCCGACGCCCGAAGAGGACCCCACCTGGAGTCCCGAGGACGTGCGCCACTCGGTGATCCGCTGGCTGCCGTCCACTGTCGAGAACGCCAGTGGACCGCACATCTCCGACCCGCGCACCGGCGAGATTCTCAATGCGGACATTCAGTTCTACCACAACGTGATGGTGCTGGCCCGCGACTGGTACTTTACACAGGTGGGTCCGCTCGATCCCCGCGCGCAGAAGCTGCCCCTGCCCGACGACCTGATGGGCCGTTTGCTCGAGTACGTCGTGGCGCACGAAGTAGGCCATACGCTTGGCTTCCAGCACAATATGAAGGCCAGCTCCGAGTATCCGTTCGAGAAACTCCGCGACAAGAACTGGGCTCACACCATGGGCCACACGCCGTCCATCATGGACTACTCGCGCTTCAATTACGTGGCGCAGCCGGAAGACGGTATCGACCCCGAAGATCTGATCCCGCGCATCGGCCCCTACGACATCTGGGCGACGAAGTGGGGCTACACGCCGATCCCCGACGCCAAGACTTCCGAAGAGGAACGGGCGACGCTCCACAAATGGGCGAAGGAACAGGACGACAAGCCGTACCTGCGCTTCTCGACTGCGAATGCGCAAGGTTCGGACCCGGGCGATGAGACCGAGGCTGTAGGTGATGCCGACGCCGTGAAGGCCACCGCTCTCGGCGTGAAAAATCTGCAGCGCGTTGCCAAAATGCTGATGGCCGCCACCGCGTGGAAAGAAGGCGAGACCTACGACGAGCTTTCGGAACTCTACGGTCGCATGATCAGCCAGTGGCAGACCGAGATGAACCACGTAACGCAGATCGTGGGCGGCTTCAACAGCCAGGAGAAGGTGGTCGGACAAGAAGGCCGCATCTTCAGCCTGGTCCCCAAGGAGCGCCAGGAAGAGGCTGTGAAGTTCCTGAACGAGAACGCATTCGTCACGCCGATGTGGATGGTGGATGAGGAGATTCTGCGGCGCATCGAGGCCGTGGGCGTTCTCGACCGGATCCATAACGCCCAGCAGAGCGTGCTCACCAATCTCTTGAACAGCGCCCGGTTCTCACGCCTGGTGGAGCAGGAGACCTTGGACGGCAGCCGCGCCTATGCACCGACGGAGTTCCTGACCAGCGTGCGAAAGGGCGTGTGGAAAGAGCTGGATGCTCCCCAGGTGAAGATCGATGCGTACCGGCGAGGGCTGCAGCGCTCGTACCTCACCCTGATCAACAATAAACTGAATCCGCCAGTGACCGCCGTGGTTGCCGCGCTGCCAGGCCAGCCGGCGCCCGCTGGACGCGGCGGACGTGGCGGCGCCAGCACCAGCGGCGACGAGAAGCCGATGTACCGCGCTGAACTGCATAGCCTCAGCACGCAGATCAGCGCGGCACTGAGCAAGACCACCGACCACGAAACACGCGCGCATCTGGAAGCTTCGCGAGACGAGATCGCCAAGATTTTGGATCCGAAGTTCCTGCCCCCCGCTCCCACGGCTGCTGCCCCGGCGGGCGGCCGCGGCGGAGAATAGTCAGTCAGTCTGTCCGGGTCGCGGAACTTAAATTCGCGGCCCGGTTCCCTCCATCCACCTGACGCTCTCGATGATCCCGTAAAAGATCGCGAGGTCCGCTTCCTCTCTTTTGAACGTGCCGTAGAAGTGCTCCTCGTCGATGCCGACTGGCGTCTGGCATTCAACTCTCCACAACCCATCGAACCAACGCGTCGGCACAACAGAACGCGCTTGAATCGCCGTCGGCGCGTCACGTGCGCCGGATGCGCCTTTTGCTCAGCCTGGGAAAGCAGCCATCTTTCGGCGTCGTATCGGACCTTCCACAGCCGGGTCTTTCGCCGCACCAGCGCAAATCCCGCGATCGTCAGAAGCACGGCGCAGCCCAACACTGCAGAGGCGATCAAACAATCGCCGCCGTAGTAGCAATCCGTGGAATAGGAGATGGAGATGCCGGCTGCCAGCGCGATCGTAAATCCGAATACGAGAACACCCAACTCCGCGGCAAACACAAGGAGTCGCGTGACCGGCCGCCGGATGGAAGCGCCCATCAATTTCGTAATCGAATGCGAATCAGGATGCTCACCTCTGGTTGGATGCCGAGTGGGGATCGTTTGTTCCGTGGCGCAAACACTCGTGTTTGCCGTCTCGACAACTCATGTCGAGACTTTTCCAGCGTCCTCCAAATCTAGTCCTACGAAGTACACTCTTGGAACTTAGATTTCTGCCGCGGTGTCCAACTGTGTCATGACTCGTCTGAGTGGGTTGGTGGCCATCGAAAATGTTCTGCCGGGCCGCTATCTCGCCTTCGCTTTCGTCTGGGGTGAGCAGTGGCGGACGAAGCTCGTTGACGTGAATGTCACCCATTCGAAATTGATCCTTCTCCAGTTGAAGCACTGATTCCACGACCGGCGCCGGCACTTTTGTCGACGCTTCTTTCGAGTGCCCACTGAACCTCCGGCCGCGAAGGGGTTTCATGCAGTCAGACTTGGTCGCCACGCGAAATGTCTCGACAGAAGTGTCGAGACGGCAAATAGGAGTGTTTGCGCCACGGGGATTTTCACACAACTGCAGGCGCCATCGTACACTGGTTCTTTGATGCCTTTTTCGTTCCGTCATTCGATCTGTAACGAAGCTTTCGAAGGATGGCGCTTCGCCGACGCCGCCAAGGCTATTCGCAAAGCCGGGTACACCGGTATCGAGATCGCGCCGTTCACTCTCGCCGAAAGCCCTTCGGACATCTCCGCGCCGCAACGCACCGAATATCGCGACATCATCGCGTCCGAAGGACTCGCCTTCGTCGGCCTCCACTGGTTGATGGTCAGCCCCAAGGGACTGCACGTAACCACGCCCGAGGCCGCGCTGCGCAATCGAAGCTGGGACCACATCCGTGCGCTCATCCATCTCTGCGCCGACCTCGGCCCTAATGGCGTAATGGTCTTCGGATCGCCCAAACAGCGGTCCACCAGCGGTGGTCTCACCCGCGAGGAAGCGACCCGCAATTTCGTCGACGGACTCCGCAGTGTGGCCCCTGATGCCACGGCTCGCCAGGTGACGGTGCTCGTAGAAGCGTTGCCCATCGGACAATGTGACGTGGTGCAGACGCTCGGCGAGGCCGCCTCCATCGTCGGCGATCTAAATTGCCCGTTCATCCGAACGATGTTCGACGTCCACAACGCAATCGACGAGGTTGAACCGCACGCATCCCTTATCGACCGCTACTTCGACGTGATCCGCCATGTCCACGTCAATGAGCTTGATGGGAAGCACTGCGGCGCGGGAACCTACGACTTCAAGCCGATCTTCGAAGCGCTCCGCCACCGCAGCTACGCTGGATGGATCTCGCTCGAAGCATTCGATTTCAGCCCTGGCGCCGAACGGATCGCAAACGAATCGCTGCGTTACCTGGAATCCGAAATCGCCCAACTATCATGAGTCACTACGTCGTAACTGGAGGAGCAGGATTCATCGGCTCCGCAATCGTCCGCAGTCTTCTGCGGGAAGGTGCCGGAAAAGTCGTGGTCATCGACAACCTTCTGACCGGCAAGGAGGCGAACCTCGAAGAGGTTCGCAGTTCGATCGATTTTCAACAGGTGGATATTCGCCACTACGAAGAGCTCCTGCCCCTGATTCGCGGCGCCAAGGTGGTGTTTCACGAGGCCGCGATCCCTTCGGTGCCACGCTCCATCGATGATCCAGTGCCCTCGCACGAGATCAATATCGATGGCACCTTCAACGTGCTGCGTGCCGCGCGCGAAGGCGGCGCCGGCCGCGTAGTTTACGCCGCCTCTTCCTCGGCGTACGGCGATACCGACGAACTGCCCAAGGTCGAGAGCATGCTGCCGCGTCCCAAATCGCCCTACGCGCTGCAAAAGCTGGTCGGCGAATATTATTGCAACGTCTTCTCCGCCGTCTATGGAGTCGAGACTGTCGCCATCCGGTACTTCAACGTCTACGGCCCGCGGCAAGACCCGTCGAGCCCTTACTCCGGTGTGCTCTCCGTCTTCATCAAAGCGATCCTGGAACGCCGCTCTCCCACGATCTTCGGTGATGGAGAACAGTCGCGCGATTTCACCTATGTGGAAGACGTGGCCGATCTCAACCTGAAGGCCGCGCGCGCGAAGAACGTCTCGGGCCAGACCATCAACGGCGGCAATGGCGGACGCATCACCCTCAACGAAGCCTGGGCGCTCCTGCAGAAGTTCGAAGGCGTCGTCATCCCGGCGCAGTACGGCCCGCCGCGCGCCGGCGACGTGCGCGATTCCCAGGCCGAGATCTCGACCGCCGTTCGCGAACTCGGCCACTCGCCACGTTTTTCGTTCGATGAGGGACTTCGCCTCACGCTCGAGTGGTATCGGTCCGGCACGCGCTAAGCCTAGCCGTACCCGGCTTCTCGCAGGCGCACGCGCCGTCCCAATAACGGACACCTGCGGCGCGCTGGTATGAACGATAAGCCATTCCTGTGCCAGAAGATACAGTCTGGTACGGGAAGTGCCTGAGATTCCGCTCGTGCTCTCTTTTCCGCTTTGCGGTATGAATAGGATCTGATGAAATCTTCCGAATCTCGTACGCCCTGCATCCTGATCGCCGACGATCAGCCGGATGTATTGGAGGCGCTGCGCTTCCTCGTAAAGGGCGAAGGTTATGCCGCCGAGACTGTGAACTCTCCGGGGGCAGCCATCGATGCAGTGGAATCTCGCGATTTCGATGCGGTTTTGATGGATCTGAACTACACTCGCGATACGACGTCGGGACAGGAAGGCCTGGAATTACTCAATCGCATTCAGACGCTGGACACCACGCTGCCGGTGATTGTGATGACCGCGTGGGGGTCGGTCGAATTGGCAGTCGAGGCGATGCGGCGCGGCGCGCGCGATTTTATCCAGAAGCCCTGGGACAACGCGCGACTCTCCGCCATTCTGAAAACTCAGATCGAACTGGGACGAGCGCTCCGTAAGGGGCAACGGTTGGAGGCCGAAAACCGCGCACTACGCGCGGAGCGCTTTCCCCAGTTAATTGCAGGCTCCGCCGCTATGCGTCCGGTGCTCGACGTAATTTCGCGCGTCGGCCCATCCGACGCCAACGTGCTCATCACCGGTGAAAACGGCACCGGCAAAGGACTCGTCGCTCAGACGCTCCACTCGGTTTCCCTGCGATCCACCAGGCCTCTGGTGACCGTCAACACCGGGGGACTCGCCGAGGGCGTTTTCGAAAGCGAACTGTTCGGTCATGTGAAAGGCGCCTTCACGGACGCCAAAAGCGATCGTGTGGGGCGCTTCGAAATGGCCGACGGGGGTACACTCTTTCTCGACGAAATCGCCAACATCTCGCAGGGTCTGCAGTCCAAGCTGCTGCGCACCATCGAAACTGGTGAGTTCGAACGCGTGGGCTCTTCCAAGACACGCCGCGTGGACGTGCGTGTCTTCTCGGCCACCAACGCCGATCTGAATAGCGCCGTCGCGGAAGGCCGCTTCCGCCAGGATCTGCTCTTCCGCTTGAACACCATCGAGATCCGGCTGCCTCCACTACGGGATCGCCGCGAAGATATCTCCACACTCGCGGCGCATTTCCTTCGCCAGCACGCCGAACATTATCGCAAGCCCATCACCGGCTTCGACGAGGGCGCCATCAAAACCCTGCTGGCACACGGCTGGCCTGGCAACGTACGAGAACTCGATCACGCCGTGGAGCGCGCGGTTCTGATGGCGCAAGGCGATTCCATCCGCGCCGCAGACCTGGGCCTCCGGGCCGGCCGCGAAGGTCCGCCTCGCCTGGAAGAGATGAGCCTCGAAGACGTGGAAGCTCTACTCATCAAAAAAGCGTTGGCCCGCTTCAACGGCAACGTCAGCCACGCCGCCAACGCGCTAGGCCTGAGCCGCAGCGCACTCTATCGTAGATTACAGAGATACGGGCTCTAGACAGCGGGGGAGGAGTCCGAGTGCCGATTTCCGGCCCCCGGTCCCTGGCCCCCGGCCCCTGGTGTTCACCATGCCGCCGCAACAAAAGGTCGCTCGCATCAGCCACGAAGGACGCGTCGTGCTGCTGGCCCTGCTATCCGGGCTGCCGGGGTCGGTCACCGCGTTGTGGATCCTCTTTCGTTATGACTTCCGGCCCCAGACGGTGGCCACGCTGGCCGTCCTGATCGTCGGCGCCTGGTTCGGATTCGCCCTTGCCGCCCGCGAGCGCGTGGTCTTTCCCCTCCAGACCCTCTCGAATCTTCTCGGCGCCTTGCGCGAAGGCGACTTCTCGGTGCGGGGCCGCTCCCCGCGCCCCGACGACGCACTGGGCGAGGTGATGCGCGAGGTCAACACGCTCGGCAGCACGCTTCGCGAACAGCGTCTGGGCGCACTCGAAGCCACCACCCTGCTGCGGACCGTAATGCGCGAGATCGATGTCGCCATCTTCGCTTTCGATGAGCGGCAGCGTCTGCGCCTCGTGAACCGGCCCGGCGAACGTCTCCTCGACGCGCCTCCCGAACGCCTCCTCGGCCAGACCGCCACCGAGCTCAATCTCTCGGGCTGCCTGGAGGGTCCGCCGCAGACCACCATGCAGGCGGTCTTCCCCGGCGGCGCCGGACGCTGGGGCGTTCGCCGCACGCGAATTCGCGAGCGCGGTCTGCCCCTCGAACTGGTGGTGATCTCCGATCTCACCCAAGCCCTCAGCGAACAGGAATTACAGGCGTGGCAGCGCCTGGTACGCGTGCTTGGACACGAGCTCAACAATTCGCTCGCGCCCATCAAATCGATTGCCGGAAGCCTCGAGAGCATTCTGGCACGCAATCCGCTCCCAGAAGACTGGCGCGATGACATGCGCCGCGGACTCAACATTATCTCCTCACGATCTGAGAGCCTCAGCCGCTTCATCGGCGCCTATGCGCGGTTGGCCAAGTTGCCGCGTCCTCAATTGCAGCCGCTCGACGTCGCCGCCTGCGTGGGCCGCGCCTCGAGTTTCGAAACGCGCCTCGTGGTGCAGGTGCAGCCGGGACCCGACATGACCGTGCAAGGCGACCCCGACCAATTGGAGCAGGTACTCATCAACCTTTTGCGCAATGGCGCCGATGCGTCGCTGGCTTTGAACCGTACCGGCTTGTGGGTAGGTTGGCGCCGGGACGGATCGATGCTGGAAGTCTGGGTGAAGGACGAAGGCCCCGGGTTATCGAGCACTGCGAACCTCTTTGTTCCATTCTTCACCACGAAGCCGGGCGGCTCCGGCATCGGCTTGGTGCTTAGCCGTCAAATCGCCGAAGGCCACGGCGGCGCGTTGATGCTGGAGAATCGCACCGACGGCCCGGGCTGCATCGCGCGCATGCGTCTTCCTGCATAAAGGACGTGGCGCAAAACTCTTCGTTGCCTCGTCGAGGCCCATCTCGACGCTTTTCGAGCGTCCACCAACTGTTCCGCACGTGGAAGAGTTTTGGCAGGAGTCGAGACGGCAAACAGGATGTTTGCGCCACACCAATCACTATCAGAAGCTATAACGAATCGTCAGAATCCCATGCGAGTTGCGGTGATACTGCCCCAGGAAATCACCATCCGCGCCGCGAATCACGACGAAGCCCGCGGTCACTCGCCAGTGCTGTCCGAAAGCTTGTGTATACTCGGGCTTCACATACGCTCCCTGGCCGTTCTGGCGAGTCACGGTCTCCAGCGCGACACTGCGATTCACGTCGAGGGTGTAGCCCGCGCGGCCCACAAACGCGCGGGTCGAGCCGCGAACCGGTGAAAAGGACAGCGCCGTCCCGTGCTGCGTGATCGCCTGTCCGGCGTATCCGCCTACAAAGGACCATTCGCCCGTCTGCCGTTCGAGTTGCAGGACGTATAGCGCGTACTCGTCGGACTGCGGGGTCGTCGAGGTAAAGTATGCCGTCTCTGCCTTCAATGTCACGAACGGCAGCGGGACCGCGGCATCCGCGCCGTACATCCGCATCTGTGGATAGTAGCGCCGGGCTTCGGCTTCGAATCCGAGCGAGGTGAGCTGCAATTGCCCACGATAGAGCGGCAGATGATCGTAGCCGTTGTAGAAGGAGAGTGAGAACTCCGCCGCGCGGCCGATGTGATTCCACCGCGCGCCCACCTGCGGGCCGCCTGGAAAATCGGGGGCCTGTTCCACGATCGGAATTCCCGCGGGAAGCACGGCCCATCTTTGGTTCAACAGGGGCACGCGGCTGGGGGTGAGCCGGGGAGCGAAAACCACGTCGATGGTGTTGGACTGATCGCCATAGGTAACTCGCGCGGCCGTGATCCCGAGGAAATCGTTATCCACCACATTGACGAAATCACGCGGTGCGAAACGGTCGGTGGGATTCAGAACGTCAGTCTTGCCCCAACGAATGAACTGCTTTCCGGCTTCCACGGTCAGCTTGCCCCGGGTATAAGTCGCGCTCAGCCGGCGGATCTCAAAAGCAGGGCGGAGGCGCTCGCGATCCCAAAACGAGAGGGTGAAGTCGCGATCGGTCTGCTGATGGGTGTCCATGCGGGCATCGAATGCGCCCGCAAAACGCAGATTGGGAATGAGTTTGTAGAAGGCCTCGTAACGGAACAGGGACTCGTCGGTAATGTGGGAACTATCGTTCGGAGCCGACTGCGGATAAATTTGAGTGCTGGTCTCGAGGAAGCCGCGCTGCGTGAAGTCCTGGGCGCAAAGGAGCGCGGGAAGCAACGCTAGCAGAAGCTTCATTGATCCCGCCGCAGGGCCGGCACGGTGAAATCCTCGTCCTTCATCGGAGAGTTATACTCCAGCTTCTCCAGCCGCAGAGTGGTCTTGCTGTTCCGGCGCAAGTCGGTCATCTCGAGGTTGCACGCCGTCCAGATGCCTTGCACGTTGCGAATGTCGGTGAGACTCAGGCGCCGGGCCAGTTGATCCTTGATGAAATTCTCATACTGGACGGCAACGTAGTTGTCCTTGCGTACCCAGATCCGCGAGAGGGTGTACTGGGACGACTTGCCTTGGCGGGGGCGGGCCTCGATACGCCAGCATGCCACACCATCCACAGCCTCGTCGCCCTTCAGACTGTAGTCGAACTGATCGACGTCGCGTTCTTCCAGGTCCTCGAAGCTAAAGTCGGTGCCGAAGAAGCGCGTGGAGCGATCCTGTAAGGCGATGCGGCGCTCACGTCCAATGGCGGGAGTCCACATCCATTGGTCCGAGGCGCGGTCGGGATGATTGAGCACCAGGAGCGCGACGCCCTTTACTTCTGCGGGCGAGGTGAAGCGAAGGACCGATTTACTCTCACCATAAGAGCCGATCCGAAACGACTGCCAGGATTTTCTCGTGACTTTACCGTTCGCCGGAATCACCTCCAGGACACCCTCGTAGTGTTGGGAGTTGGAGCGCCCGCGTTTCTGGGCCTCCGCTACGATCTGGCGGGCATCCTGGGCGAAGACGGGCACCACCAGAAACAGCGCAAGCCAGGCACTCCTACTCATATTCCAAAGCCTCCACCAGGGAACTGCGCACAGCGGTCTCGGCGGGCACGATCGCGGAAGCTACCGCCGCCCCGAGAATCACCGGCACCAAGACCACGGCGATGCCGGTGGGAAATTCGTACGCCAGCGGCATGCCGCCGAAGCCGTGTTTGAGCGCCTGCAGGTCGTAATAGAGGAAGAGGCACCCCGCGGCGATTCCGAGCACTAGTCCGATGGTGCCGATGGAGATGGCCTCCAGCCAGATGGTGCCCCGGATCTGCGCGCGCAATCCGCCCACCGCGCGCAGCACGCCAAGTTCGCGGCGTCGGTCTGAAATCGAGACGGTGAGCGTGTTCACGATGCCCAGCAGAGCGACCACCATCGCCACTACCACCTGCACGTAGGTCATCCCGAGCCATGCGTCCGCAACCTTCATAATGTAATCCTTGATCTCGGCGTTGAGCATAATGAAGAGGCGGCGGTGATCGCCAAGCCGTTCGTTCACTGTGCGGCGGACATCCTCGGGCGCGAAGCCGGGCTTCAGATACACGCGGAAGATGTTGACGGTGTCGTCCTGAAAGGTGCGCGCATATATGGCGCGGTCGAGAAAAATAGCTCCGAGCTGATTGGAGTAGTCCCGGATGACGCCGGCCACCGGGAGGGGCAGGGAGCCGGAGTTGACCGGCACGTTGATGGTGTCGCCGAGATGTATGTTCTCCAGTATCGCGAGATTCTCCGCGATGATGACACCTTTGCCCTCCGCGGCCAGGCGGTTCATGGTGGCGTCATCGCCTTCGACGACGTGACGGCGCACCCGCTTGGCCACGGAGGTCATATCCAGCGCGACGATCATCACGGGCTTGCCGCGAAACTCCTTGCGCAGGGTTCGCACCGGCTGAACCTCATCGACGCCTGGGATGGCGCGAAGCTCCGATTCCATCCCAGCCGGGAATCGGAATTCGGTGGACGCCAGGTTCGCGCTTGCGTTGATGAAGAGATCGGGATTGAGCGTACCCTCCATCCAATCGCGCAGCGATTCAACGCTCGAGCGCGCCATTCCCCCCTGCCCGATGACGAGTGCGAGTGAGAGCATCAGGGCGGCAACGGTCGCAGATGTGCGTCGTGGCGCCTGGATCAGGCTGTCGGCTGCCAGCGAACCTTCGATGGGCCTCAGGCTCTTGAGTGGGCGGCGCAAGAGCTTGGCCATCTCCAGGGAGAGAAAGGGGGTGAGCAGCAGGCAGGCGAGTGCCGTCAGGATAAAGCCGCCAAACAAGGCGGTGTGATATTGGCTGAAGGGCAGGCAGGCGAGCGCGATGCCGGTTGCGATCAGGGCGGTGATACGGCGGGTCCGGCTCTCGCCCGCTCCGAGTACCTGGTAGCGCCCTTTCTGCAGCGCCTGAATCGGTTCCACTCGCGCGGCATTGCGGGCAGGGATGAAGGCCGCGATCATACTCATCACCACTCCCAGAGCGATCGCGCCCACGACGAGGTTGGGATCGACGAGCACCTGGTCGGTGCTGTTCGGAACGCCGAACAACTGGTCCATCAACCGACCGGTGGTCGCGGTGAGATTGCGTGCCAGTGCGAGCCCCACGAACGCGCCGATAGAAGATCCAATCAGACCGGCCACCGCGCTCTCGCCGAGGAACAGCGTGCGAATCTGGCGGCGGGTGGCGCCCAATGCGCGCAGGATTCCGATCTCGGATCGCCTTTGCGTCACCGCGATCGAGAACGAATTGTAGATGATGAACATCCCGATGAACAATGCGAAAAGACTCGAGATGCCGGTGGCGGCGGTGTAGACACCGATCAACGACTCGAACTGACGGCCGCGGCCCGACGGCGGTTCCACGGTCAAGCCGGGGCCGAGGGCCTTGCGCAACACCGCCTCGCCCTGCTCAATCGAGACGCTCGGATCTAAACCGACGTCGATGCGATCGAAGCGGCGGCCGCGGCCAAAGACCTTTTGGGCGGCGTAGATATCCATGATCCCGAGATTGCCGCCGAAGGCCGCCGCCAATCCTCCGGCCTTCAAGATGCCGCGAACCGTGAACTGCTTGCGGCCCTCCATGGTGTCGAAGGCGAGCTTGCTGCCATTGCTGAGCGAATTGCGGTCGGCGAACTCGCGGGTGATGATGAGTGAATCGGGCTGCGCAAGAAAGACGAGTGGATCGTCGATCACGTCCTCGTCGCCATTTTCGAAATCGTAGTCACGCAAGCTGCGGTCGCCGGTCATGTCGACAGCGAGGATCAGGAGTTTGCCTTGACCGTGAAGATTGGTGTCGACGGAGGCTTCGATCGCGGGCGCGGCTGCCTTCACTCCCGGGACAGCTTCGACTCGTTCCAGAACATCTTCGGTGAATCCCGAGTCTCCAGCCGTGACCTGCAATTGAGTCTTGCCGGCGATGCGGTCCACGGTCCGATTGAACGACTGGAGGACGGACTGGTTGGCGGTCTGCATGCCGACGAGCAGAGCGACGCCGAGCACGATGCCGGCGGTGGTCAGGACACTGCGCAACAGGTGCTTGCGCACATACGGCCAACTGATCAGGCGAAGCAGAATCATCGGCGAAGATCTCCGGCAATGCGGGCATCGCGCAAGGTGACGGTGCGAGGGCAACTTTCGGCGACGCTGGGATCGTGGGTGACGATCAGGATGGTGGCGTTAAGGCGCTGGTGCAGGTCGCGGATCAGGCTGAGGATCTCGGCTCCGGTGTGGCTGTCCAGGTTGCCGGTGGGTTCATCGGCCAGCAATACCGGGGGATAGAAGGCCAGTGCGCGGGCAATGGCGACGCGCTGGCGTTCGCCGCCCGATAACTCATCGGGAAGATGGTCGAGGCGCTGCCCGAGTTGCACCAGTTCCAGGAGATCGCGGGCGCGCTTGTCAATCTCCTTCCGCTTGAGGCCCTTCAAGTGGAGCGGCAGGGCGACGTTTTCGACGCAGGTCAGGCTCGGCAGGAGATTGAAGAACTGAAAGATGAAGCCGATCTTGTCGCGTCGAAGGCGAGTCAGGTCGTCATCGGAGAGCGACGCCACGGCTTGACCATCAATGCGAATCTCGCCGGACGAGGGTCGGTCCAATCCGCCGATGAGATTCAGGAGCGTGGACTTCCCGGAGCCCGAGGGGCCCACGATGGAGACCATTTCGCCGCGCTCGATCTGCAGGTCGATCGAATCAAGAGCTATAACTTGGCGTTTCCCGTTGAAGTGCTTGGAGACCCCAGTGAGGGCGATCATCTAATTAATACGATGATAGCGAACCTCGGGCCCGCTTCCGGAGAGGAGGGTGGCCAGCGATACCTGGCGGCGCTTAGTGGCCTGAGGCGATCTTCGACGCCGCCTGGGAGATGGTAGTGGACGCAAATGGCAATGGACGCGATGAACTTCGAGTTCGCAGAACTGTTGAGAGCTTTCAACGAGTGAGGTGTGAGTGTGAGAAGCTGTGAAAAATCCGGACATAGCTTGCTGACGCGCGCGGCTCGCAAGTGCACGTATCGCGAACGTATTGCGGTAGGCTACGAGCCGCGACCGCGACCGTGAGCGTGAAAAGCTGTGAAAATCCGGGGGCGCCTGCCCCACATACGATGAGGCATCGCTTGCTTACGCGCGCGGCTCGTAAGCACACGTATCGCGCGAAACGTATTTGGGTAGTTTACGAGCCGCGACTTCGGGTAGGCTACGAGCCGCGACCGTGAGGGAGCGTCTCTGCCCTCTGGTTGGTGATCGCTTGGCGACGCGCGCGGCTCGTCAGTGTTTTGCGAGCCGGGACCCGTGAAGGGGCGTCTCCACGTTGGAGCGATCGACGCATGGAACAAGTCGAGCTTAATCGTCGGCGGATATCGAGATCTGGCGACGTTTGGGGCGCCATTGAAGGGACTAACGCCAGCCGACTTTCTCTCCAAGGGCTTTGTCAGACAGGCCTTCCTCCCATCCAAAATCGATATCTTGACGTCCGTTGACCGTGTGAATTTCGCCGAGGCTTTGCCCAAACGGCAGGAGTCCCGGTTGTGGAACGCGCAGGTTTGATCGATCGGCAAGGAAGACCTGATCCGGAATAAGCGATCGTCCGGACGGCATATCGACCTTCAAGATGTGAACTGATGGAGTAGAACCGAGGATCGAGAGCGGCACGACGTGCCGGCGCAGTGCGGCTCCCGGTCCTAATCGCCTTTTCTTACCGCTGTGACGGGGGCTTTGCTTCCGTAATCCCCAGATCGGTGAGGACCTTGGGGTCCTTCTCTTCCATCGCCAGCAGATTGTGGCAGGCACTGCAGTCCTGCGAGATCGACTTATCTCCCGCCGCGTTGTGGGAGCCATCGTGACACCGGAAGCAACCGGGGAAATCGGTGTGCCCGATGTTGATGGGATATTTGCCCCAGGTGACGTTCATGTCGGGGAAGATGTTGCGATCGTAGATCGCGAGCACTTCCTTGCCAGCCGCCGTCACCTCGGCCTGATGCTGTGCCCAAACCGCGGGGTAGCTGTCCTGATAATATTTCGCGAAGGCCGTAGGAATCTTCTGGGCGGCGTCGTCGCGCGAAGGGTACGCCACCTTCAGAATCTCCACCGCCTTTTTCTTCGCAAAGGGCAGCGAGGGCGCGATCAGACCGGCGCTCATCGCTTTATCCACCGCTCCTTCGGGAAGTTGATAGCTGTGAGACGGCCGATTGTGGCAGTCCATGCAGTCCATCTCCCGCATCTGCAGGCCCGCGCCGTCGGGTTTGGCATCCGCAGTCTTATATACGGTGGTCTGCCCGTTGGCCGAGTACTCCACCCAGGGGATGGTCTGCCGCGCCTCGTCGGAATGGCCGTAGCGAATCTTCACGCCGGTGCCCAGGTGTGTTCCATGGATCCCCAGACCGCCGTTTCCGCCGCCGATCTTCATCAGCAGCACAGTCTTAGTGAGGGAGTTCGTTTCGTCATCCGCAAACTTCGAGATCACCTTGATGCGATCCTCGCCATATTTCTGGGGCCAGTGGCAGGCTTCGCAAGTCTCTCTGGCCGGGCGCAGATTGTGGACCGGTGTCGGAATCGGCCGCGGATAGGTGTTGAACGTGACCGCGAACACCTGGCCTACGCCGGAGAGCTTGCTCTTGACGAACCATCCGGCACCCGGACCGATGTGGCATTTGACGCACTCCACATTCGAATGCGGCGAATTCTGGTAGGCCGTGTACTCGGGCTGCATCACCGTGTGGCAGGTCTGGCCGCAGAACGTGGTGGTATCCATGTAGCTTACGGCCCCGTAGCCAAGTTGACCCGCGATCACGAGATTCAAGAAGGTGGTCGCGCCAACGAAATACACCAGCTTGCGTAATTCAAAATTGCGCCAGTTCAGGGGAGGGAACTCCGGCGGATAGATGCCGATACGCCCCTCTCGTTTGCGCTTGATCCAGATTCCGACCGGCACCATCACCAGCCCGGCAAAAAACGGACCCGGCAGGATGAGGAACGCGAGAATACCGAGATAGGGGTTGGAAACCTCGCCGCGTAAGGTTAGGGGAAGGAGGAAGAGCCAGAGGACCGAGGCAGTGGTGACCAGCACCACACCCACCAGGCTGACCCAGTTATTGGACAGGTGGATTAGCGGGGAGAGCCAGCCTCCGCCCCGCTTGGATTGTTCAGGCGTCGTTGTCTGCACAGTTCAGTCTCCCGAAACCTCGGCTTCAACCGGCAATTTCTGTTCTTTCGTGTGTTCTTGCTTCTTGATACTACTGCCGGTCAGGAAGGCAGTGTTCAAAGGGTAGACATCCGGGTCGAAGATGATGGAATACAGATGCCACACTATGATAGCCAAGGTTGCCAGGACCGCTTCGTAAAAGTGGACAGAGGTCGCCACATCGAGGTAAATCTTGGGCAGCAGCCTCATCGCCAGGTTGTTGGCCCACAACAGCAGCCCGGTGGCGGCCATCACGACGGCGCCCCAGACCACGGCCCAATATTCGGCCTTTTCGACATAGCTGTGAGCGGAGCGTCCCGGCGGTTGCGACCCGAGGCCGATGTTGTAAGCGAAGTTGGAGAGCGCTTCGCGCGGGTCGTTGATGTTGGGCCACATCTCCTTCCAATGCTTCCGCAATTGGCGGCTGACGATCAGCGAAACCACGTGTGTGATGGATACGCATACGAAAACCACGGCCGCGATGCGATGGATCAGGCTTCGCATGGAGAGGGTGCCTTCCAACAGTAGCAGAGGCCGGGCCCACCACTGGTCGGCGTACTTGAGCGCGAATCCGGTCCAGACTAGAATCACGAACGAAATCACGAGCAGGGCGTGCTGGACGCGTTCAAATGGCAGCATACGGATTTCTCCATGTGCAGCAGGGCCGTGAGACGTGGCTGTCGTGGTCCGGGAAGGTTTCCCGCTGAATCGCAGGCGAATCAGCTTGCGAACGAAGTCACCGAAGTTGTGCAGCAGCATCAGCCCGATGGTCACCGGAATCAGGACCAGATAGAATTCGCGGATCCAGCGCAGCGCGGCTGGTTCCGTCTTACCCTCGGCCACATGCACCTGGCTGATGGCGAACCGCGTACCAGCGCCAGCATGACATTGTCCGCAAGTCTTGGGCAGATTCTTCGCGTTGATGGTGGACTTCGGGTCCGATGACGGCAGGATATTGTGTACGCCGTGGCAACTGGCGCAGTTGGCGACGGTCTGGGAACCGGATTTTGCGGCGAGTCCGTGGAAAGACGAGTCGAAACTCACCAACCGGTCGGCGGGAAGGCCGAACTTGCGGGTCAACCGGACATCTCCATGACAGCTCCCACAGGTGTCGCGGATATGCGCGGCGTTGACCGGCGAGGCTGCATTGGTATGTTTCATGATCTTGTGCTCGCCGTGGCAATCGGTGCATAACGGCGCTTGCGTGATTCCTTTCGCCAAAGCCTGTCCATGGACGCTGCCGCGATATTGCTCTACGACATCGCTGTGGCACATGCCGCAGGTATCGGGGACCGCCATGCGGAAGACCTGGGACTTCGGCGGCAGCAGCTCATGTGCACTGCCATGGCATAGGGAGCAATCGGGAGCACCCTCGTTGCCGGCCTTGCGGGCCAGTCCGTGGACGCTGCTGGCGTAATCACCGGCCTGATCCTCATGACAGGTGGTGCAGACGGGCTTGGGAATATTAACAGGGTGAGGGAATTTGTCATGAGAATCATGACAGGTGTCGCAGGGCAGCCCCGTGTGTGCGCTTTTCTGCAGTTTCTGCCCTTGGTCGGCGTGGCAGGAAGTGCACTCCACGGCGGGCGCCGCATCCGCGGCTTGAAGATGCGCGCCGGCTGCCCCGATGAGCAGGCCAAGTAGGGCAGAACCGAGCCGTCGTGAAATAAAATTCAGTGCCCGGTTCATCATAAAGAATTACGCTCCTGTTGGGATTTGGGTGGATTGCACCCAGACCTGGTAGACATAGGCTGCTGCAACGAGCAGTCCGAAGACGACCGCGATCACCGTGAAGATCTTTCCCCACCTGTCGATCTGATCCAGTTTTTGCGCGACGGTTGCCTGTTGCGCCACAGGAGCACCATCGAGCACGTGCAGATTATCGTCTTCGTGGCTGGCCACCATCTTGCGGCGCACAAAAAGCACGCCCACAGTTGCGGCCAGAAGGATCCAAATAGCGAATAATGGACGTAAATCGAAATTCATCCTTATACCTCCCAAATCGGTTCACAATAGGATCTGGGGCCCGATGGTGACGGGGGAACCGCCCGTCGCCGGACCGATGTGCGTTTTGTCGAAGGTTTTTCCGGTGGCCTCTTCGATTGCATCCACCACCAGCAAAAGATAGGCGTCGAGTGCGCACTGCACTTCGCGGCGCGGTTCGCACGAGCCGTCGGCCTGCTGCTCGCTGCAGATCGAGCACACATTGCTTCTGATGGCCTGCAGGTAGGCATCGATGTCGTTGCTGCTCACCGATTGAACAGCTTCGGCCACTTGGGGGAATAGACGGAACAAGGCGCAACTGGAGGGATTCTCCAGCCCGCACTCGCCGTTCACGGTTCGGTCCGAACAGACACTGCAGATCTTGTTTCGGATAATCGCCTCTAATTGTGCTAAAGACTGGGGCATCTTAGCTACCTCCTTGTTAACTCCGGAGTTAAGAGTTATGCACGCAGGATTCCAGACCTGTTTGCACCTAAACTATTGGATTTTGCAACGCTTTGATCCGGAATGCCGGTTGTGTGGGGCTATTGACGCAGATACGGACGGAGTGCTGGGGGATATTCCGCTTGGAGCGACGGATTGAGCAGATTTGGCGACTCGCAAAGCGGCCGCCATGATCGCAAGCAGAACCGTGTTGATGGGATCCTCTTCCGAGACTACTGAAACGATTCCCGCTTCCCAAGCCTGAGCCAGGAGTTGCGGGTCCTTGCGGGTGATCAGAACCACCCGCTCCGGATTGGATAAGGGGAGGGGCAGGCGCACAAACGCAATTTCGTCCACGACCAGCGCACAGTGCTGCGATGGGTCGGGGCGATCGACGGATTCGATGTGCCAGGCACACGATCGGGACAGTGCTTCCCGGACCGTCGCGGCGTAGCCGCTATCGGCAATCGAAAGCTGAACCGTTTGCATCATACTCGACTCCACTCCTCCACCATCCAGGCGCTACTTCTTTTCCACGTACCCGTCCAGGCTCTTGTGCTCCTGGTAGTACTTGCCAGCGTCCTTCAGATCCTTGGGGGTCTTTTGGGCATCAACGTGGCAGTAGGTGCACGCCTTTTTGGTTGCTTTGGTGTAGTCCGGCTTGCCGTACGAAGCTGTAGAGCAGACCAGAAAACCGGCCAGCACGATGGCTGCTGGCAGTATGAGTTTTAAGTGGGACATCCAACACGGGTCGATGCAATTGCATCTCCACGTCACGAAACACGGGTTTACTTATGCCTGGAAGGCCCTACCCCACATTCGGTGGGGGTAATTCCCCTCAAAAAAGTAGTCGATTGAGTCAATTGGCGCAGAATTGCCGTTGATATAATCAAATCAAGCACTCAATCCATGTCCAAGCTTACGCCAGGCTGGCAGAGGGCCAGCGTACTGGAATCTGTGTTCGACCAGCTGTCGGACGCGCTGATTCTGTACGATCCCGAGTTCCGCATAACCGGTGTCAACCGGTCCGCCGAGAAACTCTTCGGTATGACTTCCGAAGAGATGCTCGGCAAGCATTGTCAGGATGTCTTCCGATGCTCGGTGTGTGAACCGGGATGCGGCGTCCTGGTTGGCTTGAATCAGGTACCCGCTTCCCCCAATTGCACCGTCCGGCTCAATACCGATGCCGGCATGGAACGTCTGGTGGTGATGCGGACCAACCAGATGTACAACGAGGACGGGGAATTGAGCGGCGTGGTAGCAACCATTAAGGACATCACCGAAGCCGCGTCTCCGCAGAAGCGCGAGGTGATTGCTGAATCGGTCGCCATGCGGGACGTACTCAATTTCGTGCGCCGCGTGGCATCGAGCGAAGCCACTACGATTCTGCTCGAAGGCGAGAATGGAACCGGCAAAGACTTAGTGGCCAAGACGCTGCACTACCAGAGCGTGCGGCAAGCCGAGCCGTTCATTTCGATCAACTGTGCAGCCATACCCGAAACTTTGCTGGAAAGCGAGTTGTTCGGCTATGAAAAGGGCGCGTTCACCGACGCCCGATCGCAGAAACGGGGCATCTTCGAACTGGCCGATCGAGGCACGCTCTTTCTGGATGAGATTGGCGAGATTCCGCTGATGCTCCAGGCAAAGCTGTTGCGGGTGCTGGAGGATCAGACCTTCCGGCGTCTCGGCGGATTGAAGGACATTAAACTCGACCTGCGGGTGGTGGCGGCGACCAACAAGAATCTGCGGGAGGCGGTAAAAGAGGGGGCATTCCGGCAGGACCTGTATTTCCGTCTGAACGTGATTCAGATTCAAATTCCGGCACTGCGCGAACGCACCGACGACATTATTCCGTTGACCCGCTTCTTCATCGAACACTACAACCGGAAATTCAAGCGCAACATCGAAGGCGTAACCGAAGCGGCCGGAAAGTTGTTGGCCACTCACGACTGGCCCGGCAACGTGCGCGAACTGCGTAATGCCATCGAAAGGGCGATGATCCTGGAGGATTCGGCATTCATCACGCCCGCCAGCCTGCCCATTGCCATCTCGCGTCCCGATCCGCTCGCACCTGTGGTCATTCCGATGACGAGCGAAGTCCCGGGAGATGGTCTTTCCCTCGAGGATAACGAGCGCGGGCTTCTGGTACGGGCGCTCGAAAAGACCAGCGGCAATCAGACGCAAGCGGCGCGCCTCTTGCACGTGACGCGCGACACGCTGCGCTACAAAATGAAAAAGTTCAATTTGCGGTAGTCTTGCGTACGCCGCGTCGGCCTTTGCAGACAGTTGACGTGTCGACGGGTGGTAGCAATTAAACGGGTTTCAGTGCCCGATGGCATCCGCGAAGCGTTCATCGGATTCAGATCGGATCTTCTCGATGCAAGCCGCCCCTGGGCAGTTCCGGTGGTAGCGGGTATCTGGGCACCTTCGGCAAGCGTGCATTTCGTCTGTGGATTTGCGATACCGAGGGCTGTTCGGGGCCCATCCAGGTGCGCTCGTGCCACCCCGGGTCTTGCCTACCGCCGGCTGCGCGGCGCCTGCCAGCTACGTGCACTCCGAAGGTGCAGGGCAGCGTAAGAGATGACGGTGGTTGCCGCTATCGTGACGAGGTTAATTGCAAAGCTCAGCAGCCGCCCGTCGAGAATCTCCTTCGGTGGCAAACCGATAACGGCAGCCGCTCCAAGCCAAGCCGGGAAAATTGCCAGCTGCACTGCCGCCGCGACGCCGATCAGGTAACGTCTGCCCGTATCGTCCGCATTTGACAATCCGGCTGTGATGCCGATGACGGCCGATATGGCGAAGCTGGGCAGCGGGGATTTGAAACCCACGAAACGGATCGGGCCGCCAGCGAACCATGCCACGACGAGACCGCCCAGGAACGCCAAGACCGCACTTGTCAGAAGCGCGCCAGCTCCGCGTAGAATCAACCGCCGATCGCGACTCCACAAGCCAAAGCTCACCGCCAAAACTTCCGCGAGGAAGGGCAAAAAGAGCGCCGCGACAACGATGGCGATCGCATTGTCATCAATGATGCCTGTGGCGAGAAGGATGCCGCCGGCAGCCGCGCGTCCAATATAACTAGCGGTCAAGTGGCTCAATTGCCATAGGTCCTGTATCACGTCGGGAAACGGCTCGCTCATAGGTTTGGTCACGGCAGCGAGGTCCGTGCGGTCCACGATCGCGCGCAGTTCTCGTGAGGTCAGCGAATACTCCGCGGCGGAGAGAACCGGGGAAGACAACAGAGCCTCGACGAACAACCGCGCATTCGGCGTGGACGTCTCGACGCTCACGACCTTATGGAGAAGGTTCGGTCCATCAAGATACGTCGGAGATGGCGACGCGCTCGATTCCCGAAGCATGAGCCAACCTTGCCGCTTCCGCTACATGTTGAGGTGCCATCGTCGCCCGGATTTCATGCATAAGGTTTCACTCCTGGCTGTAGTATGGACGATCGAGATTGTGACGACATTCCCGCATCGGCCCGATGTCAAAAAGAGCACGTGTCGCGCCATGTGGAAACGCCAAAAAGCTGCCACAACGAGTTCGATTGCGATCCCGAACCGAATCTGTTCCTGCTGGGAGGCCTTCTGCCGGAGGGCATGATCCGCTCGACGCATTCTCGTGCTCAGAGACGCGCCGGCGGACGTCGGGTGTCTCATCCGGTCAGGCGGATCGGCGTCGTCTCGGCAGAGCAAATGGCGGATGCAAAGGAATGCCTATTCCCAAATCCGTGTCGAAAACGCTTGCAGTTCTGGACGAATTCAGATTGACAGGTTTCCAGCACGATATTCGCGGCGAGCGAAAGCATACCGTACTCTGAAAGTATGACTGCGGAAGCACCCAGCTACATTCGTGTCCATGATCGCGACAATGTAGCCATTCTCGTGGATCCGGAAGGTGCCGCACCTGGCGCCACGCTGCAAGGAGGCATTCTGGCGCGAGAACGCATTCCGCAGTCCCATAAGATTGCGATCCGCGACCTGGACAAGGGCGAGCCGGTACTCCGCTATGGGCAGTCCATCGGACTCGCGAATCGCGCCATCCGGACCGGAGAGTGGGTGCGGGAAGAGATGCTCGATATGCCGGCCGCACCGGCGCTCGAGGAATTGCCGCTGGCCACCGCAGTCCCGGCGCCTTTACCTTCGCTCGACGGTTTCACCTTCGAGGGATACCGCAATGCGGACGGAACCACCGGCACGCGCAATCTGCTCGGCATCGCCACTACCGTGCAATGCGTTGCGCCCACTGTAGAGTACGCGGCGCGACGAATTCAGACCGAATTGTTGCCGCTCTTTCCGAATGTAGACGGCGTGGTGGCGGTGACGCATTCGTACGGCTGCGGAGTGGCGATCGAGGCACCCGGGGCAGCGGTACCGATGCGCACCTTGAAACACATCAGCCTGCACGCCAACGTGGCGGGTCAGCCACTGCTCGTCAGCTTGGGTTGCGAGAAACTGCAACCCGTGAGGCTTCTCGGCGCCGAGTTGCCGATTCTCGGCGAGTCCAACGTGATTCGCCTGCAGGACGAGCGCGGCTTCGGGGAAAGCGTAGCGGCGATCATGCGCGCAGCAGAGATACGACTGGGAGAACTGGACCGGCGCCGCCGCCAGACGATTCCGGCTTCCGAGCTCGTGGTCGGCCTGCAGTGCGGGGGCAGCGACGCATTCTCCGGTGTCACCTGCAATCCCGCCGTTGGATATGCTGCCGATCTCCTGGTGCGTGCCGGCGCCACTGTTCTATTCTCCGAAGTCACCGAGGTCCGCGACGCGATCCATCTGCTGACCCCGCGGGCCGCGACTCCCGAGGTGGGCCGAGACCTGGTCCGCGAGATGCGCTGGTACGACGAGTATCTGGCGCGTGGATCGGCAGACCGGAGCGCCAACACGACTCCAGGCAACAAACGAGGCGGACTGGCCAATATTGTCGAGAAGGCTCTGGGAAGCGTGGCCAAAGCGGGCAGCACTGCGATTCGTGGGGTCGCGACTCATGGCGAGAGAGTAAGGATGAAGGGCCTGGTGTTTGCCGCCACTCCCGCCAGCGACTTTATTTGTGGCACGCAGCAACTCGCCTCGATGAATTTGCACGTTTTCACGACGGGTGAGGGAAGTCCCTACGGCCTGGCGCTGGTCCCTGTTGTAAAGGTCTCTTCGCGGACGGCGCTGGCGGAGAAGTGGGCCGACTTGATCGATATCGATGCGGGCAGGATCGCTACCGGTCAAGGGACGATCGAGACTGTCGGTTGGGAGATCTTCCGCTATCTTCTGGATGTGGCGAGCGGGCGCCGCAAGACTTGGGCGGAGCATTGGGGACTGGCGAACGCGCTTTCGCCGTTCAATCCGGGACCCGTCACCTAGCCGGCGTCCGCAGCGTTCACTGTGGCGGGCTTTTACGCGCTCCAGTTAGCGGAATCGGATAGTCGTTGGCCTCGACATGAGTTAAGGTAACGGTCCGTCCGCGCCGGGAAAAGGTCAGAACGTTCCCTTCGGGCAGCACGTTGTCAATCTCGAGGTCCCCGAAAACGTAAAGTCGATTCTCCACGCAAAAGAGCGGACGTTGCGAGGTGTATTCGATCTCCCGCACAGGTTTCAACTCGCGATCCAATACTACGATGCGATTCAGGCCCCGGGGAGTGGACGCACCCTTAATCATCTCCTGCACGTCGACCACTGGATACTCGCCTCCCTCCATCCGAAGGGTGCAAGTTTGAGAGAAATGAACGAGTTGAAGATCGGAGTGAAGCACTTTGGATTGGATCAGAGCACGATAAAGCTGGTCGCGGGAAGCGATCTGAGCCGTGCATGTAATGCTTAAGAGAGCTAGGAGAATCGGTCTCATGGTGGTGTGGTCTGGGTGGATGCCGGCCTTGTGAGGTGGCCGAAGAGTTCGAGAACATATTGCAGCTTTGCCGCGTAGTCCGGGTCTCGATTTCCGTTGTACAGGGTTTGAAGATTGGCGGTGGAGAAATCCCGCCAGCCGACAATCACCCTTTGCATGCTGGCTTTCCTGAACTTCAGCACCTGCTTCGGATGAATCATCCTCTTTGCTGCAGGATTCATTTTGCCAAGAACTTCAACCGTGGTGCCGACCTTCGCCGCAATCTTCTCCAAGCTGTCGCCAGGAAGCACCGTGTAGGAATGATCAGAGGCATCTTTGGGATCATCCACTGATTTAGTGTCGAATTTGGCCATTCGAGTGTAAACGTAGGCAATTCCCGCTCTGATGTTCAACTGGGGATCGTCGATGCTATTCCTTTTGATGTCGGAGGCAAGTTGAGTACTCATGACTAAGGATGAGCCTTCGGTACCACCTTTCAGTACCTTGTATCCGGGATCGTGCGGATTCCCAATCTGCATGACTCTCTTGGTCCAGGAAGGGTTGCCAGGGCCGCCGCTCTCGACCCACAATAAGGCCTTGAAGAGCGTCCAATCCGCCGCTTTGAACCCGGGTGTGGACTTGAATTTGGAATTGTAGTCGTTGACCTCCTTCATGATTGTGCTGTCATAGGTATCCCAAGCCGCGTTAGTTTTTCCGTCGTCGACAGTCCTGGTCCACTTCGCATCGAGAGACATGCCGGGGAGTATAGCATGTCATCTCGCTTAGAGTGACATGACCTGCATGCGGCTTTGAAGACCAACTGGCCCGACACACAGACCTTCCGAGGCTTTTCCGATAGACTTTGGACGGTCTGGGGCTTAGGATTCCGTCTCACTTTGCACCTCTCGGCGGTTGCTCCAATGACGCCGGTCCATCTCTTCTTCCTGGCCGATCTCGCTGTCGACCACAGCCTGAATTTCATTTCACTATCACTACCGGAATCCGCAACCTGATGATCCAAACCCGTGTTAGCGTCGTATTTACATGTTCGACTGGAAGCAGGATCCGCACCGCCGCTACAATCCGCTGACGCGCGAGTGGGTATTGGTCTCGCCGCATCGCACGCAAAGGCCCTGGCAAGGGCAACTCGAAAAGGACGATGCTATCCAGCAGCCCGCGTACGATCCGCAATGTTACCTGTGCCCCGGTAACGAGCGGGCGGGCGGCGTGCGCAACCCCGCGTACACATCCACCTTCGTCTTCGATAACGATTTTGCGGCTCTCAAGCCCTCCACGCCGCTCGATCGCTACGAAAGCGGCGGCCTGTTGATTGCTGAATCCGAGCCGGGCATTTGCCGCGTCGTGTGTTTCTCTCCGCAGCACAATCTGACCATCGCCGGTATGCAGCCTCAGGCGCTGCGCAAAGTCGTGGATACGTGGGTCGAACAGTTCGCCGATCTCGGCGGACGTCCCTTGATCCGCTACGTGCAGATCTTCGAAAATCGCGGCGCCATGATGGGCGCGAGTAATCCGCATCCGCACTGCCAGATTTGGTCGAGTCATGCATTGCCGAACGAGGTCGCTAAGGAGCAGGCGTCGCAGTTAGCATGGCGAGAAGCGCGCGCTACCTGCCTGTTGTGCGATTACGCCGCGTTGGAAAGCGCGGAGCGGGCGCGCATCGTGGAAGAGAACGAAAGCTTTATGACAGTGGTTCCGTTCTGGGCGGTATGGCCCTTCGAGACGATGCTGATCTCCAAGCGCCACTTGTCTGCGATCGACGGGCTCTCGAGCGAGGAGCGCGACGGCCTGGCGGATATTCTGCAGCGGACCACCGCACGCTATGACCGCCTGTTTCAGGTTTCGTTTCCCTACTCGATGGGGTTCCACCAGCGACCTACCGACGATGCCGAGCACCCAGAGTGGCATCTGCATCTTCATTTCTATCCGCCACTGCTGCGCTCGGCGACAGTGCGAAAGTTCCTGGTGGGCTACGAGATGCTCGCCACGCCGCAACGTGACATCACCCCGGAATCGGCCGCGGAGCGCCTGCGGGAAGCGTAGCCGCCCATCTCTTGGCCCCTGCGCCTGACGGGTTTCCCAACCTCGAAGTGAAGCGACTTGTTATGATCACTTTGAACGGGGTAAACCGTGCCGCGGGAAGAGGTTCTTGCCAAGCTTCGTGAAAGGATTGTGCTGTTCGCGGCATCTCATTTATCGAGGGATGTCGCCGAAGATTTGGCCCAGGAGGTGCTCATGCTGTTGCATGAAAAATACGCACACCTCGAACGCACGGAAGACCTGTTGCCGCTCTCGTTGCAGATTGTCCGCTTTAAGATCATGAGTTTGCGGCGAAAGTCGGTGCGCCGCGGCGAGTACACGCAGGTCTCCATCACGGACATCCAATTGCCGGACCTGGACGCCAACCCGGCCGACTACGTGGAGCGCAAGCAGATGACGGACCGTCTGGCGCGGGCCATGGGCCAGTTGGGAGAGCGGTGCCGGGATCTGATGCGCCTGAAGCTGCAGGGCAAGTCGTTTCCGGAGATTCAGCAGATCATGGGGGCGAGCGCGCTGAACACCGTCTACACCTGGGATCATCGATGCCGCAAGCACCTGCTGGAATTGATGGGCGGAGATTGGGAGCCGAAGCGATGAACCGCGAGGAGATTCAAAAATTACTGGGCGGATACGCGACCGGCACTCTCACTCCCGAAGAGCAGCAGGTGCTGTTTGATGCCGCTCTCGACGATCAGGACTTGTTTGACACCCTGGCGCGCGAGCAGGCTTTGCGCGACCTGTTGCGGGACCCGGCGTGTAAGGCGCAACTTCTGGCGGCACTCGATCAGAAGCCTCTACGCTGGTATGAGCGGCTGGCGCAGAGTTGGCGTCCCATAGCAGCGGTGGTGGCAATGGCAGGTGTAGGTGCGATCGCAGTAGTGGTGTGGCAGAACGGTCGCGCGGCAAAGCCGGAATTGATGGCAAAGTACAACCCACCGGCGTTGCCGAGTCCCGTGGCCCAGCCTCCCGGAGACTCTTCGCCCGCGCCTCAGGCGCTGAACGATCGGACTGCCGAACCTGCTGCGGCGGCCAAAGCGCCAGCTCCCCCGGCGACGACCGCCAATAAAAAAGCAAAGGCCGATTTGGACAAAACTTCCGGCACGCCGGCGGCTTCCGAGCCCGAAGCGGATCTGCGGAAGGAAGCGAAATCCACGGCGTCTCCAGAGCGCAAGGATCTCGCTCGCGCCGAAACAGAGACCCGGCGTTCCGTTCCCGGGCCCGCGGTTTCGTTAGGATCAGGGTTCCGGGCGGCCCCTGCGCCGGTTGTGGGCCAGCGCGAACTTGCACTCGGCGGACGTGTGGCCCCGATGACAGCGCCACCTCCTCCGCCCGCCTCGCCGGCGGCTCCTAAAGGGGAAGCACAGGCCACACAGGTGTTGCAGACGGCGCCGTCACAATCCGCGCCCGCCCCAGCGCAGCAAGCGCAACAAGGTGTTGTGGGCGGGCAGCAGTTACCCATTTCCGGGCGGCAAGCCGACGAGCTTCGCCTGGTGCAGAATGCGCAGAATTCCCCAAATGCACTCAATTCGCCTTCGAACGCGGAGCAGATCCAGGTGGCCGGAACCTCCAACGCGTCCATAGCTCTCGCTCCTTTAGCTCCCGTTCCCGATGCGAGAACGCTCTACTACGCGATTGCCCCCGTCAATTCTTTGCCCCCAGGCTCGGCCGGTGGGCGCGGCGGCGCGGCAGGAGGCGCATTCAGTTCCGCTCGCACCTCCGCAGTTGCGGCTCGTCAAAAGACGGCTCCGCAGGAAGAGAAGGCCGACTCGGTGACGGTGAAGGCGGTGGGCGCCGACGCCAAAGCCGTGGCAGTGCGCCCGGTCAATTTAGGAGTGCGTTACGCTCTGTTGCGTAAGACGGCGAGTGGCGATTATCAGCCGGTTGCCCCCGAGATCCTGAAAACAGGCGACTCGATTGAGGTCCAGATTACGGCCAATGACGCCGGCACTCTCACGCTCCGGGCACGAGGCGCGGACGGACCCTGGCATGACATGATTACCCGCCACGTCACGGCAGGACAGAGCTTCAATTCTCCCCCATTGCAGTCTGCCGATCGGGAGTTGGAAGTGACACTGATCAGGTCGCCTGCAACGATGACGGGCGCGGTCCTTCGAGACCAGGTGGCGGGCATTCAAAAGCAGTCCGAAGGGCCGGCTACCTATGTGGTGATTCCGGGTCCGTCGTTACAATTGCAATTCACCATTCCTTTGAATTACAGGTAGGGCGGGGAAGACGCTTCGAGGAAAAGGCTGGCCACTCGTGCGGCGTCGAACTGCTCCACCCACTCCATGCCGATTGCGCTTAACCGCGCCCTCTCATCAGAAGCTCGGTAGAGCTGCTCGAGGGCGGCGGCCAGTGCTTCGGGATTATCTGGTTCGACCAATATGCCATGCGGGATCACCTCAGGAATCGCGGCAGCACGCGAGGCGACAATCGGCTTGCCCGCCGCCATGGCTTCGAGTAGTACAATGCCGAAACCTTCCTGTACGCTAGGCAGGCAGAATACCGTGCAGCGATTGAATTCGGCCGCGAGCTCCGCGCGCGAAATATCTCCCAACCACGAGACCGTATCACCGAGATGCAGATCGCGCGACAGGCGGTGCAGAGACGGTGTACACGGACCGTTGCCGACGATCCGAAACTCGAGTTCGGGGATCGCCGGGCGAAGAATGCAGGCCGCTCGCAGGAGTATGTCGACGCGCTTCCGGAAATAGAAGCGGCCGACATACAACACCACGAAGCGGGACGACTGCGCCCCATGCTGCAACAACAGAGAGCGCCACTGTGCGAGATCGATGAGCTCCGGCACCACGGTAGGGAATCGACCCAGGCGATAGTATTCCTGAGCGCGCTCACCCGAATACCGGCTGGTCACCAGGACCCTTGCCGCACGCTGCGCGTGTAGAAGTTCGCGCCGGGCCTGCATCGACATCGTCAAGCGCGCCGCGCCAGATTCAAAGCGTACTTCGTCGGCAATCACGCCCTTGAGCGATGCCACGTGATTGCGCGAGGCTGACGCGATCCGGTAGCCGTCCATGTCGAAGCCCACAGTCAGGTCGTGAGCGGGGGAGGGCCGAAGTCCGCAATTGAAGACCAGGCGCTCCAGCGTATAGACCGGCAAGTGATGACGGGGACCTTCGAATGTGACCGTGTGACCGAGTTGCTCGAGAGCGCGTGCCAGGACGTGAATGCCCACGAAGGTGCCGCTGCCCCGGCGAATATCGAGCGGCGTGGAAGTAAGAAAGCGGATCCTCACCCAACTGCATTCTATCGGGTGGCGCAGGCTTTATCAGCTTGGGCACATAACGAACGGCAGTCAGACTTGGTGGATGCGCGAGAAAAGTCTCGACAGGAGTGTCGAGACGGCAAACACGAGTGTTTGCGCCACGGGACCGAGGCGATCAGCTCTTACAAAGCTTTTACCGGCACCTTACATCGCGGGAATCAATCTTCGCCCGGCGGACCGCAGGTCTAAGGTAGGAGAACCAAAGAATGAATCGCAATTCTCATCAGCAACTGGAAAGGACGTCTGTGCGCAGATTGATTGCGGCGGGCCTCATCTTCGGATGTGCATTGATCACTGCTTCCAACGCGGCGGCACAGCGCGTAACCGCGCCCACCACACCCGCAACGATTGCGGTGCCCGAGGGAAACCCTGCCTTTTTGTTGGGACATGCCATCGGAACGCAAGGCTACGTTTGCCTGCCGTCGGGGACTGGCGCGTCCTGGACCGTCAATGCCGCCCGTCCTGAAGCCGCACTGTTTACGAGAATCATCGGGCAGGAGATCCAGATCATTTCGCATTTCCTCAGCCCCAATACCAACCCCAACGAGTTCGCTCCAACCCCGCTGGCTTTCGCCAACGCGACCTGGCAGAACTCCCTCGATAGCAGCATGGTGTGGGCACAAGCGCTGCATTCGATTCCGGCTGGCTCTGACCCGTCCTGCCCGAATAACGGTGCGATTCCCTGTCTGCTGCTGCAGGCTATCGGAACTCAACGTGGACCGGCGGGTGGCCGTGCCATGACTCGTACCACGTACGTTCAGCGCCTGAACACCGATGGCGGATCTGCTCCGGCGGACGGATGTCTGGTCTCAACCGATGTGGGCAAACAGGTGCTTGTGCCGTACACAGCCGACTACTACTTCTTCCGCGCGGAAAAACAATAGCGCACGCACCACGTATCGAAAATTCCCTCATTTTGGCAGGCGGCTCTCCAGCTCGCGCACGAAATCGCGCAGGGCTTGGCGGTCCGCCTGCTCCCATTTCACCACCACCAGAAACTCGCCTTGATTGAAGAAGACGGTGTCCGCGGAAGGCCGCCATCGCTGCACCAGATCGAAGGCCACGCCCTGCGAAGACATCTCGTACACGCGGGCTTCGAGTTTTCCCGGACCTTCATACCCTGCAATCTCCAATCGCCGGATGCTGGAACGCGGAACCGGGTCCGGCGCGTCGGAGACAGACAGTTCACGCAGGCTCGTGCGACGCCAGACATTGGCCACAGTTTCCGGTAGCAGGCTGGGCAGCGGCGTCCTTTGGCGGCAGGCACCCAGCGCGAGCGCGAGCCAGATGCAATTGCGGCGCGTCATCTGCTTCGATTCTTGCATGCCTCGAAGGGGCGGGATGATACCATCGAATTTATGGGGAAATTCAAGCCGGTGAAGGGCAAGAAAGCCACGGCCGTGCCACAAGGCGGGCTTCCCTGCGTCATCCTCGTCATCGTGGGGATGTTCCTGGTCATGCTTTTCCTATTTTTCGTGATGAAATACAATGCGATCGGATAACCGTCAGCCAGACGAGATGCGTCCCGTCGAGATCGTCCCAGACTTTCTCAAAACCGCGGAGGGATCCGCGTTGATCAAAGTCGGCAACACGCACGTACTGTGTGCCGCCACCGTCGAAGACAGCGTTCCGCCCTTCCTTCGGAACTCGGGTAAAGGATGGGTGACGGCGGAGTACTCGATGTTGCCGCGCGCCACCGCGAAACGTACTCCTCGAGAGGTGACCAAGGGCCGGGCATCCGGGCGGACCCATGAGATCCAGCGGCTGATTGGGCGCTCGGTGCGTTCGGTGGTCGACATGGCTGCTTTGGGAGAGCGCACCGTGATCATCGATTGCGATGTACTGCAGGCGGATGGCGGAACGCGTACGGCCTCGGTGACCGGGGCCTTTGTAGCCATGACGCTGGCCTTTCGGCAACTGGTGCGCTACGGCGCTTTGAAGACGATGCCAGTTCGCGATTTCATTGGCGCTACGAGTGTGGGACTGGTAGGCGGAGTTCCGATGCTCGACCTCTGCTACGACGAGGACTCGCAGGCCGATGTCGATATGAACGTTGTGATGACGGGCGGTGGGCGCTTCGTCGAAGTGCAGGCCACGGCGGAGCACGGCGCCTTCGACGACGAACAGATGGCTCACTTGGTTGCGCTGGCGCGGGTCGGCATCGCGCAACTGATCGAAGTTCAGAAGAAGGTGGCTCGGATTTGACGAGGCTCCTCTGCGCCACTGGAAATCCTGGCAAGCTCCGGGAATTTCGTATCGCGGCCAATCACGCTCCGGTCGAAATCGAGTTACTCGCCAACTTTCGCGACATTCCAGCCTGCGTGGAAGACGGTGCAACGTTCGAGGAGAATGCGATTCTCAAGGCACGCCACTATGGCCGGCATGCCTCGGGCCTGTTGTTTGCCGATGATTCAGGCCTCGAAGTGGACGCCTTGGGCGGCGCACCGGGCGTCTATTCGGCTCGTTTCTCAGGGCTGAATGCCACCGATGAGGCGAACAATCGGCTGCTCCTCGAGAAACTGAAAGGCGAGGCGAATCGGACGGCGCGCTTCGTCTGCGTGATCGCGCTGGTGGAGGGCATCGAGGTCCGGGGCGTGTATCGCGGTACGGTGGAGGGGTCGATTCTCGACGCGCCCCGCGGCTCGGAAGGATTTGGATACGACCCGCTCTTCTATTACCCGCCTTTTGGCTGCTCCTTCGGCGAGGTAGGGGATGACCGGAAGTTCTCGGTCAGTCATCGCGGACAAGCGCTGCTCGGGATGCTTCGTGCTCTTCCGTCGATTGGGTGAGCTACTTGCCGCCGTTGTCCGCTTTCGTTGCCGCCTCGCCATCGATCCTAGCCTTAATCGGCTGCAGGAGACGCAACGCGAACAGATTGACGGCCGCCAGTGTCAACGCCATGAAGAAGCGATCTTCGGCGATCGCGCAGCCCACCACCCCCGTGGTCCAGATGCTGGCGGCGGTCGCAGTGCCGTGCACATTGCCTTCCGACTTGAGGATTGCGCCTCCGCCGATGAAACCGATGCCGGCGACTAATCCCTGAATCACGCGGGATTGCGCTTCGATCGAGTTGTGGTACGCCGGCATGGACAGCATAACGTAACCGCAACTGGCCATCGCGACCAGGGGGAAGGTCCGCACACCCACGCTATGGCCTTCCTTTTCGCGATACCATCCTACTGGCAATACCAGCAGGTAAGACGCCAGCAATCTGCTGATATCGTGCCACGCCCCGTACCAAGGCATCTCCATTTGCATACGCGAGTTATACCACCGAAACAGGAGCATTCGACGGCAACTCCGTAATTTCCCTTTCCGCCCCGAAACATTTGCTGTAAATTATGTTTATGCAGAGCAGCCGCGATTCGTCCCTTTTGCGCAGCCTGGCAGTCGCGTTCGGGGATGGTCTGGCGTTCGGCGTGGGCATGAAGCTCACGCAAGCCGCCGGCCGCCAGTTAACTGCGCCGCCTTCGAGCGCCTTCGTGCGCTCCGATTCCAACCCTCTGGCCGATCGTGTCGAGCAGATCGAGCAGAATCTCAAACGTTTCGAGCGCGTAGAGAGGCCTTCGCTCCCTTCTTCAGGTGCCATCGATCAGAAGGTGCTGGATGCGATTCTCGCCGCCATCGAAGCACGCCTTGTGGAGCACTCCGGGCAGGTAGAACGGCGGTTAACCGAGTTGGACGCCCGAATGGCGATCGAACTGCGGTCTCTCGACCATCAGAATCACTCGATCACCAAGCAGGTTTCCGGCGATATCGAAGCGCTCCACGAGCAGATGGTCACGCTGAATCGCGAATTCGGCGAAGCGGTGGCGCAGATTGTCGCGGAGCAGGTCGAGGCGCAAGTGCGAGCCCATGCAACGGCATTGGAACAGTCGATTTCGGCACACATCGCCGTGGCGGTCGAATCGGCCATGGAGCCGCGTCTTGCGGCGGTCCGGCGCGAAGTGCAGGATTCGCTGGCTGCAATGGCTGCGGAACAGGAGTCGATGCGCCAGGAGGTGAGGCCTCTGGAGCAGCAACTGCGCGCGGAGCTGGAGGAAAAGGAGCGCGAGATCACCGAACTTCGCCAGCGAATCGCGGACACCGACACCAACGTGCTGGAATTGGTGCTCGGTATTGGAGAGATCTGCCGGCAGGCCGCCCAGAAGATCTTGCCTGTGGCGAGTGAGCCGCCGGTCGAGGCGGTTCCCGGGCCGCCGGAGGAACCCGCTGTTGCCGCGCCCGTCGAGATTGCGGGCGCACCACACAAAGCGAGTCCCGAAAGTTCTGCGGAACCGGAAGTTCAGAAACCGAGCCGGCTCTGGCGCGTACCGTTGGTCTCGTCGCTGGTGCTCGCCACCGGGGGAATGGTGCTCCGCCACTTCCTATACTGAAAAACAGGCGCCGATGCCGATTCAAGTCACCTTCACCGACGATCCCGCTCGAGTGCTCCGGGAGGCTGGCGATTTTCTGGCCTCCGAGCCGGTCTTGCACAATCTCATCCTGACGCTTCTGCATCAGCGGATCGCAAGTCCCGATCCTGGGAGGTATTGGGTGGCGCGAAGCGGGGCAGATGTTGCCGGAGTCGTCCTGCAAACGCCGTTGCAAAATCCGGCCACCTTGACTCCGATGAGACCCGAGGTGGCAGGTGCAATGGCAGATGGGATTGCCCAGTCGGGAATTGCGCTTCCCGGGGTGAATGGCGAGGCTGCGACTGCCGCGCGATTTGCCGGGCAGTGGACGGAGCGCACCAAATCAGCGGCAATTCCGTTTCAGGGCATGCGGCTTTACGAATTCCTGGAGCCTGGAGAACGTTTGGTAGCTCAGGGCAAACTGCGATCGGGGCTGCCCGGCGATCGGGACCTCGTCGTGGAATGGGTGCGGCTCTTTGAAACCGAGATCGGCGAGCCTCACAGCGACCCGTCACGCGTGGTAGCTTCCTGGCTGCAGAGCGGCACCTTGTGGATCTGGGACGATCAGGGACCGGTGTCAATGACCGTCACCAGGCAGCCGACTGCGGGCGTCGTTCGCGTCGCTCCTGTATTCACTCCGGCGGACAAGCGAAAGAGTGGTTATGCCGGCGCTTGCGTCAGCGATCTCTCGCACCAGATTCGCGCGCAGGGACACCGTCTGGTGCTCTATACTGACCTTGGAAATCCTACCTCCAACTCGATCTATCGCCGGATTGGTTATCGCGCGGTGGCGGAGGCTCTCCGGTACCGGTTCGAATAAAGCTCCGGCACGAGGTGCGAATATCCCTCAGGATTGCCCGTCTCATGGCATTGGACCGCGGATAGCGGCTTTGTGGTTGGGCGTGAGTCTCGCTACAAATACATGCGAATGAGGAAAACGGAGGAAATATGCAAATTTTGAAATGGGCCGGTGCGATACTGTTGGCGTCGCAGGTGATTTACGCCGGGGACGCGGTTTCTTTGGCGGGGCACACTCGGGACGTTAATGTTGTGGCGTGTTCGGGTGACGGTAAACTGATCGTTTCGGGCGCCGAAGACGAGAAAACTTTTCTGTGGGACGTCGCTTCCAAACAGGAGATTGCCTCTCCAACAGGAGGCGGAGCAGTGATGTCGGTCAGCATTTCGCCCGACGGCAAGCGTGTCGCGTCCGGCGAGCGCTACCACAAGGTGAATCTGCTCGATCGTTCCGGCAAGGTGGTGAAGGTGCTGGAAGGCCACGAGGCCGCGGTTATCGCGACCGGGTTCACTGCCGACAGCAAGACCTTGATGACCTTCAGTTTAGATGGCGGGCTCCGGTATTGGGACGCCGCGGCTGGAGCACCGCAGGGGGCGGTCAAAGTGGCGCTCGACAGCTACTCCTCCGGAGCCTTTTCCGCGGACGGCAAGTGGTTTGCCGGCGGCACCTCGGGCGGGAATCTCTACCTCTATAACGTCGCGATGAGGAAGGCTGGGATCAAGATTCAGCCCGGTACCATGGTGAAGGCACTGGCGTTCTCTCCCGATGGACGAACGGTCGCGGCGGCTCTGAATAACGAATCGGTCCGCGTTTACTCCACGGCGGACGGCAAAGAGATTGGCGTCGTCGCCGGGGTAGATGCCAACGGACTGGCATTTTCGCCGGATGGATCGAAGCTCGCTGCCGCGGGTCACGACAACGAGGTCAAAGTGATCGATGCCATCGGCCTCAAAATGCTCTCCTCGATGAAAGGGCACGGGCGCACGGTGCGGTCCGTCTGCTTCCTTCCTGATGGGCGGTCCATCGTGTCCGGCAGCTTCGATATGACGGTACGAATCTGGTCAGGGATGTAGGACATTCGGTCGTGGCTCGTTGCGAGCCGCGCGCGTTAGGAAGCGGTCAGCGGCGGTACTCTGAAATTACGTACGAAGTACATCGTTTCGTTGATACCGCCTCGTATTCAGACAGGAACACTCCCTTACGGTCGTGGCTCGTTGCGACCGCGCGCGTTAGGAAGCGGTCAGCGGCGGTACTCTGAAATTTCATCGTTTTGTTGATACCGCCTCGTATTCAGGCAAGGACACTCCCTCACGGTCGTGGCTCGTTGCGAGCCGCGCGGTCAGAAGCTGTGGGACGATCCTTAGCTGGTCGCGGGCGTGGTCCGGCTTAAACCCATCAGGGTATCGTTGGGATAGAAGTGATCCACGTTTTCCGGCGTGATGAGAAGGTGCCGGATGAACATCGCGGGGGGCGTGGCTTTGCGCGCCAGAATGTCGAGTGCGAGGCGGATGACCCCCGGTCCGTACTTCTCCGGGAAGTACGCCACGGAGCCGATCAGGCGGGTGCGCGCCTCCCGCAGTTCCGCGCGGCCGTCCGGCTCCGCGTTGTGTCCGACAACGGCGCAATCGGTGATGCGGCCGGCTTCCTGGAAGGCCCGTAAAGCACCCAGCGCACTCGGGTCGGTAGCGGCGCCTACCAGGATCCGTTTTGTTTTGGAGGTGCGCAGATGCTTGCGGATGCACTCCAGAGTCGTGCGGAACTGCCCGTCGCCATCCAGGTGGGTGATACGGGTGTCGGTATGGCGCAGCGTCTCGTTAATGCCCGCCAGCATGCCGCCAATGCGCTGCTGCGGCACCGAGCCGGAACGGGAGATTTCGACCATGATGATCTCCTCCACCACGCCCTCCCAGTGCTTGTTCGCCCAACGGCCCAGATGACGTCCTCCGATCAGACCCGCCTCGTAGTTGTTGGCGCCAAAGTAGGTGGCGCCCGGATGCGGAATGTCGATGGCGATCATGGGGATGTTGGCTTCCATGAACTTTCGTGTGATGGCGGGGGCTGCGGCGTCGTCAGCCTGAAACTCGATGACCAGGTCCACCTCTTCGCGGATCAGCTGATCGGCATTGCGCACCGCCGTCTTGGCGTTGTAGCGATTGTCCACCACGACCAATTCGACATGGGCGCTCTCCGCGGCCTGCACCAGGCTGGACGCCACCTCGCGGGGGAATGACGAATCCTGTCCCTGAGCAGCATACCCGATGCGATACTTTCGCGTGGTGCGAATCTCCGAGACGGCGCGATACTGATTCTCACCGACCTTTTCCAGAAAGCCGCACGCGTGCAATGTATAGAGGAGGCGGAAGCACATGCCTTTGTTGAAGCCGGTGCGAGCCACCACGTCGCGAAGGCGCAGCACCTCACCTTCCGATCGGAATGCGGAGAGGACTTCCGAGGCGTGTACCAGCGACTTAATCAGATAACGGCTGTGGTTGGTGCGTGTGGGCATGGCGGCATGGCCGTTTGCCTATTTGTAACACATCCCCATCGGCGACATATCGTTATTGGCCGAACGTGACCGCGTGTCTTTCTGGCCCGACCGCGTTGGCGCCCGCGGCCAGGAGGAAAACTACCGCGGCCGTGGAGGCCATCGCGATCCCATAGCTGGTCCGGTGCGCGACCAGTGCTTCGAACACGCTCACGTAGCTCGACAGGAAGACTCCAACCTGATACCCGAAGCCGGGCAGGAATCCGCGCACGGAATCCGGCGACAACTCGGAAAGATGCGCAGGGATCACTCCCCAAGCGCCTTGCACCAGGAACTGCATCAGAAATCCGCCGGCGAAGAGTAGTGGGACCGAAGGCGCGAACGCCCAGAGCGGAATGACCAACACCGCGCAGAGCAGCGCGATGATCATCGTTTTCCGGCGGCCAATGCGGTCCGAGATGAGACCGCACAAAGTGCCGCCGAGGATCGCGCCAACCATCGTGAAGCCGCTGAGAAGACTTCTCATTCCGACCTGGAATCCCCACTGCCGTTCGAGGAAGGTCGGATACATGTCCTGCGTGCCGTGCGCAGCGAAATTCATCGCGGTCATCAGGACCACGAGATAGAGGAATAGCTTCCAGTGCGACAGGATCCCGCGGCCCAGGTGCGTCCAGTTCGCATGGCGCGTTTTTTCCCAGACTTCGGACTCCTTGACACCGTAGCGGACGAAGAATGCGAGCAGGGCAGGGAGGCCCCCGAGGAAAAAGAGCGGCCGCCATCCTACGCGGGCGAACAGGAAGTAGTTGCAAGCGGAAGCGAGAAGAAATCCCATCGCGTAGCCTTGCTGCAGGAAGCCGGAAAGCAGTCCTCGGATGCGGACCGGTACTTTCTCCATCGCGAGCGAAGACCCGACGCCCCACTCGCCGCCCATGCCGATGCCAAACAGCGCCCGAAGGATCAGGAACGTCGTGAAATTCGGAGCGAGCCCCGAGAGTACTTCGACTATTGAGTAGAAGATCAGGTCGATCATCAGCGGTAACCGCCGGCCATAGCGGTCAGCCATTAGCCCAAAGATGAAGGCTCCTATTGGACGGCACGCCAGCGTCGCGAACAGGCTGAGCGCCATCTGGGAATCGGATTTATGAAAGTCGCGGCCGATGGCGGTCAGGCATGAGACGACGAGGAAGAAGTCGAAAGCGTCAAGCGTCCAGCCGAGATATCCGGCCAACAAAGCTGCACGGTGATCGCTGACGACGGAGGGGGAAACTGTGGAGGAATTAGACACGTGCTCGCCTATATTACCCCAGAAACAAAGGGTCTTGGAGTTCTGGCACGTGGGTTGTATAGTAAAGGAGTGTCCGGCGACTGGATTTCTCCAGCCGCCGGAATTTGTGCTACTTGGAACGGATCCGGCGCCGCGAAATGCGGACCGTTACCGTGATCGTTACTGCTATAGCGATCGTAGCGGTGATCCCTAAGGTGAATTTCACCATATGGGGCACCTCCTTTCCGCCCAGTAATGGCCGGGTCTGGTGGCAATCCAGGCCCGGTCTCGTTCTGGACGCCGATCGTCCCGAGTCCATCGCCAGCGGAAACCAGATATTAGCATCTGTTATTGGCGCCGCGGATCAAATCGCAAAAGTCAATCCCGATTTTTGAGGATAGGTGTATAGTGAAGGAGTGTCCTGTGGCTGGACTTCTCCAGCCACAGGTAATGCGTCGCTACTTGGAACGGATCCGGCGCCGCGAAATGCGGACCGTCACCGTGATCGTTACAGCGAGGACGATCGTAGCGGTGATCCCTAGGGTGAATTTCACCATGGGGCACCTCCTTTCCATACAGTAATGGCCGGGCTTGGTTGCAACCCAGGCCCGGTCTCGTTCTGGACGCCGACCGTCCCGAGTCCATCACCAGTGGAAACCAGATACTAACATCTCTTATTCACAAACGGGCGAAAATCGCCCGAGTCAGTCTTTGAGGAGAACGCTGCCTTCGCTTAGGGCTTCTGGCGGATCGCCTGCAAACTGCTGCGCGGCGATGAGTTTCCGCGCCTGACCGCGAATCAGGGGCAGGCGTATCCAGAAGACACTCGCAGCGATCGTGCAGATGATGGCGCCCGCCGCCACTGTCCACGGCGCGCCGATGCGATCAGCCGCGGCCCCCGCGAGGAGCGAGCCGATCGGCGCCATTCCCATCAACATCATCGAATAGACCGCCATCACCCGACCCCGCAGACGATCCGGCACCATGCTCTGAATCAGCGTATTCGAGGAGCCCATCTGCAGCATCACGGCAAACCCCATCGCCACGAGCATCACACTGGACAGGACGAAGGTACGCGAGAAAGCAAAAATCCCGAGTCCTACTCCGAAGCCGATTCCCGCAATCGCGACCCATCGTCCCAGTCCCGCAAGACTTTGCCGGCTCGCCAGGATCAGAGCACCGGCCAATGCTCCGACGCCCGATGCGCCCATCAGCCAGCCAAACATGCGGGAGCCACCGTGCAGGACGCGATCCGCGAAAATCGGCATCAGCACCGCATAGGGCATCCCCGTCAAACTCACCACACCGAGCAAGATCAGCAGTGCATG
>Ga0209060_10000193_pt1 | contig 148147 bp, 150 predicted proteins | sample Coa_R1_8_FD_187155 | JGI IMG/M metagenome (GOLD analysis project Ga0209060, IMG submission 187155) | Surface soil microbial communities from Centralia Pennsylvania, which are recovering from an underground coalmine fire - Coalmine... | ecosystem: Environmental > Terrestrial > Soil >... | reverse complement strand
TATAACACCACCAGGCCCCATGCAAGCCTGGGCTATCGCTCCCCCGATCAATATGCTCGGGAGCAAGGACTGGAAGGAGTTCCTTCTATCGCCCTGTTGTAGCATCTATGATTTTGGGTACTTGACAGGTTGACCCCTAGCTCATAAAAAAGCCGTACGATGATCCGGTCATGCAGAGTTCCTTGCTCACTATCAAGTGCCTGCTTGATTGCACGTTTCTCCTCAGCGCTGAAAGGGCCATCTACGGCGTCACGAAAGCGGACATGCTGCCCTTGCAGGTTGCCGGGTGCTGGGATTGACTGTAGGATACGCAAGAGAGCCTTCGAAAATTCCGGCACTTGCTGTGATATGCCCCACGTGTAAAATAAACGAAGCGTCCCAAAGTGACGACCCTTCGAAGCTGTGTGATTGACTCCATGACTAAGGAACGCCCGAGCAAGGGACTCCCCGAAATCAGACCAGTCGAATCCTTTCCCAGGATGAGCCAACCACCCCTCAGTATCCTGTTTGGCAAGCCAGCTACTAAAAGCAAGAAAGGCGTGATAATCATTGATGACACTTCTTACATTACGTACGGACAGACGATCAGCAAGATAGAGTTTCACCAAATACCAGGCACGCTTGGTCAATATGCTGCGCTGGCTCTCCGCACCAAGGGAAGAAGACCAGTTTATCTGCTCGTATCTGCCACCATTGACGGAGGCACGTCCTCTCCAAATAGAGGAGGTTATGTCGATTACCTGACCATCCTGAGTGATTACCTTGTCAGGAAGTGGTGGTAAATCACTGATATCATCGGTTCCTTCCTCCTTTGTTTCCTTACTCATGGTTTCGGCTCCTCCTCTGGGGTAGATTCCTGATAGGCCTTCCATCGTTCCTCAGCTTGTTTGCGAATGGCCCGCTTTACGTAGTGACGCACTGAGCGCTCGCTCGTCCACCCGCCTAAATACATGAGCCGATCGAGGCCGTTGGACTCCGACAAATACACCTCTGCAGCATATTCTGCCCAGGTATGTCGCAACCGATGCCAGCACAGGTCAATGCCACATTGCTTGCCGATGGCGGCAATGATATCGTTGGCTGTGTCAATGGAGATCGGATCTCCTGTCCTTGCCGTGAAGAGATACGGGCTTTTTCCAGCGACCCGCCCGAGAGGCGGGCGGAGCATGAGGTAGGCACGCAAGGCACGAGGAATAGGTTTGGCGGTAGGAATGGCGCGCTCGGCCGTTTTCACCGCTGGTTCTATCCTGCGGGAATCAAGGGGATCATCAGGGAGGCGTACCACCTCAATATGCTGATGGTTCCCGCGAGGAATACCATCCAGGCGCAATTTGAGGAGTTCCCCGCGCCGGAGACCAAGGCCCAAAGCCATCTCAAACATCAACCAGTTCCGCAAGCGAGTCGCCTGAGAAAAGCTGGAATATGGGAAAATCCAGGGACCACGCTCCGGATCCGGTGGTCCAATAGCTTGTCGGATTGCCTCAACTTCATGGTCGGTCAATGGCTCATGTCGTGGTGAGGATGGGGGTTTGAGCAGTTCTCGATGAAAGAGATATGCAATTTGGGCACAGGCTCCCTCAAGCTTCTCAAAAGAATCGCCATCAGGATCAAAGGTGTTGCGCAAGACCCAAATGAGGAAACTTTGCGTGATACTCACATGGTGGTCGAAAGAAGCTGCAGAAAGAGCGCTCTCATTGATTACTTCCTGAAGGCCATCGAACCTCTCAGAGGAAAGGTATCCCTTATAGTAATGGACGAGTGACTTAACCTGTTGAGCATTGAATACCCGGCCAGCTCCCAGAAACTGATCAAGATCAATCTGCTGTAAATCCGCCCAGGTGTAGAGCTTCCCAAGCACACGAAGATCACCAGCCAATGTGGAGGATTGAGTATGCTTGCGGCGGTCCAGGACCATCCAACGCATCGCCAGCCGAGGGGGAATCCAGGTCTTGCTCTCAACGAGCAAGGGAAGTCGCTCTCCTGATTCCATCAAGAGTGGCAACACAGAATAGGTACGCGGTGGGGAGGAAGCATTCGAAGGCAGCATGTGAAACCTCTCTTGAAAGCTCCTGAGCATTTCCTTTTGTGAGTAATACAAGAAGTTGAAATTTCTGGACAACGAAGACACGGTTTTCTTCTCGTAGTATACACAAGGGTTGCTTTTGAGAGACAGTAGGTGCTGCTTTTTTCCTGTGAAAACTTGACAGCACCTGCGGAGAAGGTCTCGTTTGTGAACACTTTTTGAAAATACCCACTTTAGACGGGGTTGAACGCGCAGACCGCGTCACCCAGCGCGACAAAACCCTCAGGCCAGCGCGCCAGCCGCTCATAGTGCCGCCAGCGGTTTTCGGTGCGGCGATAGCCAGAGATGGGCGACAACGGTTTGGCATCCTTGATGGCTTCGTAGAGCGCTGGACTTGCCAGGCTGCGTGCAAACGCCAGAAAGCCTTCCTCATCGGTTGGCGGATAATCCTTACCCCCACCGGATAGCGTGACAATCCAGCGATGGCCCTCCAGCAAATAGATCGCGCCGCCGCGCTTGAGCGCGGGAGGCATTCGCGGCAGCAGCAAGAGCTTCCAATCGATGCCGCTGTCCTTTGGCAGCTCATAATAGCGGCTGGCATAACCCAGGAACGAGTTAATCACCGTTTCCTGCGGCGCGGCATAGCCCAGCGCCGTCAGCCACTCCGGCGCGTGCGAGTCGCGTCCGCTGGCGTCCACCACAAAGTCAGCCGCCAGGTCTTCCTCGTCGCCCAGGCCAGGCTCCTGGCGGGCGCGCACGCGCACCCCGGCCACGTCTGAGGCATTGCCGCCGGGCAGCAGGCCAACCACATCACAGGCTTCCGGAAAAGAGACGCGCCCATGCTGCATCAGACGCTGGCGCACGCTCCACTCCAGCAGATCGCGGCTTGGGGAAATGCCCTTGAGGTTTGTCTCGAAGCGCGGCAGCCAACCGCGCGCACTCAGCGCCTGCGAGTCGGCAATCCAATCAACCTGGGGCACACCCACGTCGATCAATTCAGCCGCGATGTCGGGGAAAAGACGTTCCAACACCATCTGGCCGCGCTTCAGCAAGACATGGACGTGCCGCGCCTGGGGCACGCCTTTGCGAAACGCTGGCCCTCCGGGAAAGCGGTCACGCTCGATGATGGTGACATGCTCAAATGTATCGGCCAGCACGCGCCCGGCCAGCAGTCCGGCAATGCTGCCGCCGATGACCACCGCGTGACGCCCAGCAGTAGATGAAAGCATGAGACGGTCTCCTTTGCATCACAATTCAGCCTCAAACAGCAGGGTACTCGCGCCTGTTCTTTGCTTTCTCCTACACGTGTGAGGCGTCGTTGGATGAAAAGGAGACCATCATCCTGACAGGTATCGCTTCAATCAGCGGGAAAACAGTTCGTATGGACGGTGCGCACCGGCAGCGGAAACGACCAGACGATACGAAGCCGCATAGGCAGCGAAGGGCATCGTCTGGCGCAGGTCCTCAAACGCGCGGTTGATGTGGTTTGTGGCCGCTTCATAATGAAGCGTCGATTCCCACTCACTGACGGCCACAAACCGAAACTTCGCCGCAGGGTCCAGGCTTTCGTACAGTTGAATGGAAAGCGCGCCCCAGGCGTGGCGCATCCGCTCGGCAATTGCGTTCCAGCCTTTGAGAAACTCCTCATCTTTGCCCGCTGGTACCTCGATGGGGGTCACCTCTTTGATCGTATGCATCGATGCAAATCCTCTCTTTGCTCAGCACAGGTTCAGCCACGGCTCATAAACACATGGCGTCGTATCCTGCATAGGGCATACCAGGGGACTGAGCAAGAGAATGGGTGTCTTGCTAGAAGTTGGGGCAGTGGCTCACTACTGGGGTTTGGATGGAGCGCACGGCTGGCAGCGCCTTTGCGCGTTTCAGCCAATCGCCGGGCGCGAGCAGCGTCGAGGCGACCACCAGCGCGTGACCGTCGGCAAATGTTGTTTCCTGGCCCATCGGATGCCAGGAAGGATGAGCGCCAGCCTGCGACGCGGCCTCGTAACACGGGTCAGCCAGCCGCACACCCAGGTTCGCCATCGCTTCCAATGCGGCAGCATAGGTTGTCGTGGCTGCAAAGGTCATCTGCGCCTCTGGCGGGGCCGGAACGGTGAAGGTCGGCGACGGAGCGGGGATTGCCGGGCAATTCGTGACCACGTTCGTTTGCGCCGCTGAAAAGCCTGGGAGGCTGCGCGCTCGGTCTAGCCAGCCTGTTGGCGCTAACAGCGTGGGAGCGACGAGCAAAGCATGATAGCCAGCAAAGCTGTCCTGCTGGCTCATGGGATGCCACTGACGATCAGCAGGATAGCAGTTATCCGTTGGCTGCAATCCCAAATCGGTGAGGGCCTGCAAAGCCACAGCGTAGGAAATGGCGGGCTTGAACGTTATCAGCGCTTCTTGCGGTGCTGGCAGGGCAGGCGTGGGCGTCTGGCCCGGCTGGCTGAGGCTGCCTGCCCCTGGCGCGCAGGCCGTCATCACGCCGATCAGCGCCAGTGCCAGTATGGCTAGCGGCCTATATATCGAGCGTTTGGCGACGTTGCGGCTATCCATAACCCTGACCCTTTCAGGAATCGCGCCAGTGCTGGCAGATACTAGCAGTCAGCGCATCAGCTTATCCGTAATATAGGGGTCGAGCCGTCTGATGTCAATAAGCGGAGCAGACGAGGATACAAAGGCCAGACGGCTCTTCCGCCCGTGGCGTACTTCGTGTACAATGTCTCGGAGATGCTATCGTTGCGTAGAGCAGAAAGGTTACGGTTGATGGCGTTTACTACCCGCCCGCCAACAGGCGATGAATATGATGTGATCGTGGTCGGCGCAAGTTTCGCGGGCCTCAGCTTTGCCAGCGTCGCGGCGGCGCGCGGGCTGCGCGTGCTGGTGCTGGAGAAAGATGCCGAAATTGGCGGCGTGGTGCGCACCACAGGCGTGCTCTTCAGCGACGTGCTGGACGTAACCGACGTGCCCGCGCGCTATCTGATGAACTCGGTGCGCCGCATCAGCCTGCGCGCGCCCAATCGCCGGGAACCCATCGAGATCAGCGCCCCGGCCTACCGCTTTTATATGGCCGATGTCACCGGCATGCTGCGCTGGATGGCCGAAGAGGCCAAGGCGCGCGGCGCAACCATCCGCACCGGCGCGGCCTTCCTGAACGCCAGCCCCACCAACAGAATGGGGCTGATGCGGGTCCAATTTGGCGCGCTGCCCGAACACGTCGCCAAAGGCGTCACGCCGCCCGCAAACCACGAAGAGGCGTTTGGCCGTCTGTTGATTGGCGCGGATGGCCCGCGCTCGACGGTGGCGGAAAAGATGGGGCTGGACCAGAACAAGAGCTTTCTGGCCGGGGCAGAATGGCTGGTGGAGGGCGTGCCGGTTGATAAAGAGACGTTCTTTCTGATTATGAATCACGAACTGGCTCCCGGCTATTGTATGTGGCTCGCGCCGCATGGCGACCTGGCCGCGCTGGGCGTGGCGGGGCACCTGCGCAAGTTCAACCCCACCGAATCGCTGCGCCAGGCGCAGCAGCTTTTTGGCGAAGTGGTGGATATGGGCCAGATGCGTGTCGTTAAACGCAAAGGCGGGACTATTCCGGTTGGCGGGCGGCTGCGGCGCGTCTATCGTAACGATGCCAAAGGCCATGTGCTGCTGCTGGGCGACGCCGCCGGGCTGTGCGGCGCGGCTACGGGCGGCGGCATCTATCCCGCACTCATCAGCGGGCGGCTGGCCGCGCAGGCCGCCGCCAACGAAATCCTCAACGGCGTGTCCGGCTCGATCAAGACCTATCTGCGCGATCTCTCGCACGCCGGACGGCTGGGCCATTATCTCCAGATTGAAGACTGGCTGCGCTGGGCGCTGGACCGCGTTGGCTCTAATGCAGACCTCGCATCGTTCTATGGCCTGTTTGGGACGCCGGAGGGCCACCAGGTGCTGCAACGCACGCTGCTGGAGACGCCCATCATCAGCATGGACAGCGGCTTCTTCAACATGATTCGCCTGCTGCTGAGCAAGCACCCGCGCATCTATGGCTCGGCGGTGCGCATGGCCTGGCAGCGCGTCACCACGCGGGCGTAGGCTGACATCCCCGCTTGTTTAGGATTCCTCCTAAACAAGCACAAGCGGGAAGGAGGCAGTGTATCTCCTTCCCGCTTCTCGTGAACTGAAACTTATCTTCGTTCAAGAGGCTCCGCAGCTACCAGATTGCGCAGGGCAGATTCCAGCGTGGGGAACTGAAACGGATAGCCGAGTTTGAGCGCTTTTTTCGGGAGCACCCGCCGACCATACAAGATGGTCTCTGCCGTGACGCCGAGCCACATTTTGAGCACCCAGCCAGGCGTGCCAAACCGGGCCGGTTTGCCAACGACCTGCGCGAGCGTGCGCGCAAAGTCCCGATTGCGTACAACATCCGGGGCCGTGCCATTCAACGGGCCGCGAACGCGCTCATCTTCCAGAGCAAACATGATCAGCCCCACGGCATCGGCGTTGTGAATCCAGGGCTGCCATTGTTTGCCAGGCCGGACCGGGCCGCCAAAGCCGCGCCGAAACTGTTCGGCCTGCCGCGCCAATCCGCTGCCAGGCTGCATATCGAGCACATAGCCAAAGCGCATGAGCACGGTACGAACGCCAGGCTCTTCAGCCGCCAGCGCGGCTTCTTCCCAGGCCAGGCTCGTTTGCCCCCAGAAATCTTCGCCAGGCTTGCTCGCTTCATTAAACTCCATATCGGTGAAGCCGTCAAAGCCGTAGGTGCCCACCGCGGAAGCGCATACAAACACCTTCGGTTTTGACTGCACCTGCGCCATGGCGTTGACCAGCCCATGAATGCCCCTGATACGGCTCTGCGTCTCTGCGCTGACGCTCTCTCGCGTTTGCCGCTTGCCAAAGGTATAGATCGAGCCGCCCGCAAGGTTCACCACGCCATACGCGCCCTCGATCTGCTCCATCCAGGGACCATGCTCCTCAGGCTGCCAGGCAACATACGCGGCTGCACCTGGTATGTGTGCCTGCGCGCCTTCGGGATGGCGCGAAAACACGACGAGGGTATAGCCCTGGTTGAGCAGTTCGCGGCAGAGCCGGTTGCCGATCAGCCCAGTTGCGCCGGTCACGATGACTCGTTTTGCTTCTGCCATGTTCTTCTCTCTTTACCTCTGCTGTTTGAGAAGCAGGGGATGCAAAGGTTTACGGATGGGCTGCCTCGCATCCCCTGCACACTCTGCACGCTCTTAGATGCCAATCGGAGCCGCTTCAGCTTCGCTCGATTCGCCCGCTTGGGCCGTTCCTGGTTCATCCATCTGCTTCCGCAGCGGCACATCCTTCAGCAGGAAGGTCAAGAGGAAGGTTGCTATACAAATGCCGAAGACCACCAGATAGCCCTGGATAATCGAGACGCTCAGCGCCTCGCGCAGCGCCTCGAAAACTTGCTGATAGAGCGCCGGAATGGTCTGACTCACCGAAGGCGGCGCGCCGTGCAGCAGCGCTTGCTGAATCGATGTGTTAATCAGGCCGTGCTGGAAGTCCGGGCTAATCAGCACCTGCGGATTTTGCGCTGCCTGAAGCGCCTGCGCCGGAAGAAATTGCCTGGCCTGCGCGGGTATGCGCTTGGGGAACTCGACGGCCAGCGAATTGTTGACGACCGTGCCGATAATCGCCACGCCGAGCACCTGGCCGGTGGCTTGCATATATCTGACCGCGCCAGTGCCCACGCCCAGGCGGCTGCGCGGGATGGCGTTTTGCACCGCCAGCGTCAGCACGGGGAAGAACATGCCCAGCCCCAGCCCGGTGATCACCATAAAGAGCGTCGCCTCACCCGCGCTGGTTGAGATGTCCATGCGCGTCAGCAAGAAGACGCCTACGCCGAGAATGACAGACCCGATGATGGTCAAGAACTGGTAGCGCCCAAGCCGCCCAATCATGATGCCGCAGAATGCCGCGCCCACCGTCAGCGAAACCGTCATCGGCGTAATCAGCGCGCCGGAAGTCGTTGCCGACTCCTTGAGCACACCCTGAAGGAAGAGCGGCAGATAGACCACCAGGCCCAACAAAGCCATGCCCTGGGCCAGCGAAAGCAGCGACGACACCGTGAAGATGCGATTGCGGAAGAGGTCCAGCGGCAAGATGGGTTCGGGCACAAAACGCTCGACGATCACGAAAGTGATGTAGAGCACGCCGGAGCCGATCAGCGTTCCAAGCACCTGCGGCGAGGTCCAGGCATAGGTCTGGTTGCCGCCCCAGGTCAGGCCCAGTAGCAAGCTGATAGTGGCAGCCGAAGCCAGCAGCGAACCGGCAAAATCGATGCGGCGGATGGCTGCCCAGCCCCTGAAGCGATTGGTGCGCAGGGACAGATTGCTCGGCAGATAGAGCAGCAAGACGGTCAGCGCGGCAATGCCAAAGGGCAGGTTGACATAGAATACCCAGCGCCAGCGCGTATCATCGGTGACCAGGCTGCCCACCAGCGGGCCGTGATCGGTGAGCCAACCGCCTACGCTGGGGCCAAGCACGCTGGAAAAGCCATAGACGCTGGTAAAGATGCCCTGCCAGCGGGCGCGCTCGGCAGGCGTGAAGATGTCGCCCACCACGGTAAAGACCAGGGCGATGCCCGTACCCGCGCCTAGCCCTTGAATGGCGCGGAAGATGATAAGCTGGATTGCCGTCTGCGACAGCCCGCACAAGGCCGAGCCGATCAGAAAGATAACCGCGCCGCCAACCAGAAACCACTTGCGGCCAAACTGGTCGGAAAGCTTGGCCGAAATGGGAATCATGGCCGTGGAGGCTAGCAGATAGGCAGTCACAACCCAGGTATACAGGTCAAATCCTTGCAGGCTGGCGCTGATCTTGGGCAGCGCCGTGCCCACCACGGTCTGGTCCAGCGCTTCCAGCAGCAGGGTCAGCATCAGCGCGGCCAGGGTCAGGCCCAGCGCGCTGCCGCGCAGACGTCCGCCGCTGCTGGAGGATGAGGTTGGTGGTGTTGTCGTTTCTGAACTGTCGATACTCATAAATGGTTCCTTTCTTGCTTTGCAGTATGCAGAAGACCGGCGCAGAGGTTATTCCTGCGCCTGCGAAGGTGTTGGCTCCAGCCCTTCCAACCGCGCCACATAGCGCGCTCGCCAGTTTTTGGCTGTATCCAATTCCAGCCGCCAGCGATCCTGAAGGTGCTGCATGGTCGCCAGGGTAATTTCCAATTGGTGAGGCGTCAGAAAGCCTTTCTCAGGTGCTCTGCGCGCCAGATCGTCCATCTCGCTGGTCAGGTGGAAGATATGCGTCTGGCAAAAGTTGATGTAGTGATCGATCAGGTACAGTTGCTCGGCTGGCTGAAGAAATTCAAAGAACTGGACCTTCACCCAGAAGAGGTGGTGATAGTCACCCGGGTTGGAGGTCGTGTCCATCATTACCTGATGGAAGCGCAGACGCCCGGCATTGGTGATTTGAAAGGCGCGCTGGTGCCGTTCGTGGCCCGCGCCTGCTGTGCCATCCTCAACAGCTACAATCAGCCCTTCGGCTTGCAGCTTCGCCAGCAGGGGATAGAGCCGCCCATTGCTCACTTTGGCAAAGGGGCCAATGATGTTGTTGATGATCTTGGCAATCAAATAGCCGTGCATCGGCCCACGCATCAAGAACGTCAGAATCATGAGTTCATACATGCTACCCTCCTTGTCTCATGCTGCTTCGTTCACCGACGCTTTCACGTCACATGAACAGGACATAAAGACCATTTACTTAGACATGTCACTATGACATAACAATCATAACGAATATCCGGCAGAATGTCAAGACCTCATCAGGGCATTTACCAAGGGCAAGCGCGAAAGCCCCTGACTTCAATCATGGGGATGAAGCGCCGCCGCTGCGCCATTGACACCGCTTGCTTTATAGTGTATCCCATAAACATGAGAACCTTTGAGTATGGGCTGTTCATCAACCGAATCCAACGCCAGCAGTTGATGGCGTGCTTGAAAGACTCGCGGGGTCTGTACAACGAGATGCTTGCTGCCACCAAACAGCAGTATGCCAACACCGGCAAGTTTCTCTTCAAATATGACCTCATGGCTGCCTTCAAGGGACGTGGGGGCGAGACGGTTCCTGCCTCTACCGTTCAGATGTTGGCTGACCGACTGGATAAGGCGCTGAAACGGTATCTCGCGTTCAAGGAGCAGGGGTTGCCCTGTGGCTTTCCCCGCTTCAAGACCCCCAATCGCTGGCACTCAATTCAGTTGCGCCAGCACAAGATTGACTTCCGCTTGCATGAAGACGGCAAGCATCTGTGTGTCCCTGCGAAGCTGGGCCTGCTGCTCAAAGTAAAACGGCATGCTCCAAAATCACTCGTTGGCGAAGAGCATTGCCGATGCCAGTTAGGGAAATCTTCATCGAGATACTTGAGGATAAGGCTGCAAGGGCTGGTCATCAAGTCGTCAAGGTTCCTGCTCGTTTCACGTCGCAAAAATGCCATCGGTGTGGTGAGATCGTTCAGAAAAGTCTGAGCGTTCGTACTCATCTCTGTACCTCCTGTGGCTATATCGAAGACCGCGACGTAAATGTCGCGAAAAACATTCTACAGGCGGGGGCACCGCCTTCAGGGACGGTTGGGGATACCTGGCCGGTTGAACTGAGAAGCCCCGCGCTTTAGTGCTGGGGAGTTGTCACTTGTCCTCTGGCGCGAGAAGCTGTAGAATGGGAGCGAACTATCCTTCCTTTCCTGGAGTGCTTACATGCGCAGCAGACCGTTGGCGCACCGATGCGCGCGGCTGAATATAAGCAATCGCGCGTCTTGTTCGGCTCAGGCACATCACTCTGATCGGCGCTTCCCCGTTCGGCAGTTTCTCGCCCTCTGGATGGCGCTGCTCGTGCTGGCGCTGGCGGGCTGCGGCACACCCGCGCATGTGCCGCTCAGCGGCCCTGGTCTGCATCGGGCTATTGCCCAGGGCGCGCAGGGCGCGCTGTATTTCTGGTGGCTGCCCCCCGATGCGCGGCATCTCGTGCCGCGTCTGCTGGTGTGGGATGGCGAAAATGTCGGCATCGTGAGCGCGGCGGCCTCCGACCAGAGTTTCACGCCTCTGGAAAGCGGCACCAACTGCAACCAGGTTGCCGTCGCGCCAGATAATCACGCCTTTGCCTGTGGACTCATCAACGCCACGGGCGGCACGGTACTGGTGCAACCCCTGAACGACCAGAACACCCAGGCACAGCGTTTGCTCGATGAAACCGCGCCGCTCGCCTGGGCGCCCGATAGTCATTGGCTGGCCGCGCTGCGGCTGGGGACCACAGGGGCTTCTGCCACCTGCTCGGTGGTTGCCGTTGATACCACCCACCCCGAAGGCAACCCATCTGACGAACAGGTCTTGCTCGACAGCATTCCTTTTAGCGCCGTGGCAGGCAAAAGTGACCCGGTGTGCCCGGTCATGTCTCTGGCCTGGTCGCCCGATGGCACCCGGCTGGCGGTCTCGCTCGCCTCGCCAGATGGCGTCGTGCTGGAAGTGCTGACGATGGCTGCGCCCGGCCAGCCCGCGGCGATTGAATCGCGCCATCTGTTGCCGGGCAAGCCGCTTCAGACGCTGGATGCCCCGGCCTCGTCTTCACTCTTCTGGTCGGCGGACGGGCAGACACTGGCCGCGCTCACGGGCTATGGGACGGTCAGCGAAGATGGTCTCTTTCTGTTGTTTCTGGGTCAACAAACCACGCTCACTGGTCCAAATCTGGTGGACGACGGCGCGGGCGCAGCGCTGGCTTTTTCCCCGAATGGTCACTGGCTAGCTGTGGGCGCAGTTGGCCCACACGAACGCGGCGATAACGCCCAACTGCGCGTGTTTAACATCGAGGACAACCGCTGGGATACCCTCGCTTCCATGTATGCGAATGGCGATTCACTGGCCTGGTCCACCAATGGGGGGCTGCTGGCCGCCGCTAGCGGCTCGCAGCAAGGCGAGGTCATCTGGAACTGGCCGAGCGGCAGCGTGAACAGCATCATCCCCAATCAGGACAGCGCCAGCATCGTGCAGCTTGGCTGGGCGCGCGATGATTCCGCGCTGTTCTTTACCCTGGCTTCGCAGAGCAGTAACCCGCCCTTTTTTGATGAAGTCTATGCGCAAAACTTCCCCGTCCCGCCTGGGGCAAGCAGCTTCGCCTTTCCCACCTGGTTTCTGGATGCGTTGGGGTCGCTGCCACAAATACTCGTCGCTCTGGGCGGCGGGCTGCTGGTGCTGATCGTCTTCTCGCTGCTGCTGGTGTTGATCGAGCGGGGCAGGTCGCGCCGTCGCCGCGCGCTCATCGTCTGGACGCTGGGCGTTTGCGTCGTGTTGTTCGCGCTGCTCTTCCTGGTGAATGCTCAGCTTCCCGACTGGATGGCCGCGCTCTACCAACCCTACAGCGAGCGACTCTGCCACGACGCGCCCAACGCCTGTAACCCCGGAGCCGTGCTGGCGATGGGCACGCTGGGGCTGCCGCTGCTGCTGGGGCTGGTGGTCATTCTCTGCGGCGCGTTGTTCAGCGGGCGCAAGCCCCGGCTGGTGCCAGGCGAAGGACTGCCCAGGCCGGTCTCTCGCGTCCCTATGAGCACACCGCCTCAGCCAGAAGAAGACCTGCTGCTGCTGCCGCCACCAATTGACGAGCAAGATACACTTGAGCTTGAAACGCTTCCAGGGTCGGCGCAGCCCCCCTTGCCTGGTGAGATGGAATGGCAAGAGTAACGACGCGGTCCAAATCGCCGCGCTCATTCGTTTCTATTGCAGAGATTCGTTATAGCATATAAGGAAAGAAAGCTGGATGGTTATTACAAAAATTATAGCTCCCTTCGCGCGCCGACTGGTCCGGCACCAGCCTGACCGCCTCGCGCTGGGCGCGCTGGTGGGCGCGGTGCTGCTGCTGCCGCTGGTCCTGGCCGCTTGCAGCGATACGCCGCCACCGCCAACTGGCACTGTGCTCGATCAGCTTCACTGGTGCGGCCAGCAAACGCTGCTGTTTCAAGATGCCAGCCAGACCCCACCGGCCACGTTGACGGATTGGACTCAGGTGAAAGCCGCCCTTGATTTCACCGTCTATCTGCCCCAGCAGCTTCCTGCCGGCACCTGCCTGGTCTCTGGCGAGGCATTGATTCATGATAAAGTGCTGGGCAGCAGCTTTGGAATCAGCTATTTGCTGCCCGGTGGAGTCTCGCTGGCATTCTCCGAAACAGCAGCCACCGGCCAGCAAACGGCGGCGTTCCAGTGCTCGCCAAGCAATGGCGCGCCCGGCACGACGCCCACAGCCACGCCTACCGCCGCGCCCACCACCGGCACCGTCACGCCGCCAGTGCCCACAACCACCACCTCGAACGCGGTGACGCTGCTCTGCCTGGGGGCCAAAGGCAAGACCAATGTGGTCATCGACAGCAGCGAGGCCGAAAAAGACCTGCAAACGACCTTCAACAGCTTGCAAGCCAACGTCGATTGGATACCGAAAAAGTAGCTCTGGCTGGCAGGCAAGATCGAATCTTGCCTCAACGTTATCGCATGTAGCGCCGCCATCCCTGGCGGCCAAACGTTTGGCCGCCAGGGATGGCGGCGCTACCAGCAATCGCCTGGCCTGCCTTGATAGGGCGGCATACACATCGCCACATTGTGAGCAGTCAAAATGAGTAGATAGTCCTAAATAACCAGTATGGTCTTGACAAAAGCTGATGTTTTGTGTATATTCTCATGTAGTTGTACAGGATAAGGAGTCTACCCAATGCCAACCTTGCGAGACTTACGTGAGGATGTGCTCATGACCCAGGGCGAATTTGCTCAAGCATGTGGAGTAAGCCAGCAAACTGTGAGCGAATGGGAAAATGGGCGAACCACTCCATCTATGAAGCATCGGCGCAAGCTTGTAGAAGTGTTGGGAAAGACTCCCCAGGAGATACGAGAGGCCATACAGGCCACGGCAGAAGCGGCAAAAAAAGTCGCCGCCGCCTAGCGGATAACTAGGCAAGCGGCAAAAGCATCAGCCCGGAGAACCTTCACGAACCCACGCGCCGATACGGCTATTGTAGCCTATCCGCGTGGGCATGGCAAGTCATGAAAGGAGCCATGTTCATGTCATCTGCTACCACTCTGGATTTCACCCTGCGCTATCAGCGCACGCCCGGTGAGAAATATCACGTGCGGCCTTTAACGCTCTTGCAGCAAGACATCCTCTACCGCTGCGATGGCCGCGTCACCGTGGCCGACCTGTCCGACGCCACCAAATATAGCCATCCTGAGATACGCGCGGTGCTGGCCTTCCTCAATCAACACGGCCTCGTCAAAATCCTGCCGCCCGATCCCAGGCTCTTTGCAGCTCTGGCACATCACTCTGCCGCATTCTCTTCAGATTCCCCACAGGGCCACAGTCTGCGCGTGTTGCCTGCCCTGAAACGCACGCTGCGCGCCTGGAATGATCGTCTCTGGTATGGGCTGACGTGGGATGTGCATGGGCAATAGGGAATATATTAAACAATGAACAGAATGAACGAAATGAATGGCGGTAACCCTGGGGCTATTTTCCCATAGACTGGGAAAAACTCACGAAACTCACGGTACATAGCAAGAGCCGCCGCGAGCAGATGCTCGCGGCGGCTCTTGTCTCAGGCGAAGCTACCTAGCGCCCGATGTCTTTGCGCACAAAGCGCACCGACGCCAGCGCCAGCGCCACCACAGCCACCACCAACACGCCCAGGATATTCCCCAGCGACAGGCCATTCAGCACTGGCGTGCCATAGTAATAGAAGGCAGACAAATGCAGCACGCCATCCGGCCAGTTCAAGTCGGGACCAATGAAGGTGATAGTAAACCAGATCACCAGCAGGAAGCTCAAGAGGCCGGTGTCTATCGCTGTGCGCAGCCAGCCGGAGAACAGATAGCCCAACGCCGCCATTAGCAGGCCCATTGGAATGATGGAAAGCGAGGCGGCGGCCAGATTGCCCCCGTCCAGCGTCAGCCCACTGGATGCCGAAGCCAGCGCCGTCAGCGCCAGCGTCATCACGCCAATGATCACCGTCGCGGTGGTCAGCGCGCCAAAGCGTGCCAGGATAACCGTCAGGCGCGGCTGCGGCGTGGACAGCACCAGTTCATGCAGGCCGTCTTCTTCATCGGCGGCCCATCGGCTGGCCTGGGTGACGGCAAAGGCCATCAAGATCACCGGCAAGAAGATGAAGAAAAAGCTCAGCAGGGTGGCGTTCTCGTTGACGCCGCCGCCGCCAACCTTGCCAATCTCTTGTTGCAGCAATGTCGAGCTGTTGATGAGGCTCTGGAGCTTTTGCGCCACTTGCTCATCGATGATGACCATATACGCGGCAAACCCGGCGATGCCAACCGTCCACCAGAAGGTGGGAACGGCCAGCTTCGCCAGGCTGCGGGTATAGATCGAGCGCAGCGACCAGGCGTTCACCGGCAGCGCGCGCTCCAGCGACACCTCCCGCTCTGGCAGGCGCAGCCAGCGCGGCAGCGAAACGGTTGCGCCCACATCGCGCCGCGCAAACAGCCAGAGCGCCGCTCCGCTCAAGATCACGCTCAAGGCCAGCAAGACCAGGATCGCACCAGGATTCGTCCCATAGGCAGGGATGAGCGGTTTGCTCAGGTTATAGTAGTAGACCGGCGACAGGCGGCTGATCCATTCGGTGCCAGAGGTGACGCGATGCAACGTATCCAGTATGATAAAGAGCAGCAGCAAACCAGCGGTGATGCCTGCCGCCGTGCCGCGCTCGCGGGTGAACTGTGAGAGCAGCAGCGCGATGCTCCCGAAGACGCCGCTGATCAGCGCGAGATTCAGCCCAAAGAGCAAGGCATCGCCCAGGCCAAAGTCAGCGCTGACACTCTTGCCGCCCCCAAACGCCAGCAACCCGATGATCAGGCCCATCAGCAGCAGAGCCACCCACATGGCCGCCAGCTTTTCCAGGGCCACGCGCACGCGCCCACGCGGCTGCGTCAGCAGCACATCCATCGAGCCGCGCTGCTCTTCGCCGCGCAGCATGCGGGCACCCACCAGCAGCGGCCAGAGCGCCATGATCAGAAGGGTAAAGCCATATTTCCAGGTGGCGTAGCCGCCAGGCGTGCACAGCGCTATCGGCTCGGCGATCCACTCGAAGGAGGTAGCCAGGCTCAGGAGCGAGGCGCACCCCGCACCAGCCGCCCCCACCACTGAATTGATGGCGGCGATGACCGCGTACATGAGCAGACCTAAACCCACACCCCAGCCCAGAATGGCGATGCGGAAATCGCGCAGGGTCTTCAGAAAGATATTACGGAACAACATGGCTGGCCTCCTTGGCGACCTTGCCATCGCCCTCGTAGTAGCGCAGGAAGATGTCTTCCAGGCTGGGTTCGTGGCTGGTCAACGCCACAACGGAATACTGCGCCGCCGCCTTAACCACAGCATCCTGCCCGCCCGACACCGCCAGGCGCAGCGTGCGCCCATCTGGCAGCGCCTCGACGCTTTCCACGCCGTCCAGCGCCTTGAACGCCTCGGCTGGCACAGCATTGGCAAAGGTGATGATGACTTCGTGGCGCTTGATGTCTTTCAATTCAGCCACACCGCCCACGCGCACCAGTTGCCCTTCGCGGATGATGCCTACGCGGTTGCAGGTCTGTTCGACCTCGCTCAAGATATGCGAGGAGAGAAAGACCGTGCTGCCCGCCGCGCGCGCTTCCGTAATCATGTGGTCGAACTCCTGCTGGTTCAGCGGGTCCAGGCCGCTGGTCGGCTCGTCCAGAATCAGCAGGCGCGGGCGGTGCATAAACGCTTGAATCAGCACCACCTTGCGCTTGTTGCCGGTGGAATACTGGCGGAACTTGCGCGTGGGGTCCAGGTCGAGCCGCTTGATAAGTGCTTTAAGATAGGTTTGATCGACGCCGCCGCGCAAATGCCCAAAGTATTCAAAAATCTGCCCGCCGGTCAGGTTGGGGTCGAGCGCCGGTTCGCCAGGCACATAGCCGATCAGCTTCTTGATCTCCACCGACTTCTCCCAGACATCCAGCCCCGCGATGCGCGCTGTGCCCGCGTCGGCGCGCAAAAGCGCCATCAGCGTGCGAATGGTTGTCGTTTTGCCCGCGCCGTTGGGGCCAAGAAAACCAAAGACTTCGCCCTCTTCCACCTGGAAGGTCACGTCGGTAATGCCGCGCTTGCTACCGTAGCGCTTGGTCAGGCTGTCTACCTCGATAATTGCTGTCATGTTGTTCATGACCTCCGCTTACTGTTGTTGATTTTCGACTTCTTTGACTTTTTCCCACCACTCGGTTACGAATTGTTTGCCTACTGAGGTATCACTAGGAAGCTGCTCCGGCTCCAGCCAGCGGCGCAGCAGGTCGCTGATCGCGTCAGCAATCTGCTCCATTGAGGGCATCTGTTCCTGGCTAAAGAGAGTAGACGTGTTGATGACGCCAACTTTCAGAGCGCTGGTTAGAAACGAGATGACCGACACAGGAACATCGGCGCGCACCAGCCCGGCTTGTTGAAGCTGGACAATATACGCCTCGTAATCACCCGTAAGTTGACGGAGCATCCCGGGGTCAAACGCGCCTGCCAGCCCCTGGAAGATGTCTGCATCACCTTTCATGACGGCTGCCATCAGCGGATTGGTGAGGGCGCCCATCATGCCATGTATCCACAGGCGATGAAAGCGCCCGCCCTCTGGGTCAGCGGCAACCCGCCGCATCACCTCGACACCTGCCTGCTGCTGCGAGCGCAGGATGGCGGCAAGAAACAGGGCGTTTTTGTCCTTCCAGTGGAGATAGATGGTGCCTTTGCCCACGCCTGCTTCGCGGGCCACGTCATCAATCGTCGTCTTGCGATAGCCCCAGCGCACCAGCAGCGCGGCGGCGGCATCCAGAATACGCTCCTCTCTCTGCTGACGCTCGTCGGGCTGGGTCTGCTCTTCTGTCTGCTGGCCGGGCGGCCCGTCGCTCGTATATGTCTGCTGGCGGCTCTTGCTACTTGTTGCCATGTGTCCCTTCGTTCCTAGAGGTCAGCAATGACCAGATGACCAGATGACTAAATTCATCATTCTGGTCATATCGTAGGTCGAAACACAGCAAAAGTCAAGAGCAAGATTTCCACAGTGGCACTGTGGAAATCTTGCTCGCTTACTCGCTCAGCGCAGGCTCGCGCGCAGGCGGCACCGGCTCGCCGCGCTTTTTGGCCTGCTTCTCCGCCTCAACTGCGGGGTCGCGCCCCAGGAAGAGCGCCAACACCGTGCAGATGGCACAGCCGATCAGCGAAACCAGGAATGTGTCATTCAGGCCCATCGTGGCCGCGTGCTGCCCGATGCACGCCTGGAGCGCCTGGGTCTGCTGCCCGACCTGCGCCAGACAGGTCGCCGCGACCCCGCTGGGCGGAGTGGTCAACAGTCCCGCTGCCAGGTCTTTGGCGTGGCTGGTGGTCTGCTGCGTCAGATACGAGGTGAACACCGCGACACCCAACGCGCCAAAGACCGTCTTGGTCGAGTTCAGCAGCGAAGTCGCTTTTGCCATCTGTTGATTGCTCACCACCGCAACGGCCAGCGTTTGTAAGGGCTGGCCCACCAACCCCAGACCCAGGCCGCGCACAATCAGCCAGACCTGCACATCGGCTCCGCTCGTTGTGACCGTCAGGTTGGTAAAGCCCAGCATCGAAATGGCAACCAGCGCGCTGCCGATCACCGCCAGGATGCGCGGCCCCACCTGGTTATACAGCTTTCCGGCAATGGCAATGCCGACAGCCGTCGCCAACCCCTGCGTAATCAAAATCTCGCCGGTCGTCAGGGCCGACAAACCTTCCACCTGCTCAAAGAAAACGGGCACCAGAAACAGGCTGCTGAACAGCACGGCAACCGTCGCCCATTGAAGGATGTTTGCCATCGTGAAGGTATAGCTGCGGAAGAGGCGCACATCCATCACCGGATCGCTCACGCGCAGTTCGACGATCACAAAGGCCAGCAGCAGCGCGCCGCCGCCCGCCAGGAAGGCGATCACCAGCGGGTCGCCCCAGCCCCGTGTTCCAGCCTCGGTGATGCCATAGACGAAAGCGCTGAAGCCAGCCATCGACAGCACTAGCCCGAACAGATCAAAGCCTTTGGCTGCTGGCTCTTCGCCAGTGCCAGTCTCGCTGTCGTTGGCCTTGCCACGCAGCACCAGGACTGCCAGCGCGAAGGCCACCACCCCAATGGGCAGATTAATGGTAAAGATCGCGTTCCAGCTAAAGTTCGTCGCCAGATAACCGCCCAGCGTCGGGCCAAACGCTGGCCCCAGCAGCAGCGGAATCAGCAGCAGCGCGATAGCTCCCGCGCGCTCGTTGGGCGCAAACAGACGAAAGATCGTCGCCATTGCCACGGGCAAGAGCGCGCCGCCGCCTAATCCCTGAAAGACACGGAAGAGAATCAGCCAGGTCGCCGTGGGCGCGAACACGCACAGCGCGGAGCCACCCGTAAAGAGCACCAGCGCAAGCAGAAACATCACCTTGCTGCCCACGCGATCACTCAGATAGCCAACGATGGGAATGATTGCCGCCTGGGCCAGAAAATAGCCCGTGCCTACCCAGGTAATCGTCTGATACTCGGTATGGAACGCCGTCGCAATCTGAGGGAGCACCACGCTCACAATGGTGCTATCGAGAACTGCCATCAGCATGCCCAGCGCAATGACCAGTGTGACCTGCCAGCGATAGGAAATGCGCATGATTTTTCTCCTTCTCAATTTATTTTAAGCCATACCTCAATTTTAACGGGAAGATCGTTGCTTGTCAAGCCTCAGCAAAACTATTTTTTAGTCATAGCTTAAAACTTGGAAAAATTGGCAGCGGGCAACCTTTTTTTGCTACACTATCGGTGATGACGCGAGGCTTTTCAGCAGGCAACCGTTGGAAAGGATGGGATGCAGCCATGCGCGCACGTTGGCTCTTTTCGCTGCTCGGGACGCTGGCGCTGGTGTTCACACTCAACGGTTCGGCTCCTTCGCTGGCTGACCCGTTTTATCGGCAAACCATCTATAACTGCGATGATTCTGGCAGCAGCGCCGCCACTGGCGCGGCTGCCATCCAGCCCCATCTGCGCGCCACTCCCAGCTTCACAGCGGACGACGTGCGCCACTATCTCAAGCAACATGGCGTCTTAGGCGCTGATGGCCCTTTCACTATCCTGAAGATTCTGTTCATTACCAGCCGGGAAGCCTGCCAGCGCACGCAGGGCGAGGATATTGGCCTGGATGCGAACGCGCTGGTCTGTTTTGTGGAGTTGAAAGGAACGTTCTATCCTTTTCTGTATATAGATGGGTCGCAGCCCTCATCGCCCTACGCCGCCGAGGTCTTTGACGCGCAGACTGGCAATCTGCTGATGATTCGCGAGTAGAACTGTGGCGCGGCTCTGTGGGTAAGTATTATCAACGTGGAGAAAGATTGATATGAGCCAGCCCTTTTCGCCTGAAACGCGCCCCTGCCCCGAATGCGGCGGGCAGCGCGAGGCCATTCAGGACATCGGTCCAGAAATCGTCGCCTACAGCACCGAAGCAGCAAGATTCTGGAACGCGCGGCAAAAAATCGCCGACTATTTGCTGGGGCGCTGCACACAGTGTGGATATATGGCCTTTTTCCAGAAAGTGACCCCGAAGCACAAATAGTATGATGGAGCGCTGGTTGGGCTGGAGATGGCGGGCACAGTTTATGCAATAAGGATGGCCTGGGCGAAGCGAACCTCTTCCCCTCACTTACGCCGCAACCGGGCAACGCCTTTCGACCGCTGTGGAGGCATTGCCCGATTTTTGTCTCACAGCGCCGCTCTTGCCAGCTAGCCCAGGGCTTTCTTCACGGCGCCAAGAATCTGCTCCAGGTCATACGGTTTGCCAACAATTTCAATGATGGCCTCAGGGGTGTCTATTATCTCGCGCAGACGCCCGACATTGGTCGTCGTCAAGATGCATGGGCGGCTCCGCATCACGGGCAGGTTTCTGGCTTCCTGAAAATATCGCCAATTGACATCGTATGGGGGTGCAATATCCCACAGAATGACATGGGGAGCTTGTTCGGCCAGAAATTGTTCCAGGCTCTCCTGGCGCTCAAGTAACTGGTAACCGTGGGCAGGAATGGCGACATAACCCTCTTCTTCGAGGGCCATTGAAACCATTTTTAAGATGGCATCGCTGCTGTTTATGACAGCAACCCGTGGGGGAGTGGCTGGATACATGCTGCAATCTTTCCCTTCCTCCACAAATGTTGGCTTCCCTATCCGACTTCTTTGCAGAAAGAGCACCACGAACGCAGCCATTACCCGTTAATCTATCTCTCTTACGCAGCGGAAGCCCAGGGATGTTTGCGGAACTCCAGAACTTGAGAGCAGCACGCGATAGAAGCAAGATGCCTGATATTGCTTGCTATTGAAGGCTCCGCCACGGGGCACTCCATCTGATACCATGAGGAAGACGCAAGAAAAAAGGAGAAAAACGAGAGCAAATCCTAAGCAAGCCCATCTCAGAATGGCAGGCAATTGGTCTGCGCCAACAAACACAAAGAACGCTGTCAGTCCTGCTATAACAAAAACCAGATTAAGGGCCATCATAGGATAATTTGATGAAGAAAGGTACCCATCTGTCCTTTCCCAAACATTGCCGCTCATATCACTCACGCCAAACGGGCTGATGCCCTCCAGATACGTCCCTACCGGGGTGGTCTTCCCAATGCCTGATTCGCTCGTATTACATTTGGCTGTGTCAAACGCATCTCCCCAGGGATATTGCCGCCCCTCTGTTCCCGCTGCTGCCCATTCCCATTCCCACTCTGTTGGCAGGCGATATCTCTTCCCGGTCTGGGAACTGAGCCATTCACAATATGCGGTGGCCCCCTCCCATTCTATTTGGGTGACAGGATGTGTTGCTTCCTCCGGAGCGAAAATCCCCTCTTGCCAATGTTTGGGTTTCTGATATCCGGTTGCCTCGACAAAGCGGCTGTATTCGATGTTGGTCACCGGATATTTGCCGATCTCAAACGCTTTGAGCACCCGGCGCGGGATGACGATATGATGAAAGTGCCAGTAATCCACCTCTACGAGCCGGGCACGCAGCTTCTTGGCGGGCACGGGCCGGGGCCATGCTGTAAAACTCGTTGGCGGCGGCGGGATGCCAATCATCTGTGGTTCTGGTCCCGCAAAGCGGGGGTCTCCAATTTGCGCTAATGATTCTCGCGCGGCCACCGTAAGCTCAACCTCCTGGGGCGTCTCCACGATTTGAACCAGATCAGCCCGCACTTCCTCTATCTCAGGGTTGTCTGGCCTGGCCTGGCCCAGAACCCTGGCCGCGGCAATGCGCCTCGCAGAAACATCACTGCGCAATTGCTGCCGCACAAAGGCAATAATTTCGTTCCCACCCAGCGTAGACATGACCCTGCCCAACGCAGGAATGGACGCGCTCTCTGCCTGGGCAAAGCGTTCCTTGAGTTGATCCAGCACCGCCCGCTGCACATCCGTCTGAAGTCCCTTCAAAGGCTCTGTCAAGCAGTACCCTGCCAGAATCAGCCCATCCTCTTGCGCGTGGGCAAGGAGTTCCTTCAGAATGGGCGTCGCGTTATCTGTCAGCGCGGCATAGAGCAGCACCACTTCGCGCCAGGACGGCGTGAGCACATGCTGCCAGAGCAAAGGCCGATAGGTCGCATTCTTATTGATGGCCGAAGCTGCCAGATATTCCTGGAAGGTCAGATGTGAAAAACCCACCAGCGGTTCACCAGTCTGGTCAAAGCCTTTTTCAACCAGAATGCCGCTCTCGGTCTTGATCCCTTCCATCCACTCTTCCGCTTTGCGCCGATACATCTCCTGGCTCGCGCTTCCGGCGAGCGCTCCTTGAGCATTCAAATATTCAGGGAGCTTCGCGGCGATCAAGTCTCTCACCTGATTGTGTGGGATGAGGGCCTGGCTTCCCTCTTCTTGCCTCTGCTGCTGCAAGGTGAAAGCGATCTCCTCCAACAGCGCCACCTTCTGAGTGAGGGTCAGTTCGTCAGGCTTGTTGTTGCCAATGCCAGCTTCTTCGCGCTTGATCTGTCGCCAGCGCTCCGTCAGGATTTCAACGCAATCTCGATAGAGGAGCACCCGCTCTTTTGGTAGCTCTATGTTGAGATAATGGACCAGCACAATCAGCGAAAGCAGCAGGGGATTGGTAGCCAATTGCTGGAGACGCGGCGTGCTTTCGATGCGCTCGATGAGTCGATCAGGCCGTCGCATAAGCACTTGCCGCAGTTCTCTTGCCTCCAGTGGCATGCGTCCCGTCACCTCGGCTTCGATGGTTGCCTTATATCGCTGCTTCACTAACGCGCGCACCTGCCCAGCGTTCAAGTCCTGAACGGTGCGAACTGTAAAGCCAAAGCGATCTAGCTGCCCCTCATAGCCAACGATACGAGTCGTGACCACCATATGATTATCCAGCCGGGGATAGAGTTGCAGAAAACCTTCGATGCGATAAGCCATAGCGGTTCGCGCTTCAAGGCTGCCCAGTTCGTCAAAACCATCCAGTAAGATGAGGCAGTTGCCCTCATCAAGCCGCCGCTCGAAGAACCCTTTGGGGCAGCGCCTCCGCAGGTCAGGTTCCATCTCTTCGAGAAACACTGCCGAAAAGTCGCGCTCTTCGCTCCAACTGGCGACGCTGCCATGTCGGCGTAAGGTCACCAGCAGCGGGAATGGGTGCGTATCCCAGAGCAAGCGTTTTTTCACGAGTTTGGCTGAATCTCCCTCAGCCTGATGCCTGCGCAGACTGCGGGCGCAGGTGACGGCAAGATAGCTCAGCAGGGTGGACTTCCCCGAGCCTGGGTCTCCGCGAATGACGAGCCATTTATGGGTATCAATCGCCAACCCTAAATCGCCAGGCTGGTAAGACGGGGCATCGAAACTGACGCGCAAATTGCGCAGGAAGAGTCGCAGCAAAAGCAGAAACACGACTCTTATAAAGCGTGAGAACATGCCGGGCTGCTTTCGCCAACTGCCGTGGCCGGTTCCAGCGCCCTCATCTCCAATTTCCGCGCCGCCTGAGGCATTCACGGAGAGGCTCACATAGACATCTTCCAACGAGACAAACTGCTGCCGCTCGCCCCAGCGCCGAGTTACCACCTGTGCCGGCAGGATGCCAAGATAGCGATTTCGGCTAATCAGCCAGTTCAGATAGGTTTTTTCAAAGGCATGGTCGGCGCCCCGTCCATGGAGCTTGGCCCACAGCCAGGAGCTAAAGCGTTTGAGTCCTCCCCATATCTGGCGCAGAAAGAAACCCAGTACCCCGAAAAGAACAGCGCCAATCAAAGCGACAACTAATTGATTATTTCCCCAGTCTTTGAAGAATTGAACCACCTTATTCCACAGATCACCCATGCCGGCTTCCTCTCTCCCAACGCGGGAAGGTGTTGGTGATTTTTCTTGTCAAGACCGCGCGACAAGCATTTCACCCAAGCTATGAAGTTGTCTAGTGAGGTACTGGTACGATTGCACCACTTTTCATCGTGCTGGTTTTCAATCTCTAATTGCTCGACAAAGTATAACATGCCTCTCATACAGCAGTAAAGCAGCAAAATTCTCACGCGGCGGGCGTCCTTGGGCACAATGCAACACGCTGCATTGGCTGGGCGTCGATGACAGCAGCCAGGATATGCTGGCGCGGCGAAAGCAAAAAGCTGTGAGATTGCAACGAGCAGGAGCGTAGTATATGTAACAAATACGCGAGTTTCTTGCGCTTTTCTCGCCCGCTTGCCCATATCTCAGGAGGAGATGCCAATGAAGTCAGGGGAGCAGCCTCACTCTCTCTTCGATGACCCACTGCGCTTCAAGCCAAAGGATACGTCTCCTGCTCCTTCATCTTCCCTCTTCGATGACCCGCTGCGCTTCACGTCTCAAGCAAAGACCCCCTCTCTCTTCGATGACCCATTGCGCTCGCTTGAAGAGCGGATAGCAGCGCAGAGCGACCCGGAGGAAGAAATCAAAGGCCCATCCCTTTCACCGACACGGGCAGCGCTGCGGCGCTTCCGGCAGGAGAAGTTCGCCATGGGGTCGCTCGTTCTCCTTCTGGGGCTGTTCTTCTTCTCGCTCATCTTCCCTCCCATTTACGAACACATCGGCCAGCCGCTGCACGAACAGATTACACCTGGATATGTGGTCACCATCACATCTGAGCAATATCACGGCCCCGAATATCAGGACGCCACGCGCCTCAGCCAATTGCCCAGCGCGCTGCATTGGCTGGGCACCGATGACAACGGCCAGGATATTCTGGCACGCCTCTTAACGGGTTCGCAGGTTTCGATGCTGGCGGTGATAGCTATTGAGATACAAGATATCGTGTTTGGGGTCTTCTTTGGTGTGCTGGCTGGTTATTTTGGGGGCATTATTGATACGCTGCTCGCGCGCTTCACCGACCTCATGTTTGCGTTTCCGGGGGTGCTCTTTGCCATACTGATCGCCGCCATCTTTGGGCCACTCTTCGACGATACGACCATTTTGGGCTTCCAGTTTGGCCCCTATGGGCGTGTGGTGCTGAACTGCCTCGTGCTGGGACTCACCATCTGGCCTCAGATGGCTCGCTTTGCGCGCGCCCAGACCTTGCAGCTTAAGGAGCAAGAGTTTGTGATGGCTGCGCGCGCCAATGGGACCAGCACCTGGAAAATCATCAGGCGTCATATCGTGCCGAACATGACTAGCTTGATTATTGTGGCTGCTGTCCTCGACCTCACGGGCAATATTGGGGCAGAATCCGCGCTCAGCTTCCTGGGCCTTGGTGTGCAGCCGCCGGGGTCCGGCCTGGGCCTGATGATTTCGCAGTATGCCCAATATCTCCAGGCATTTCCCTTTGAAATCATCTGGCCGATAGCGAGCATCATTGTGCTGACCCTGGCCTGTTCCTACATCGGCAGCGGGCTAGAGGCAGCCTTCGACCCACGCGAACAGGATTATGGGTTCCTGGTCGTCACGGAAGAAGAGAAGTCAAAACTGCCTTAGCCGACTGCCCAGACACACGCGGTGCGATCAAAACTGCCCGAGGCGACGCGCCCGCCATCGGGCGACCACGCCAGCGCGTCCACAATCAGCGCGTGGCAGCGCGCGGTAAAGACTGTTTTGCCGCTGGCGGTGTCCAGCACCTGTGTCGCGCCAGCGGTGTCCCCGGCGCAGGCCAGGCGGTTGCCATCGGGCGACCACGCCACGGCGCGCACATCATCAGTCGTGCCGCGATAGGTCAACAATGTCTTGCCGCTGGCAGCGTCCCAGATTTGCGCGGTGCTGTCGCTCGCGCCAGAGGCAATGCGCGCGCCATCGGGCGACCACGCCACGCTGTAGACACCGCGAAAGACTTCCGGCCCCAGGTTCTTGTGCCCTTTATACACGAGCAACGGTTTGCCCGTCGTCGCGTCCCACACCTGCACGGTGTAATCGTTGCTGCTGGAAGCAATGTGTGTCCCTCTGGGCGACCACGCCACCGCCAGCGCCTCGCGCGTGTGCCCGCTGTACACCAGCGGGTGGCTGCCATCGGTGGCATCCCACACCTGCACCGTGTTATCATAGCTGGCCGAAGCGATACGCCTGCCATCGGGCGACCACGCCACACCACGCACAATGTTCTTGTGCCCGCGATAGGTGAACAGAGGTTTGCCCGTTGCCGCGTCCCAGACCTGCACCGTGCCATCCTGGCCCGCCGAAGCAATGCGTTTGCCATCGGGCGACCACGCCACGCCCCAGATGATCGGCGCGCTGCTCGTGGCCGCCGCATGGTGGGCTGGATACACCAGCCGCCGATGCCCGTTGTCGGCGTCCCAGACCTGGGCCGTGCCATCATAGCTGGCCGAAACGATACGCTGGTGATCGGGCGACCACGCCACCGCTGTCACGATCTCCGTATGGCCGCGATAGGTGACCAGGGCGTTTCCGGCTGGCCCGGCCACCACCGGGCGCTTAATCCACACAACCAGGCTTCCAACCATCGCCAGCCCAACTACGCTCAGGCCGCCTGCCAGAAAGGCACGGCGCGAGATGCGGCGTCCTGGCGGCTTTGGTAAGGGTTGATCTGGGCCAAGCGTGCGCTCATCCCCGGCTGGATGCCCCTGGACATCAACTGAGATCGGCTCTTCCACCAGCGCGCCGCAGGAAGCACAGGCGCTTGCATTGCGTTCAAGCGGCTCGCCACAGAGTGGACATAAGTATTGGAGCATAAGCGGTGTTATCCCTCTTCCCCTGAAGACGATTACCCGGACAATAGTGTTACGGCTGAGGTATTGACCGGTGTTGGTACTGCTCAGACAAGCCAGGTAAGCTGTTGTCGCGAGCTACAAGGCAACTGCAAGTCTTTTGCCAGCAAAAAGTCGAAGCGTTTTTGGTCAGTCCCATAGGTGTTACTGAGCCTGGGGCGCATCGTTGTATCTGGCAGCAGGGGAGAGCTTGCTATTGCTCCCTTTGTCCCTTCCGAGAAGGGTCTATTTTTATCAATGAAAGGAAGCAGGTTGTAACAGATGCGCAGTCCTATCGTGTTCTACATTGCCATCGCCATCGCGGTTATCGGACTGGCTGTTGGGGTCTACTACCTCATTCCCGGTATCCATCACACCATCCTCTTCACGCTCAGCAAGGCAGGGACGGTCGCCGCCTCCGACATCCGCCCGCTGCACGCGGTGGTTGGCTTCGTCGTCATGGTGGTGGGGTTGGTGCTTGCCTTCATGTCCCGCCCCAAGAAGGCCGTAGCCGCCTGAGTGAGATTATCAGGTTTGCAGGGCAAAAAAGCGCGCCAATGCTGGCGCGCTTTTTTGTTTGGCGCAGAGCTTTCTCGGCTGGTAGAATACTACAGAAGAGGGGGAAAGCGATGCAAACCAACAAACCAACCGAACGAGAAATTACGCTGCGTGCCGCAGCCGTCGAGGACGCGCCAACCATCCTGATGATTACCCGTGCCGCCTTCGAGGAGTTTCGCAATCGGCTGGACCCGCCCAGCGGCGCGCTCGACGAAACCCTGGAGGACTTGCGCGCCAGCGCCTTTCAGCCCGATCACGGCGCAGTGCTGGCTTTTGTGCAGGGCCAGCCAGCGGGCGTGCTGCGCTGGTCCACCCCGCCGGAACGTGGCTATCTCTATGTGGGGCGCGTGGCCGTCTTGCCTGCCTATCGCCGCCAGGGCATTGCCTCCGCGCTGATGCGCTGGATCGACGCGCATGCCGCCGCCGTGGGGCTGCCCGCCGTGCAGTTCGGCGTGCGCCTGCAATCCCCCGAAAACATCCGCTTTTACGAGCACCTGGGCTATCACATCAGCGAGTATGCTCACCACGCAGGCTACGACCTGCCAACCTTTGTCTGGATGCGCAAAGACCTGCAAGCTCCCGCCTGGCCTCTGGCAAACCAACATCATGGCAGCGATGCTGAGTGACCCGTTGACGCTGACCGTTCTGCTGCTGATCGCCGGGCACAGCCTGGTCTATCTGTTCGGCGGCATCAGCAGGCAGCGCCAGCAGCGCCGGGGCGCGCTCAACGCGAGCGTGCGCGCCGAAACGCGCCTGGAACTGGCTGCCTGGGGTGTTCTTCCCCTCGAACGGGACAACAAATCGCCCGTTGTGAGCGCGCTCCTGCTGCGCTGGCAGGGCAGCGCGGCCTGGAGCCGCATCGGCATGGGCGCGAGCATGCTGCTCATCGGCGGGGCTATCCTGCTGACGCTGGCGTCGCTCAGCGCCAACGCGCCGCTCATCTCGTCTATGCCGCCGACCATCCTGGCGGTGACGCTGCTGCTGCAAGGCTACGCCTTTGGCATGTGCGTCGGCGCGGTTCTGGGTTTGCTGATCGGCATGCCCGGCGTTGAAACGCCGCGCGGCCAGCCAGCGCACCCAGCCGCGCGGCTGAACGACTATCGCGATCTTCAGGTGGTGGCCCTGCCCGGCATCCTGCTCGCCATCGATGTCGCGTTGGTCGGCGGCCTCGATCTGCTGTACCTGCATCACTTCACTCAGCCTGCGCTCTGGAGCCTGGCAATTTTCCCCGGCCTGCTGGCGCTGGCCTGCGCGCTGGGCGAATGGTTCATGCGTCGGCTGGCCCGGCTGCCCCTGCGCCTGACCGATGACCCGGCGCTGGCCGAGCGCGCCGCAAATCTCTTTCGCGCGCGGATGGTGGGCTTGCTGCTGGAGCGCGAAGTCTTTGCCCTCTTCATTCTGGTCGCCTGCCAGTGGCTGCTCCAGACCTTTTCGCCGGGCAGCCCCAGCGATTTTCTCTACATCGCCGCGCTGCCCGTCTACGCCGTCGTGCTGCTCTCGATGCGCGGCCTGCTGGAGCGCGCCCAGCAAGACCTGAACAAAGAAAAAGCTTCTTGAGAGGATGCTATCTCGTTTATGGATATGAAAGCAATCGCCAGGGGCACCATCGCGGCGCTCGAAAGCGGCCAGTACACCGCCCCAGATGGCAGCACGGTCGATCTCACCGCGCTGCTGGATACGTGCCTGCGTGGCACGCGCGCCTATGACCCCGATACCCTGACGCATCTGCGCGATGAGGTGCTGGCCCAGCCGGGCAGCGAACAAGAGACTACATTCGAGGTTGTGAACGAGACCACCCTTCAGGGATGCGCCCGGCTTATCGCCAGCCAGCAGTATCAGAAGATTGGCGTCCTGAACTTTGCCTCGGCCAAGAACCCCGGCGGCGGCTTTTTGGGCGGCGCACGGGCACAGGAAGAGAGCCTGGCACGCAGTTCGGCGCTCTACTTCAGCCTACGCCAGTGTCCCGAACATTACGCCTTCCATCGCGCCCAGGACACCTGTCTCTACTCAGATCGGATGATTTATAGCCCCGCATGCCCGTTCTTCCGCGATGACGCCGGTCGGTGGTTGGCGCGGCCCTATGTCGTGGATGTCCTCACCAGCCCTGCGCCCAACGCGGGCATTGTCATGCGCAATGAGCCAGCGAATCGCAGCAAGATCGTGCCTGTGCTCACCGAACGGGCCAGCAAAATCCTCGCGCTTGCCGCCGCGCAGCAGTGCGATGCCCTGATTCTCGGCGCGTGGGGCTGCGGCGTCTTCCAAAACGACCCTGCCACCGTCGCCGCTATCTTCCATAACTATCTGCGCCCAGGGGGTCTCTATAGCCAGCGCTTCCGCCACGTCCTTTTTTCGGTCTATGACGCTGCGCGCCCGCCGAAGACTCACGAGTGCTTTGCCCGGCAGTTTGCCGATCTCATCTGAAGCGGCCTTCACACCTGGGCAACCGATTTCGCTAGCAGAATATCCGGCTTGCCCGGGCCATTGGCATCGGGCACGATGCCCACAATCGCAAAGCCCAGCTTTTGATAGAACTCGTAAGGATGATGGCCTGGATTCTGGATGTGTGCGATATGCTCCCAGACGTTGGGGTACAGGTTGACTCCCGCCAGCGTGGTCAGGCCAGCCTCATCATCGCTGCCCAGCGTAATGGTCAGCCCGCCGCGTGCCCGCACCTGGGCCTCAAAATCCGTCACCAGCGCGCGCCCGATGCCTTGTCCCTGGCGCGCAACATCCACCACCAGCGGATGCAGTTCCCAGACGCGCCCGCGATACTGGCTGATGCCACCAATCCAGCCCAGCGCCGCACCCTGCTCATCCAGCGCGACACGGCTGATGCGCCCGTCGCCAAACGATTCGCGCACTTCTTCCAGCGCCGTATCCAGCGTAGGCCAGGCGTCGGGCCAGTGGGCGGCAAATCCGGCCACCAGCAGCGCCGCCACCTGCTGAATCAATGATTCGTCATCAGGACGAAGGTCAAGAACCTGTATATTGGGAGCCTTCCTTCATCTGGTGGAGCGAGTTTGTTGGCGGCGCTGCCTGCGGAGACGTTTCACACCAACTGATGTTCCACGGCAAAACGAGTTGCGGCGGCGCGCGAGGACACGCCCAGCTTATTATAGATCGAGGTGAGATGCGTGCTGACCGTGCGCGGGCTGATTACCAGTTGCTCGGCGACCTGATTGTCGGTCAGCCCCTGCGCAATCAGCTTCAACACGTCCACTTCACGCGCCGTCAAGCCAGCGGGGAAGACAGGCCGCGCTGCGCTGGCAACTTTTGCGGGCTGGGGCGATTGGGCCAGCGGCGCGCGGCCTTCGGCCCCCAAAACCGCGTCAAGCGCCAGCGTTCGCCCCTCCGCCCAGGCGGCGGCAAACATGCTCTCGCCCAGCAGCGAGCGACCCAGCGCCAGGAATGGCTCGTAGAATGTTTGAATCAGCGCCGGGATGGAGCCGCCAATCGTCTCGCGTAGATGTTCTGCCGCGCCCCACAGCCGCGCCGACCAGAGCGGCTGCTCCTGGGTGGAAGCCAGAGCCAGCCCTTCCAACGTCAGCGCGATGAACCACTGCTGCCCCACCTCGCGCAGCAGCGTCAGCGTCTCTTCCCACTGGAGGCGCGCCTGGGCAGCGTCACCATGGCTCAGCGCGACCCACCCCAGGCCATACAGCCCCCAGGCCATGCCGCGCCGATCACCCACCTCCTGAAGCAGCGCCAATCCCTGCCCCAACTGCGCCGCTGCGTCGGCAAGTTCGCCGCGTACAATCGCCGTATATCCACCCATAATCAGCGCGTAGGCGCTGCCCCGGCGATCTCCGACGGCGTGCGAACGTGCCAGGCTCTCCGCAAACAAGGGCCGCGCGGCATCCGGGTCGCCCTGAAAGAGACGAGTCATGCCCAGCAGGCGCAGGCGCAGCCCGCTGCCCGCCGTGTCGCCAATCGCCCTGGAGATCATCAGGCTCTCTTCGGCCAGCGCGCGGGCGTGGGGATAGTCACCCTGGTTGAAGAACACATTGGCAAGGATTTCCAGCGCGTAGGCCAGACCCCAGGGATATTCTGCCGTGCGCGCCAGGGACACAGCCTCCTCGGCAAAGGCACGCGCCTGAGCGAATTGGCCTTGTTCGACCGTAGCATAGCCCAGTATCCACAAGGAATTGACGACGCCCTGCGCATCGCCCAGTTGCCGAAATAACGGCAGGGCCTCCTGACACAGCCGCTCGGCCTGCGCCACCTGACCTTGCAGGCTCGCCAGCGCGCCAGCCGCGTTGAGCGCCTTGGCACGCACTCCTACCGAAATCTCTGCGCCGCTCGCCAGCATGCGCTCCAGAAACGCGCGTCCGGCCCGGGCGTGCCCGCGCACCCACCAGAACCACCACAGCGCGCCGCTCAGCCGCAGCGCCTGTTCGCGCTCGCCTTGTTCTTCCAGCCAGCGCAGCGCGGCTCGCAGATTCTCGTGTTCACGTTCCAGACGCTCCAGCCACTCTTCCTGGCCCCCAACGCGCAGGTTCGGCTCGGCTTCTTCGGCCAGCGCCAGGTAATACGCCGCGTGCGCCTGCTGAAGCGCGGCGGCCTCACCGCTGGCGCGCAAACACTCCCAGCCATACTCTCGAATCGTCTCCAGCATCACCAGGCGCGGCTCATGCTCGGGCTGCTCGCGCTGTTGCAACAAGCTCTGGTCGATGAGCGAGGCCGCGCCATCCAGCACAGAGCGTTCCCCATTGCCCAGCGTGCCCATCACCGCTTCCGCTGCCTCCAGCGTGCAGCCAGCCACAAAGACCGAAAGCCGCCGAAAAAGGCGCTGCTCCTCGGCATCGAGCAGGTCATAGCTCCAACTCAGCGTGTCGCGCAGGGTTTGCTGGCGCGCGGGCGCATCCTGCGCGGCGCTGGTCAGCACATGCAGCCGATCTTCCAGCCGTGTCAGCAGCGCCTGCGGCGGCAGCAGTTTGATGCGCGCCGCCGCCAGCTCAATTGCCAGCGGCAAACCATCCAGGCGCTGGCAGATTTCCACGATAGCGCGGGCGTTGGCAGGCGTGACCTGGAAATCGGGCTTGAGGGCCTGCGCCCGCTGCACAAACAGCGCCACCGCCGCCGACTGCGCCAGCGTCGCGCTGTCGGTCAGCCGCTCAGGGTCGGGCAGCGCCAGCGGCGCAACGGCGAACTCATACTCCCCGCGCAGATGCAGCACCGCGCGGCTCGTCACCAGCAGCTTTACCTGGGGGCATTGGGCAAGCAGTTCCAGCAAACGCGGCGCCGCCGCAGTCACTTGCTCGAAATTATCCAGCAGCAGCAATAGCCGCTTCTCGCGCAGCGCGATATACAGCCGCTCCAACAGCGGCCAATCGCCAGTTTCGCGCAGACCAAGCGCCTGCGCAATCGCAGGCATCACCTGTTCGGGGTCGCTGACGAGCGCCAGAGGCACAAAGAAGACGCCATCTGCAAAGGTGGCGCGCAGTTCACGCGCCGACTGAAGCGCCAGGCGCGTTTTGCCAATGCCGCCGGGGCCGGTCAGCGTCAGCAAGCGCACTTCCTGGCGCTGAAGCAGCGCGCAGACCGAGGCCACCGCTTCGTCACGGCCAAGCAGAGGCGTCAGTTGCGCGGGCAGCATGGAGGAAGGAGGGTATTCGAGTTGCTGCATGGTTTGCCCTCTTTGCGACCATCGCTGGTCGGGGCCACTGATGAGTCATCCTGTGCCCATCTTACCATGCTTGGTCGCAAGAAGCAATCTCACCCCTTGGCGCGTTTCCCCTGGTTCCTGGGCGGCTCCGTCTGCTTGGCCTGTCCTGCCCGCGCAGCCACCCGGCGCGCCGCCGCGCGCAGCCAGGCACGCTCCAACCACAAAAACGCAGCCCGCGCCACGATGCCCGAGACAAAGCCTACGCCCAACGCGGGCCAGAAGCCGATGGGATGCTCCAGCACCTCAAACACCAGCAGCGCCACAATCGTCGCGCTCATCAGCGCCACCAGCCGCAGCGTGCTCAGCATCGTCGTGGCACGCAGGCCCGGCCCCTGGCCTTGCGCCTGCTGAGGCGACGACGAAGCACCCGACCCACTGTTGGAGCTAGCCCGCTGTTTCTTGCTCGCCACGCCGTGCCTCCTCCTCGCGCCGGTCATCCAGGCCAGGCTGGCCGTCGTTCGCCTCATACTTGCTCATCAACTTTTCCACCAACCCGGCAATTTCGTACCAGATATAGCGCTGATAATCCAGCATTCTGGCCTGCTGCTCGTCAAAAGTGCGCGTCTTCTGGTCTTGCTCGCGGCGGGCGTTCTCCAGAAAGCGCTGCGCCAGCGTATAGGCGTTCTGCCCACGCTCGTGCAGATAGTTTGAGAGTTCGCCCAGATCGCGCAAGAGCGCCCCAAGCGTCTCGCCCTCGTGTCCCTCGTCAGCCATGCGTGCGCCTCCGCTCCACGGTAATTTTCAAGGCATCCGCGAAGCGATTCAAATCATTCATCAGCCCAATCACCGCCGCCAGTTCGATAATTTCACCATCATCAAACGATGCTTGCAACGCGCTCCAGACATCTTCAGTCACATCGCGCGCATCCGTCGTCATCAATTCGCAAAAACGCAGCGCGGCCAGTTCACGCGCCGAAAACTCGTGCGCGTGCTGGTCCAGATGATACATCGCGTCCAGCAACGACTCGCTCACACCCAGCCGCCCTGCCAGGGCGGTATGTGTGGCCCTTCAGTAGCCGCAGTCGTTGATCTGCGAGACACGCACCGCCAGCATTTCTTTCAACTGTGGTTCAACCGTGCCCGTCTCGAAGACAGCCGCCACGTGCGCCGCCAGCGTCGTCATCAGCGCCGGGCGATGCGCCATCGTCGCCATCAGCGTGGTCATCTCTTCTTGTTCTTCGCGCGCCGCTTCTAGCGCGGCCCGCGTCTGGGCGTCCATGTCCTCAGGGGGCACCGGCTCAATTCGCGCCATCGTTTTTGCTCTCGACCTTCCTGTTCAGTCTCGGCCATACTCAACCGGCCTCCTGGCGGGCGCGTGGGCGCGCTCTCCAGAAGGCCGGAAAAATCTGAAGTCAGCGAAAGCCTTTGCCCTCGCCGCAGCGGCCCTGCCGCCTAGTTCCTGCGCGCCTTGCGTCGCTCGGCGCGGATGCGCGCCTTCACGCGGGCATAGGCGTCATCATCTGGCCCGTCCACTGGCGCGGGCTTCACCTTCGTGGTGGGCGCGGCCTTGGCTTTGGGGTCAGCCTTCGCCGTCGCGGCTTGCGCGCGTGGCTGGCTCAGCGAGCGCGGCAAGACGTTAAACTTATACAATCCCCACAAGATCGCAATCAGCACCACCATCCACACCAGCAGATAGGTCGTCACCCCGCCCAGCAGCGGCAGCGTAAAGATGGCCTGCGTGCTGTACGAGGCTGGCAGGCGTTGAAAGATGAAGGTCAGCGCAAACTGCGCCGCCAGCGCCAGCACCATATAGAGCGACATGCCAAAGAAGAAGCGGCCCATCGAAGGCTTGCCCGCGTTGGCCGCCGTTCCTCCCGTTGTGGCACTGCGCCCACCTAGCGAAGAGAAAAATCCGAAGCGGGGTTTTGCCGCTGGCGCGCTGGGCGCTGCTTCTTTAATGGCCCGGTCCAGGGCGGCATCCTTCTTCTCAAGCTTTGTCGTGGTCCCGTTCTTCACCGTCGCGGGCGTGCCTGTCGTCTTTGGTTTTGGCCGCCTGGCCTCGACCTCTTTGGTGCTTTCGGCCATCGTTTCCTCACAGTCGTTGAATAGCTCAGCAATAATGCCATCTGCTCAATGAGATTCTTACTCAGTAAGTATACATGTTTTGCCTCGTTTACGCAAGCGAGCGGCAAAATCAAGCAGAGCTATCTCGCAGCCGCCAGAACGCTCGATATCGGCGCATCATCTTTCCCTCACTGTCTCCACGCCCGGTTCTATCGAGATAGACGCCGGGCGCGCTGGCGTTCTCACGCTCTTGCGCAATCATGCGCGTGATCTCGCGAGCCGCATAGAACGGCCAGAGCCAGCGCTCCAACTGGCGCAGGCGCAGGCCATGCGCCGCCAAGAGGCCGTTGCGGGTGAGGCCGCTCACCGCCTCCGGTGGCAAGTCCAGCGTCTGGCGGATGGCGCGCAGTTCCTCGCGCAGCAGCGTGCTGGCGGTCGGGCGGGACTGGTCGTCGGCCTCTTCCGGGCTGATGGGCCAGCGCCGCGCCTCGAAGGTCTCCGGTGGGGGCCAGCGGCGCGGGTCGGCGGGGGCTAGCAGCCAGGGCCGTAGCGCCTCGCGCACGACCGGCGAGAGCGGCGAGAGGATGGCCTCCACTTCCCAGGCGCGCCAGGCGTGGGAAGCACGAGCCGAACGACGGAGGGTAAGAGCATAGCAAACACCTCCAGGGCTGGGGTGCCGTAAGCTGCGGCAACCCAAACGAAGCGGCTCCCCCGAACCTGCGCCGCGAAGGCGAATAGTCTCAGGAGAGCCGCCGGAGGGTCTGATGGCGTACAATACCCTCTAGCCTCACTCCTGGCTGTGTCAGGATTGGGGTTATTTGGTACGGTCAGTGTTTAAGTCACTGGCCGTATCAGCCATCTTCAGTTGTCAATCAAAGAAAGTAGTTGAACTGTTTGCGCGGGCAAAGCTCCTGGTGCTGAGGATGAGACAAGTATAGCCTGCCTGCCGCCAATTGTCAAGACTTTTTGTCGCTTTTGGCAGCAAGCAGGACTTTTGGGGGAAAGGCAGGCGCGCTAGCTGAAAAGTCTGTCTTCTTATTTCACAACGCGGAACGAGAGATGCGTCGCGCCTGGCGACTCAACCGTGCGGAGGTGTTCCAGGTGAATCGGCTGATTGCCAAGGTGATCGAAGAGGCGCACGCCCTCACCCAGCAGCACATGCGCGATGCTCATATGGAACTCTTCGAGCAATCCCGCCTTCAGGGCTTGCTGCACCGCGCTGGCTCCGTGCAGCGCGACATTTTTCTCGCCTGCCAGTTCTTTTGCCTTCGCAATTGCGCTCTCAATGCCATCGGTGACAAAGTAGAACTGCGTGTGGGCCTGTTTCTCCGGTGCGCGTGGCTGCGATTGCATGACCACCACCGGCCAGGGGAGCGGCGTGCCATCCGGCATGACCCAGCCGTGTTCACTGTAAATCTGATCGAAGCTGCGATGCCCCATGACCACCGCGCCGCCCTCGTTCATGCCCTCGCCAACAACCTCATGGAAACGTTCCATGGCCTTTCCCATCCAGGCGAAAACCTCCGAGACATCATCGTTTTTATCGGCGATAAACCCATCCAGGGAGGCCGAAAGGCCAAACATCACTTTTCCCATTGCGCGCTCCTCTCTTGGTGGATGCTCTGTTACGCGGTATCTGTCAACTACAAACAGTATACTTTCCGGGAGGCGAAAAAGCTTCTCCGATCTTGCGCTTTCCTCCTATAATTGAGGGCGAATAAGCCGTCAGAAAAGCGCCAGGAGGCAGAGCGTGGAACCAACCACCCGACCACGAGTCAAAGTATGCTGCATCGCCAGCGTGGCCGAAGCGCGGCTGGCAATTGGCTATGGCGCGTCTGCCGTGGGCCTCGTCTCGGAGATGCCCAGCGGCCCTGGCCCCATCGCGGAAGAAGCAATTGCGCGCATCGCCGTCACCGTGCCGCCGCCCGTCGTTTCCGTGCTGCTCACCAGCAAGCAGGACACCACCGAGATCATCGCGCAGCAGCGGCGCTGCGGCGTCAGTGCCATCCAGATTGTTGACCGTCTCGTTACTGGCACCTATCGCGATCTGCGCGCCGCGCTGCCAGGCATCCGGCTCATTCAGGTCATTCATGTTGGCGGTCAGGAATCCTTCGCGGAAGCCGTTGCCGTCGCTCCGCAGGTCGACGCGCTTTTGTTGGATTCCGGCAATCAATCGCTGCCCATCAAGGAACTCGGTGGCACCGGGCGTGTCCACGATTGGCAGATCAGCCGGGCCATCCGCGAGGCGCTGGATGTGCCCATCTTCCTGGCCGGAGGGCTGAACGCCGACAACATTCTGGAAGCCATCAGTCTGGTTGGGCCGTTTGCCGTCGACGTGTGCAGCGGTCTGCGCACCAACGGCGCGCTGGACGAAGCCAAACTGGCGCGGTTCTTTGCGCGCCTCGACGAGTTGTAAGGGAAACAATCAATGGAACTTTGCCCGCAGTCCTCACAGATGCAGGACTATCTCTTCGAGCAGGACATCATCGACTATTCCCATCCTGCCGTTCAGGCCGCGCTCAGCCAGTTGTCCACAGCCGACGCACCGGAAACCGAGCGCGTCCAACGGGCCTACGAGTTTGTACGCGACCAGATTCACCATTCCGCAGACATCCACAGCCCGCAGGTGACGTGCAGCGCCTCGGAAGTGCTGCGCGCTGGCGAAGGGCTGTGCTACGCGAAAGCGCACCTGCTCGCCGCGCTGCTGCGCGCCCAGGGCATTCCAACCGGCTTCTGCTATCAACGCCTGGTCCTGGGCGACACGCCAGAGACGGGCTACGCGCTGCACGGCTTGAATGCTGTATATCTGGCAGAGTCGGGCAAATGGGTGCGGCTGGATGCGCGCGGCAACAAGCCAGGCGTGCGCGCCGAGTTTTCCATCGATGAGGAACAACTGGCCTACGTCGTTCAGCCAGCGCTGGGCGAAATCGATTATCCGACCATCTACGCACGCCCTCATCCCAACGTCGTGCAGGCGCTGCGCTCGCACGATAACTGTCTGGAACTCTGCGAGCATTTTCTGCCCGACAGCTTGTAGGCAGCGCTAGGCGTCTTTGTCAGCTTCAGGCTTAACGGCATGATTCTTTTTGCGCGGCTCCTCTTGCGCGTGGAAGGCGCGTAGTTCGGCCAGCGCTTGTTCGCTGCGCTGCTTGAGCGATTTGCGCCAGCCTTTCGCCAGCGGCTCCAACCGCTCCACAATCGCCTGGCTAATCACATAGTTGCGATACCATTTCTTATCTGCGGGAACGATATGCCAGGGCGCGTACGACGTGCTGCAACGTCCCAGCGCCTCTTCATATGCCTTGACGTAATCGTCCCAATGCTCGCGTTCCTTCCAATCGCCAACTGAAAGCTTCCAGGCTTTCTCGATATCCTGTTCGCGTTCGAGCAGGCGTCTTTCTTGCTCATCTTTGGAGATGTGCAGAAAGAACTTGAGCAGCACCGTGCCGCTTTCGGTCAGCAGTTGCTCGAATGCGTTGATCTGGTCATAGCGCCGCTTCCACACCTCGCGCGGGACCAGATTATGTACGCGCGCCACCAGCACATCCTCATAGTGCGAGCGGTTGAAAATGGCAATCGTCCCAAGCTCCGGCGTGTGGGCGTGCACGCGCCAGAGAAAATCGTGCTTCAGTTCTTCTTCGGTGGGGACTTTGAAACTCCAGACGTAGCAGCCAGTGGGGTTCACCCCTGACATCACATGCCTGATCGTGCCATCCTTGCCGGAGGTATCCATCCCTTGAAGAATGATGAGCACGCTGTGCTGGTGCGCGCCATACTGCAAATCTTGCAATTGCGAAAGGGTTTGCCGGAACTCCGGCAGCAGCTTGCTTTCCACTTCCTGCTTCTTCAGGCCGCCGGTATCATCAGGGTCATACGCGGCCAGCGAAACATCGCGCGGGGAGTCAATGATCGGATGGGGCATAGCTCACATGCTCTTTCTTTACAGCAAACGCCTGGGAGACTTACAGATCATAGGGAGTTCTGGCTCACTCTATTCGCTGCTTTGTATTCTACCATCATGCCCAGCATGCCCAGCAGAGCAGCGCTGCCCCGTCGCGTTAATCCTGCGCCAGCGCTTGCCCACAATGAAAGCAAAATCGGAAGTACAGCGGGTTGCGCGCGCCGCAGCGTTCGCACGTTTGCGCCTCCGCGCCCTCGGCCACCAGCGCGGCGGCCTCTTCGGGAATGGCTGCTGATGGCGCTGTTCCTGATTTTTCATCGAGTAACTCGATGGTTTTCTCGCGGGCGGCGCGCAGGTCCACGCCCAACTTTTCCAGGACTTGCGCGCCGACACCTTCGCCCTCGCGGATCAGCCCCAGCAGCAGATGCTCGGTGCCAATGAACTGATGGTCCAGACGGCGCGCCTCATCGACGGCTAGTTGAATGACTTTCTTGGCACGCGGCGTCAGGGGAACTTCTCCCATGACTACGTGGTCGCCATGTCCGATGATAAACTCCACCGCGCTGCGCACCTGCTCTAATTGGACGCCCATGCTTTTGAGCACCCGCGCCGCCAGGCCCTCATCTTCACGCACCAGCCCCAGCAGCAGATGCTCGGTACCGATATAGTTGTGATTGAGGCGCTGGGCCTCTTCCTGGGCAAATTGCAGCGCGCGCTGCGTCCGTTTGGTGAAGCGTCCAAAGGCGCTGCGCTCGCGGCCCTCCAAGACGGGCGTTCTGTCGCCAGCGAACATCTTGCGGACCAGCCCGGCCAGGGCATCGAGTGGATCGCCATGCCCCTCGTCCGCGCCAGGCACGCGCTGGCGCTTCAGATACTCCTCAAGGTCGCGCCGCATAAAGCGATATTCGCCGCCCACCCGGTAGGCGGACAACTCGCCGCGATTCACCAGCCGCCGGATGGTCACGACATCCACGCGCAGATAGGCCGCAACCTCATCTGAGGTCATCAAGGGTTCCATAGCATGCCTTTACCTTTCTAGGGATTACTAAACAGTATTTGAGAATACTATACATTACTTTATCCTGATATACAAGCCTTGGTCACACAATAAAGAGGGTTGCCTGATCGCTTTGACAAGTAAGCCACTGCTTATCTATAATGAGACAAAGCCTATGCGCAGATGTGCAGCAGGAACAGCTTCAGGGGAAAAGTCCATGTCCGCCAGCACCAAAACCGTTCAACACGCCGACGCTGACATCTTCACGGCCATTGCTCATCCGGTGCGGCGTCAGATTCTCGATCAGCTTGTGGGCGGCGATCAGTCGGTCACGCGCCTGGCCGAGCCGTTCGGCATGAGCCGCCCGGCCATCTCACAGCATCTGCGCGTGCTGCGCGACGTGGGGCTGGTGGCGGAGCAGCGGCGCGGGCGCGAGCGGCAGTATCGCTTGCAACCGGAGCGCCTCTATGAAGTGCGCGCCTGGATGCAGAAATACGAGCGCTTCTGGCGCAATCATCTGGCCGCGCTGGGTGACTATCTGGAGGGCGCTCATGGAGCGTGACAGCATCGTCTATGACATGCTTTATCCTCATCCCATCTGGACGGTCTGGCGGGCATTGACGACCTCAGAAGCGCTGGCGCAATGGCTGATGCCCAATGATTTTGTGGCCGAGGTTGGGCATCGCTTCACCTTTCACACCCAGCCACAAAGCGACTGGAATGGTATCGTGCATTGCCAGGTGGTGGAAGTGAGCGCGCCCCATCGTATCGCCTATACCTGGCAGGGCGGCCCGCTGCCGAATACACTCGTCACCTTCACGCTGGAAGCTGTGGGGCAGCACACGCGCCTGCACCTGGAGCATTCCGGCTTTGCCGCTGGTGGCCCGATGGGCCTGAGCGTGCGCGATCTTCTGGATTCCGGCTGGGGGTCCAACCTCTTGCGAGGCGCTTTGCCGAAACTGCTTGACCGCTGGGCGCAGGATGCTCAGCCCTCAGACCAGGGCTGATCTGCTGCGATCAGCCCAACCGCGCCAAGCAACCTTCAGCATGAACGATCATTTTTCAGGTATGGCTGACCCTTGACACGTAAGCTATCGGTTACATATAATAGTCATAGACCATTTGTTCTTAGCGTTCTCTCAAGGAGGCATCTCTATGATTGACGCGGTTGCGACCATCTGCATCTTCGTCACCGATCAAGACAAGGCGAAAGTGTTCTATCTCGATAAGCTCGGCTTCGAGCTGCGCCAGGATCAACCTATGGGGCCAGATTCACGCTGGGTGGCCGTCGCCCCGCCAGGAGCGCGCACCGAAATCATCCTCTACAAGCTCGACGAGAACTGGGAGCACTATCGCCCGGTGCATGGGAAATCGCAGGCCATCACCTTCAACGTCACCGACATGGCCGCGCTGCATGCCGATCTGAAAGCCAGAGGCGTGCGCATCACGCAGGAGCCAGATAGGCAGCCCTGGGGCACCTATATGACCATTCTCGACCAGGACGACAACGCCTTGCTGCTGGTCGAACTGCCGAAGTAGCCCCAGGCCGCTTAGAACGGGAGGCGCAGCAGGTGGGCGAGGAGAAACCATAGCCCCAGCAGCCCGAGCGCCGGGCCGACCAGCCTCTCGGCCCAGGCGCCCAGCTTATTCCCGGCGCGCTTCCCGACCCATTGCCCAGCCAGGCTCACCAGCAGCGCCTGAAGCGCGATGAGCACGAGCGCGGGCACGAGCGGAAAGCCCAGCACGCCAAAGGAGAAGCCTATCGCCAGTTCATCCAGGCTGACGCTCAGAGCCAGGCCCACCAGACCCCAGCCGACGGTTGTTGCCGCCTTCGCCAGCTTTTCGGCTTCTTCGTTCTCCTCGTCATCCTCTTTGTGCTCTTTGAACCAGAGCCACGCGCCAACGCCGATGAGCAAGGCTCCGGCCAGATAGTCGCTCCAGTCTCCGATAGCACTGCCCAGCGGCAAGCCAAGCAGCAGGCCAACAGCGGGCATCACCCCTTCGGCCAGCGCGAAGGTCAGCGCCAGGCGAACGCGCTTGCGGGCGGGCAGAGGCATCATGCCCAGGAGGGTCGAGAGCGCGAATGTGTCCAGCCCCAAGGGGAGAATAAAGAGAACCAGGCGAACGATTTCCCGACCAGTCACGACGCGCTCCTCTAACGGTGTGTTTCGGCGAAGGAGCCAATCTGGCCCCCTCGCCCTATCTCTGCCAGGCTAATCGCCAGTGGTGCCTCTGGCGGACTGCGCAGCGCCAGCCGTCACCGCTGCCTGCCCTTTGATAAGGTCAGCGGCCTTTTCAGCAATCATAATCGATGGGGCATTGGTGTGTCCACTGATGATGGTTGGCATCACCGAGGCATCCACCACGCGCAGCCCCTCCACACCGCGCACGCGCAAATCGGGGTCAACGACGGCCTGCGGGTCTTCGCCCATCTTGCACGTGCCCACGGGATGGTACAGCGTTTCGGAACGCTCGCGCAAATATTCGGTCAGTTCGGCGTCGCTTTGCACCGCCTCGCCCGGCAGAAACTCCGCGCCGCGATAGGCGTCCAACGCTTTGGCCTGGCCGATTTTGCGCGCCCAGCGCAGCCCGTCGATCATCACCTTCACATCGTTCTCGCTAGACAGATAGTTGGGCTGAATGACGGGCGGGTCCGTCGGATTGGTGGAGCGCAGCGTCAGGCTGCCCTTGCTTTCGGGGTGCAGCAGCACCACCCCAATGGTGAAGCCATGTCCCGGCGGGTTGCCAAAGCCATGGTCCACGAAGAACGCCGGAGCAAAGAGCAGTTCGATGTCGGGCACCATCAGATCGGGTTTGGTCTTGAGGAAGCCGACGCCTTCGGCCACATTGGAGGTCAGCGGCCCTTTCCGAAAAAGCAGGTAATTAGCGACGTTGCCTAGTTTTTCGGCGTTGGCGAGCGAAACCGGCTGCTTACTATGATATTGGATGCCTCCAGCAAGATGGTCTTGCAGATTCTGGCCCACGCCCGGCAGATCAGCGACGACCTCGATGCCCAGCGCTTTGAGATGGGCGGCGGGGCCAATGCCCGACAGCAGCAGCAGTTGGGGCGAGTTGACCGCGCCGCCGCACAGAATCACCTCGCGATTGACGCGCTCCTCCACCTGCGCGCCGCCGCGCACATAGCTGACGCCCACGGCGCGCTTGCCATCGGTCAGCACTTTGGCAACCTGGGCCTCCGTATGGACGGTCAAATTGGGGCGCTTCAGCGCAGGACGCAGATACGCGGTTGCCGTGCTGTAGCGCGCGCCATTCTTCTGCGTCAACACCGCCAGACCGACGCCCTCCTGGGTGCGCCCGTTGAAATCATCGGTGCGCGCCAGACCAGCTTCTACAGCCGCCTCCAGGCAGACTTTGGTGATCGGGTTGGGCGAACGCTGCTCAGCCACATTCAGCGGGCCAGCGCCACCCACGTAATCGGTGCCGCCGCGCTCGTAGTGCTCAGCCTTTTTGAAATAGGGCAAGACATCCGCAAACGCCCAGCCAGGATTGCCCGCTTCGCCCCATTCATCGTAATCGTGGCGGTTGCCGCGAACGTACATCATGGCGTTCATCGAGCTTGACCCGCCCAGCATCTTGCCGCGCGGCCAGTACATCTTGCGGTTCTTCATGGTTGGCAGAGCTTCGGTCTCGTAGTTCCAGTCGAGCGGTGTTTTGAAAAGCTTGGAGAACGCGGCGGGAATCTGGACCTCTTGCTTCTTATCTGACCCTCCAGCTTCTAGCAAGAGCACGGACACATTGGGGTCTTCGGTCAAGCGGCTGGCTAAGACACAGCCCGCGGACCCGGCGCCGACAATCACGTAATCGTACATGAGTTCCTCCTTGATGATGTCAACAGACTGACAGGAGACACGCAGCTTTGCGCTCTGGCGCGACAGGACATAAGACCGCGATGGAACGAGCAAACGGGCAGCGGGGATGGGGGTGATAACGCCTGTTTCTCTCTACAAGAGATTACCACGGCGGGTGACATCTGAACAGCCGTAAATGCACCAATTCTCCAAAGAGCCGCCTATCCGCACCTGCCTTCGCATTCCTGACCCTGGCCGATGTATACTTCAGGTGCAATCTATGCTGAGTTTCGCTCATAAGACCTTTTGGAAGAGGATTTATATGGCAGATCAGGTGCGTATCGGCATTCTTGGCGCGGCGCGCATCGCGCCCCAGGCCATCACAGGGCCAGCCAGGAAGGTGCCCCGGGCGGTGGTAACGGCCATCGCGGCGCGCAACCCTCAGCGCGCCAAAACCTTCGCCAGCAAGCATCATATTCCGCGCGTCTTTACCAGTTACGATGAACTGCTCGCCGACCCCGACCTGGATGCCGTCTATATCCCGCTGCCCAACGGCCTGCACTGCGCCTGGGCGCTCAAAGCATTGGAGGCGGGCAAGCACGTGCTCTGCGAAAAGCCGTTTGCATCGAACGCCGCCGAAGCCGAACAGATGGCCGAGGCCGCCGAACGCTCCGGCAAGGTGGTGATGGAAGCCTTTCATTATCGCTATCATCCGCTGGCGCGGCGCATGAAAGAGGTTGTGACCAGTGGGCAATTAGGCAAGATTCGCCACATCGAAACCTGGATATGCTTTCCGCTGCCTCTGTTCAACGACATCCGCTATCGCTATGATCTGGCGGGCGGCGCGCTGATGGATGCGGGCTGCTACGCAGTCAACATGCTGCGCTTGCTTGCCGGTTCCGAGCCGGAAGTCATGCGTGCCCAGGCGAAGCTGGCATCGCCGCAGGTGGACCGCGCCATGCGCGCTGATATGCGCTTTGCTGACGGCAGCACCGGACGCATCACATGCTCGATGTGGTCGAAGACCATCCTGCGCATTGCCGCGCGAGTCGTGGGCGACGAGGGCGAAATGACGGTCTTGAATCCGCTGATGCCCTCGCTGTATCATCACCTCAAAATCCGCACGCAAGCGGGCACGCGCACCGAGCGCTTCTCGCGCGAAGCCACCTATGTCTATCAACTGCGCGCCTTTATTGACAATATCCTGGATGGCACGCCGGTCCTGACCTCGCCAGCCGACGCGCTCGCCAATATGCGCGTGATCGACGCCATCTATGAAAAAGCCGGATTGTGGCTGCGAGGCCGCAAAGAGGCGGTACTCCCGACAGCTTGAACGCAGAGTAAGGAGATTTCTTCATGGCCGACATTGTCTCGTCTGCCAGATTTCCCATCGAAGCCATCGCCGTGACGCCCGGCCCCGGGCTGAAAGCGCCGCACGACTTTTCCTTCAACCAGGATGATCGCCAGGTGACCTATCTGCTGGCCGCAGGAGAGCAGGCCATCCAGCAGCTTTACGCCCTGGACACGGAAACCGGCCAGAGTTCCGTGCTGGTCGCGCCACCAGGCGGCGGCGTCAACGAAGAGAAGCTTTCGCCAGAAGAAGAACTGCGCCGCCAGCGCCAGCGCATGCTCGCCACCGGCATCACCCAATACAGCCGCGCCAAACATGCCGAGCGTCTGCTCATTCCGGTAAGCGGCAGTATCTACGTGAAAGGCCCCGAAGGCGATCTACGCCTGCTCGTCGATAATACCGGGAAAGAGCCTGCCATTACGCCCGCGCTTTCGTCCGATGGCGAATGGGTGGCCTATGTGCAGGACGCCGAAGTCTATATCGTTGCGGCGGCTGGTGGCACGCCCAGCCAGATCACCCATGGCGCGCGCGGCACGGGCAAGACGAATGGCCTGGCCGAGTTCATTGCGCAGGAAGAAATGGCGCGCAGCGAGGGCTTCTGGTGGTCGCGCGACGGCGCGCACATCGCCTATACCGAGGTGGACGAGACGCACATCCCGCTCTATCGCATTCAGCACCAGGGCAAGGACACAACAGGGCCAGGGGCCGAAGAAGCGCATCATTACCCCTTCGCGGGCGAGGCCAACGCCCTGGTGCGGCTGGCGGTGGTTTCGTCGCAGGGAGGCGAGCCGGTCTGGATGGACCTGGATTTTGGCGAAGAGATGTACCTGGCGCGCGTCTTCTGGTGGCAGGATGGCAGCCTGGGCGCGATTACCATGAACCGCGAACAGAGCAAGCTGCACCTTTCGCGCTTCGATATCGCCACCGGCAAGCGCTCGCTGGTGCTTGAGGAGGAGAGCGCCGTCTGGATTAACCTGGGCCGCAAGCGCTGCTTCCCGTTGGAGCGCGGTGGCTTCCTCTGGCTCTCCGAACGTTCCGGCTTCCGGCACATCTACCTCTACGACGCAAACGACGCGCTGGTACGCCAGATCACCGATGGCGAATGGGTGGTCGACGACATCGAAGCGGTGGACGAAGAGAACGAGCGCATCTATTTTACCGGCAACCGCGACCATCCCACCGAATGCCAGTTGTACTCTGTCGCCTATACGGGCGATCTGCTGCGCCGGATTACGCCCGAACCTGGCTTCCATGATGTCACCATCGATCACGCCAACCAGCGCTTCATCGATATCCACAGTGCGCTCGATCACTCACCGGTTGTCACACTGCGCTCGCTGGCCGATGGCATGGTGCTGCACACGCTGGAAACGCTACCCGACCCGCGCGTGGAGACGTTCGGGCTGGAGCCTCCAGAGATTGTCACGCTGCGCAACCGCGAAGGCGCGCTGCTGTATGGAGCAATCTATCGGCCACCGGCCAGCTTTGGGCCTGGGCCATATCCAACCATCATTCACGTCTACGGCGGACCCGGCCCGCAGATGGTGACTAATCAATGGAGGCTGACGGCAGCGCTGGATGTGCAATATCTGCGCAACCTGGGCTTTCTGGTCTTCAAGCTGGACAATCGCGGCAGCGCCAGGCGCGGGCTGACCTTCGAGAGCGCCATCAAGCACCACTTTGGCAGCGTCGAGGTGGACGATCAGGTGGATGGGGTACGCTGGCTGGTGGCGCAGGGGCTAACCGACCCGGAGCGCGTGGGCGTCACTGGCTGGAGCTATGGTGGCTATATGACGTTGATGTGCCTGGCGAAAGCGCCGGACATCTTCAAGGTGGGCGTGTCGGGCGCGCCGGTCAGCGACCAGGCTGCCTACGATACCTGCTATTCTGAGCGCTATATGGGCACACCGCAGTCCAACCCTGATGGCTACGCTGGAAGCAGTGTGCTGAACCATGTGGAAACGATTCAAGGCAAGCTGCTGCTGGTGCATGGTATGCTCGATGAAAACGTGCATTTTCGCCACACAGCCCGGCTGATCAACGCGCTGACGCGGGCACGCAAACAATACGATCTGCTGATCTTCCCCGATGAACGCCATATGCCGCGCCATCGCGCCGACCGCGTGTACCTGAACGAGCGCACCATCGGCTATTTCCAGCAGCATTTGTAGGCAACCATGCTTGCAGCGCAGCCATTCCAGGCTGCGCTGCAAGCATGATTTCAATCCTCCTCGACATACACATCCGTATAGAGGAGTTCTGGCGGCGTCCCAACGGTATAGATATAGACAATGGGGTCACGCGGCTCCCAATGCTCCAGAAACTCGAAGCCTAGCTTGTCGGTACAGAACACGCGCAGCGCCTCTTCTACCTGCTCGCCAAGCGCCGAGGCTTCCCAGAGGTTCCCGTTGTTATCCTCCAAAAACTCGGCGATGCGCTCAGGCGGGATGTCGAAAGGCGTCCAGAAGGGCAGGCTGAAATCATAGGAAAGCCGGTCTCCTTCGCGATTCGTAACGATGATGTTGGCTTCCTCATCGTAGCTGGAGTCGTTATACTGCGAGAGCACCGAGATGGTCACCTCGTGCGCCGCTGGTCCGTAGAGCGCGAACACGAAGTCGCGCACCTGCTCCCAGCGGTGCAAGTCTTCAAGCTGCTGCCCCAGGAAGATAATCTCTTCGGCGGAGAGCCGACGATAGCTCATGCGGACGTTCCTTTCTTTTCGACGGCGCTGACAGGCATCGCCCGCGCGCACATCCAGCGCTGAAGGGTAATGCCTTCCAGGCTGGCTTCCAGCGTGGGAATGGCGGGCATCTCGTTCAAAATATGCTGCTCAGCCAGCAGGTGCGTCGGAAGCTGCGCCTGGTCGGAGGCGCGCGTCAGCACCAGGCCAAATGCCTGCACCGCCAGCGAGACGCCCCAGCCGTTATGCAGCACGCGGCGATAACGCCCATCGGGCAGATAATCGCGCGGCCAATCCAGAAATTGATGCAGCGCCTGATAATCGGTCCACGCGCCGCCCCAGCGCTCGACGGACGCCCGGCACTGGTCATAGGCGCTCGGGTCGTGGTCGGGTGGTTCGGGTGGAAGCTGCGCCAGGCAGGCCGCCAGCGTCGGAATCTTGCCGAAATCCTGCACGATGTGATCTTCCAGCAGAGGTCGAATCGGCAAGGTCTTGCCATCGGAGGCGCGCTGAAACGTGACGCCATGCACGCGCTCGCCCAGGAAGATGCCCCAGGCGTTATGCAGGAAGAGCCGATGGCGGCAATCGGGCGTGTGGCTTTTGGTATAGTCCATCCAGTTTTCCAGGTCCAGATAGTCTTCGGGCACGCCGCCATAGCGACGGGCGGCCATGACGGCGTGATACCAGGGATGGGCCATCGGCTCCTCCTTTCAAACTCATCAAGACGCCAACCTTATGATACAATGAAGAAGCAAAGTTTGCTTGCGACACATGCTCTGGCAAGAGCAGGAAAGGAAACAATCATGCTGTGGCGTCAGGGAGACGTGCTGATTGCCGATATCCCCACCCTGCCCGATGGCGGCACGTTTCGCCAGGGCACGGTGCTGGTGACCGGCGAGGCCACCGGACACGCGCACCGCGTTGAGGACACGCACAAGGCCGAGGTGTGGGAGGTCAACGGGCAACTCTATCTCAACGTGCTGGACGCGACGCGCATCGTCCACGACGAGCACCTGCCTATCAGCCTGCCGCCGGGCATCTATCGCGTCTGGCAGCAGCGTGAATACAGCCCCAGAGACATTCGCACCATCCGCGACTGAGGAACAATCAAGACGGTGGTGATGAACGCAACGGCGGCCAGAAATGCTATCCTGAGCGGGCAAGCCCCCGATGGGCTGACCGTCCCAGGACACCTGTATTTTTGGAATCAGCCAGATTTGACGCGCCTGCCGGAATACTTGCAGGTCGATGAATTAGATGTTCGCTCGTGCAGCAACCTGCTCGCCTTGCCCAACGGGCTGAGTTGCCACGCGCTCACCATCATCAACGGCCCGATCACCGCTCTGCCAGCCGATATAGACGTGACTGGCAGCATCACGTTGAGCGCTTGCGAGCGACTGCGAGCGCTTCCGACCAGGCTATCCCTCCACACCCTGGAGATCATCGCCTGCCCAATGATCGAGACGCTTCCGGCAGACCTGCGCGTCAGTTCCAAGCTGGTGGTGAGCAACAGCAGCTCTATGAAGGTGCTGCCCCGCGTGGCCGCAAAGTGGCAGATCGTGCGAAACTGCCCAGACCTCGAAACGCTGCCCGAAGATATGCAGGCGCTCAGTCTGACCATAGATGGCTGCCCCAGCCTTACTGACTGGCCGCGTCAGGGGCCACCCATCATGCGGCGGCTGACCATCCGCAACTGCGAGGGGCTGCGCGCGCTGCCGCCCTGGCTCATCCAGGTCGATGAGCTTACCATCCGGGACTGCCCGAATCTGTTGGGGATGCCAGACCATCTGTACGTCAGGAGTTGGATGGAGATTGCGGGCACGCCGCTGCGGCGGTTGCCGCTGTCCAGCCGGGGCATCCGGCTGCGCTGGCGCGGCGTGCCCATCAGCGGCCAGGCGGTCTTCCATCCTGAAACGCTCAAGGCAGAGAGCATCCTGAAGGAACAGAACGCCGAAAAACGCCGCGTGCTGCTGGAGCGCATGGGCTATGAGCGCTTCGTGGCCGAGGCCCAGGCCACCACGCTGGACAGCGATCAGGACGTGGGCGGCGCGCGGCGGCTGCTGCACGTGCCGCTGGCGGATGACGAGCCGCTGGTCTGCCTGGCGGTGCTGGACCCTTCGACGGGTCGCCAGTATCTGATTCGCGTGCCGCCGAACGTGCAAACCTGCCACCAGGCCGCCGCGTGGATTGCAGGCTTCGACAATCCTGATGATTACCACCCCGTCGCTGAAACCTGAGACCACCCCTCCACGTCTATATGAACAATGACTCATCTCGATTTCATTCGACAGGGGGAGACCCTATGCGCATGTTTTCTTGGCTGCCGCTGCTCCTGCTCAGCCTGATCTTGCTGCTGGCGGGCTGCACGCAAAGCGGCCCAACCGGCAACGCCACGCCCACGCTGTCCCCGCTGCCCACGCTGGGCGCGCCCGTCGATATGACCGGCAGCCAGCACGTGACCATCAAGATTATCAACACCAGCACCAATGTCTCTGGCTACTGGTACGACCAGCCGAGCATCAAGATCAAGGTGGGCACGACGGTCACCTGGGTCAATACGTCCGACGCGGCGCATACCGTGACCAGCGGGCAGGCGGGCACACCCGATGGCAAGTTCGACTCTGGCATGACGAACCTGCTTCAGCCCAATGACCAGGGATCGGCCAGCGCGTTTGCCTTCACCTTCAAGACGCCCGGCACCTATCCCTATTACTGCGCGCTGCACCCAGCAATGATCGGGCAGGTGCAGGTGGTGGCCTGACGGCGCAGCGGGCGGGCGGCGCGGCCTCACATGCCCGCTGCCTTGCGCCTGGCGCGAATGTCCTGCGCGCGGGCCGCATACTCGCTGGCCTGCTTCAATTGCCCCATATCGCGCAAGAGGCTAGCTAGATTCTCCAGGCAGAGGGCAACGGTTGGATGGTCTGGCCCCAACGCTCGCTCCCAAATCGCCAGCGCTCGCTGATACAGCGGCAGCGCCTCTTCATACTGCCCCTGGGTCTTGTAGAGCATCGCCAGGTTGTTCAGGCCCTCTGCCACGCCAGGATGGGTCGACCCCAACGCCTGCTCTCGAATCGCCAGCGCTCGCTGCAAAAGTGGCAACGCCTCCTCATACTGTCTCTGGGAATAGTAGAATACTGCTAGGTTACTAAGGCCAGCCGCCACAAGGGGATGGGTTGGTCCCAGCGTCTGCTCCCAAATTGCCAGCGCTCGCTTCTTGAGAGGTAACGACTCCCCATGCTGCCCCTGGTCTTCGTAGAGAACCGCTAGGTTGTTCAGACTAACCGCTACATCAGGATGGGTTGGCCCCAGCACTTCCTCTCGAATCTCCAGCGCTCGCTGATGCAGCGGCAACGCCTCTGCATACTCTCTCTGGGCACGATAGAGTTCTGCCAGGTTGTTTAAGCCCTGTGCCACATCGGGATGGTTGGGACCATATGCCTGCTCGTCAATTGCCAGCGCCCGCTGATACAGCGGCAACGCCTTCGCGTAGAGCCCTTGGGTATCATAGATGTCCGCCAGGTTGTTCAGGACAGCTGACACACTGGGATGGGTTGGCCCCAGCGTCTGCTCGTCAATTGCCAGCGCCCGCTGATAGAGCAGCAACGCCTCGACATATTGTGCGCGCTCTCTGAGGTAGAATCCTGTTTGATTGAGTAGGCGTGCGGCTTCACTGAGGGTCAGATGCCACGCTTCGATGTGTTCGGCACATATCAGCGCGTGCGGCAAAAGCTGCTGGCAGCGCGGCCAGGTAACAAACTCTATGAAGGGGAAGGCTGCGCTGACCAGCCGCACGGCGTATTCTGCCCATTCGCGCCGCTCGTCGTCGGGCATGACGTCTTGCAGCACCGCCTGCACCAACCGGTGCAGCGCCAGTGTCTGCGTCTCCGGCTGGCGTTCGATCAGCGAGTAACGACGCAGAGCCTTCAGCGCCTCGTTCCACTGAAGAGGGTCGTTGACGGCCTCTTGCAAGGCGGGCGGCAATGCCTCCATGCCGTCACGGAAGAGGTCTTCGGGGATGGCGTCTGGATGGAGGAAGGCGCAGAGGCGCAGCAGGTCAGCGGCGGCAGGGCTGGCCTGCTCCACCTGCTCGAAGGCGACGGACCAGGTGACGGCCACCGGGTCGGGGTGGCCCTGCGCGTCCGTGCCCCGGCTGCCCAGCAGCGCCTTGCGCCGCGTCTGGAAGAGCGCCAGATAGTCCGCCAGAGCGCAGCCCGTCTCTTCGATGTAGCCTCCGGCCTGATCGAGCGCCAGCGTCAGGCCGCCCAGCGTCTGGGCAATGGCGCGCGCCTGAGTCTGCTGCTCGGGCGGGGTCGAGGTGAGCAGCGCGTCCGCTGCGAGCCGGTTGGCGCGGCGCAGCAGGAAGCGCGCGGCCTCGTCGGCTGGCAATGCTTGCAGCGGCGTCGCGCGGTCCAGCGCGCCCAGCGCCTGGGCGCGGGCCGTCAGCAGCACATGGCCCTGGCCTTGCGTGGGCAACGGCTCGCGCGCCAGGGCGGCATCCTCTACGTTATCCAGCACCAGCAGCCAGCCCGGCTGCGCCTCCAGCCAGCGCGTCACAGCGGCCACGATCACCTCTTGTTGCTGGGCCTCGCGCTCGGGAAGCTGGAGCAGCGCAGCAATCCTGGTCAGATCGCCGATCAGCAGTTCGCGCGTTTCCGCCTGCACCCAGAAGATGGCCTGATAGTCCTGCCGATAGCGATAGGCATATTCCACGGCGGTCTGCGTCTTGCCGATGCCGCCCAGGCCGGTCAGCGCCTGGGTGACAATGCCCGCCTTTGCCGCAAAGGCGGCGTGGACCTGCGCCAGCGTGTCATTGCGCCCGGTGAAGTAGGGGTTGCGCCGATGCGGCATCAGCCAGAGGGGCGGCTGCGTCGGCGGCTGGCTCATCCCAGGAAAGGCAGGCGGCGCTGCCAACGCCTGCGACATCATCCCAGGAAAGGCAGGCGCAACGGTTGGCTTGCCACGTTTGCCGCTCGCCCGTGACAGCAAGTGCTTGCGCGCCTCATCTTCGGTCAGCCCGACCAGATCGATATAGACAATGGCGGCCAGCAGTCCTTGCGGCTTGCACTCGCGCACGCGCACCGGCAGCAGCACCTGTTTGGCGCTTGTGGGGTCTTGCACCAGCGCGGCGGCCCATTCGGGCTGCGTATAGAGGGCAGCGAGATACTCAGGCGAGAAGACGGCAAGCGTGTGATGGGTCGTCTTGGCAGCCTGGTCCATCTCCAGAATAAAATTGCCGCCCGCGTGGAAATCCCAGGCTTGAATAATGGTGGTGTAGCCTGCTGCTTCAAGCTGCCAGGCAATCCACTCAGCCCACACACGATCAGCCCTGTTATAGCTGACGAAGAAATCTTTCAGCGCCGCCCCTGGGGTAGCCATCCGTTGCCTCCTCCGGCCAACACCCGGCCCACTCGACTTACACTCTTCAATCAAGTTCAGGATAGCAGAGCAGGCGGCGCTTTGCAAGGGGCTGGCGAATGCAACACAAAGAGCATGGCAAACGCCGCGCTTTCCTAACGAAGACTTAACAATCGCTTCATACAGTGGTAACGCAAAGCGAACATACAAAGAGAAGAGAAAGCGTTATCACAACAGGAAAAGAGCAAGGAAAAGAGCGATGAGCACTTCCGACGACGCGACAGGGGCAGCGGCTGCCTCTGTCGCGTCAGGCGCGGCGCAGGCAAAGCCGCCTCAGGCCAGCCACCCACTTGTGTGGGTGCTGATGAATTTTGCGATTCTGGTCCTCGTGGCGATCCCTGGCATCTGGGATTTTGTTCCTGGCTTGTATTTACGGCTGGTGGGCCACGAGGCCCAGGCCACCATCTACCGCATCGCAGACTGCGGAACTCAGGATGACAACGGCGATGAGGAGTATACGGCCACTTTGCTGTACAAGGATGCCCAGGGGCAGCTTCAGGAAAGCACTACCGGCGATTCCTGCTCCAGCGGCATTGTCGACGGCAGCACGGTTTCGATCTGGTATTTGCCCAACGTGCCCGGCAACACCGTCGATGACGTACTTGTGGGCTATATCATCCTGACAACGCTCTGGCTGGCTGGCATGTTGGTAGCCCTGGGATTCTTGCTGTACTGGGTCTGGAGGCTCGTCAGAGCCTGCGTGCAGGCGGAAACATTCACCCGCCTGCTGCTGGCGGTCCTGGGCTGCCTGGTCATTCTCGCGCCGCTGCTGCTGTTGTTACAGTACACTCCCCCGCCAGATTACGCGGGTGGCGATGGGCCGACCCACAATTTCCACCTGGGGCAAACCGTGACCGCCGAAAATCGCTGGGCGGTCACCATCCAGGGCGGGCAGGTGGGCCTCATCCACGCGCCCAAGACGGGCAACGTCTGCCTGGAACTGGACATCACCCTGCGCAACCTCACCCACCAGACGCTGCCTTTCCATCAAGACCAGTTCACACTCTTTGACACGCAGATCAAGCCGCGAGGTGTGCTGTGCCAGGCTGACACGCCCCCGCTGGGCAATGCCACGCTCGCGCCAGGCGCAGCGATACAGGCCACCAACTTCTATGAGGTTCCGGCCAGCATGCGCCAGTTCTATCTGGCCTTCAGGCCCAATCCGCAGGGCGAAAACAATGTGGGACGCTACATCTGGAACATCCAGGCGACAGAGCAAGGAGCCAGCTAAATCAGCGGCAGGGTCAGGGCATCTAAACCATACTTCCAGTACAGTGTGTTGGTTTCGATCATCTGCTCACCGGCATGGTATTGCTGCCAGTGCAGCATCGACCAGACCGGCTGCGTCAGGCCAACATACTTCAGCGCGGCCTCAAGCTGGGCCAGTTCTTCAGGCGCGAAGGGGCGAACGCTGGTATAGCCCTTGAAGAGAGCGCGATAGAGCGCGGGGTCAAAGACAGCCCAGAAGTCTGCATGTGCGTCCTGTTCGACAAAACAAAAGCCAATCACGGTGGAGGCGAAATCCAGCAGCGCCGCGCTGACGCCGATATCCTGCCAATCGACAAAGGCCACCAGCCGCTCACCTTCAAACAGGCAATTGTTGGTATCCAGATCGCCGTGAATGATGCTCTGCGGCAGGCGCGCGGGCTGAAAGGACTTCAGCGCGTCGAAAACTCGCAGCGTCCGGCGCAGAGGCTCTGCGCCGTGCAGCGCAACCGCCTGCTGGAGCGCTTCCGGCAGATAGCGGGCATCCAACCAGTGGCGCTTCTCCGGCAAGCCAGCACAGGGAATCAGATGCAGTTTCGCCAGATGCATGCCCACCTCTCGGCAGACCGCCGGAGAAAGTTCGGGCATGGCCCCCGGCAGTTTGCGCAAGGCCACCGCGTCGCAATCGGCGCTGTGATACGCAACGCCGCCATCAGGCGCGACAAGGTAATAGGCCGTTGCGCGAAACTGATGCTCCTCCAATCGCTGAAGAAACGGGAGGCCATCCAGCACGTCTTTGAGGGTGGTGTTGACGATGAGCTTGAAGAGATAAGCGCCCGTGGTCGTGGTTACCAGATAATTCTGGTTGGTGCCACGCAGCACCCACTCATATTCCAGCATCTCACCAAGATCAAAATACGCTGCGATAGCAGCCAGCTTTTCTTCCTGAGCGCGTTCAGCGGCGGCATCCATAGAACATCTCCCCTAAAAGTCCTGCTTGCTGCTACAAGCGACAAAAAGACTTGACAATTGGGCATCAGGCGGGCTATACTTGCTCCATCTCATCTATGAGGAGCCTTGCCCGCGCAAACAAATCGAACCCTTTTTTGATTGACAACTGAAGATGGCTGATACGGGCGGCGTTTAGACCACCGCCCGTACCAAATAACCCCAATCCTGCTAGAGGCCAGGAATGAGGCTAGAGGGTATTGTACGCCATCAGACCCTCCAGCGGCTCTCCTGTAACCACTCGCCTTTGCGGCGCAGGTTCGGGGGAGCCGCTTCGTTGTGGCCCATTTGGGGCCACTCCACAGGAGGTATCTGGTATGCTCTTACCCTTCCGTCGTTCGGCTCGTTCGGCTCAGGGATACACCCGCCGCGCCTGGGAAGTAGACGCGCTGTTGTCTCCGCTGTCGCCGGTCGTGCGCGATCTGCTGCGTCCCTGGCTGCTGGCTCCCACCGATCTGCGCCGCTGGCCGCCGCCCGACACGTTTGAGGCGCAACGCTGGCCCATCAGCCCGGAAGAGGCCGACGACCAGTCCCGCCCGACCGCCAGCACACTACTGCGCGAGGAACTGCGCGCCATTCGCCAGACGTTGGACCTGCCGTCCAATACCCTCAGCGGGCTGACGCGCAACGGCTTGCTGGCAGCGCATGGGGTGCGGTTGCGCCAGTTGGAGCGCTGGCTCTGGCCGTTCTACGCTGCCCGCGAGATCAAGCGCATGATTGCCTAGTGGCTCGGCGTCTTGTCATCTTCGGGCACGCCAGAGATGGGCAGAGCAGATGCGGATGGCTGCCGCTGCGGAAAGAAGACGCGGCGATTGACCGCCAGAACAATCAAATAGACGAGCGAAACGGCAAAGTTGAGATAGCCAATCAGCGACACCGTGAAGAAGAGCAGATCATTGGCCGGGAGGTCTTGCAAAAAAGCGCCCGTCAGATTATGCAGCAGATACCCGCCAAATTCGAGGAGCAGAAACGCCAGCAAGAGCCATCCGCCAACCGGTTTGCTTTGCAGCACCAGGACATAGCCTGCCAGAAACAGCGCGAGCGTCACCACCAGAAACCCCACCGCAAAAGGGGTGGGGGCCACCTGATGCACGGCGTAAAAATGGATGTAATAGGGAATCTGGGCCACATAATTGAGCACGGTAATAGCTAAGAGGAGGTGAAGCGAGAACCGCAAGCGGGGCGAAAGCGCGGGCGATTGGCTAGGAGCGGCCATAACATTCCTTTCAGGTGTGGAAACTTGCCTGAGCATTCTAACACGCGCGCAAGGCGCGAGCAAAGCGCGAGGCATACGCTCATAGGGACGTTTCCATGAGCGTATGCCTGCGTTTCTGATCGTTGGGATAGCTCTTACCTTCGCGTCAGCGATGCTGTATTGGCGCTGTTCAGCAGCGCGTCTTTCGCGCCGATGCCAGCCATCAGCCAGAGATAGCCATCCTCCATGCCCGGCGAAACGGGTATAGCGCGGTCTTCGGGGCGCGGGTCGCCCACAACGCGATACTCAATGCCGTTGGCGCGCGGCAGAATGGAAACCACCGTCAGATGGTCTGGGCGCGCGCCTGTGGTGCTGACCATCTGCCAGGCGCGCCCTTCGGCCAGCGCTGCCAGTTCTTCGGGCGCGCCGTCGAAGCGCACCTGGCCTTTGTGCAGCACGATCAGTCGGCGGCAGGTCTGGGCCACATCCTCGACAATATGGGTAGACAGGATGATGACGCGCGACCTTGCCAGCGCCAGTTCGCTGAGCATGGTGCGAATGCGGATGCGCTCTTCGGGGTCCAGACCTGCCGTTGGCTCATCGACGATGAGAAACTGCGGGTCGGTCAGCAGCGCCTGCGCCAGCCCCACGCGGCGCTTCATGCCGCCAGAAAAGCCCTTCAACCTGCGTTTGGCAACATCGGCCAGCCCCACTGTTTCCAGCAGGTCGTTGATGCGCTGCTTGCGCGCCGCGCCATCGTGCATGCCTTTCAGAATCGCCATGTAATCCAGAAACTCATAGGCGTTCAGGTTGGGATAGAGGCCAAGCTCCTGCGGCAGATAGCCCAGCAGGCGCTTGATCTGGCGACGGTCCGACGCCGAGCGCACATCATAGGGGCCGATATGCGCCGTGCCCTCGGTGGGCGTCAGCAAGGTCGCCAGGATGCGCATCAGCGTCGTTTTGCCCGCGCCGTTCGGCCCCAGCAGGCCGATCAGCCCTGGCTGGATGGTCAGGTCTACGCCGCGCACGGCCCGCACCTGGCCGGAATAGGTTTTCGTCAGATGGTCAAGGTGAATCTGCATGTTATTCTCCTCCAAGCAGCCATTCAGTACGGCTCATGCGCCAGAGGCAGGCGACAGCCAGCGCGGCGGCAATGCCGATCAAGATTTCACGATTCAAGAGCCAGTACGGCGCGCCCTTTTCCCACAGTGTCGCAAAGAGAAAGATGCGCTGGCTGGCGTCGAGCCAGCCGCCGTGCAGCACGATCTCATCCGTCAGCAGTTGATGCAGCACAATCTCCAGCAGCCAGATGCCCACAGCCACTGCCGCGCCCACTGTGGCCGAACGGCTCCAGAGCGAAGCCAGCAGCGACGCGAAGACCAGCACCAGCGCGGGCGAAAGCCAGACAAGCTGCTGCTCCAGCCAGCCGCCATCGCCAGGCAGCGGAATGCGCAGCACGGCCAGATAGGCGTCGAAAAGCAGCGCCATCGCCACCAGCAGCGCCAGCACAATGGCGATGCGCGAGGCCACAATCCGCCAGACAGGGCGCTCTGCCGTGCAGACCACCTCGCGGGCGGGGTCACCGGCAAAGGCCGCGCTTGCCAGCACAGCCACCGGCACCGGGAAGATCAGTTCCAGGATGCTGATGGTCATGTCGCCCTGGTTGAAGGTGTGATAGGTAAACCACGACAGGAACGCGCCCAGCGCCCAGACGATGCCAGTAATCAAGAGATAGTCATAGTTCAGCAGTTTCAGATGGTAACGCAAGGTTGTCATTGTTTTTGCTCCTGCCAGCACAGCACCACTGGAACCAGCGCCAGCGCCGCGATACTCAGCCCCACCACCAGGCCCATATTGAAGATGGCCCAGCCCACCGTTGCGGGCGGGCGCATATAGCTAGACCCCGTTGGGTCATTGAGAAAGAGGGCATAATGGGCATACTGGCCCGTCACGCTCAAAATGCTAAAGTTGATGGTCGGCAGGCGGTTTGGCGGCACGGCGGCTGCCCACATCCAGAAGCCCGCAAAGAGCACTTGATAGAGCCGCAGCGGCATAATCAGCGGAAAGACCAGCGACCAGGCGACCACAAAGAGCCACGAGGGCACCACCACCGCCAGCAGCACCACCGGCGCGGTCAGGAAGAGCGCGGGCTGCTGATAATACACCACCATAGCGACCAGTTCGCCCACCAGCAGGATGAACGGCGGCGTCAAGATCGCCAGCACCGAACCGGCATATTTGCCCAACACCAGCGGCCCTTTGAGCGCCAGGGAACTGTTAATCAGTTCCCCTGTTCCCAGCACGCGATCACGGCTGAAGCGGTCAGCCGCCAGGATGCCTGCCGCCACGGGCGCAAAGAGAGCGAACTCCTCGATCAGGCTGGTCGATAGCTTCCAGGGCTGGCTGGCGAGGACCAGCGCTTTCTGCCTGTCACCGAACAGCAGCAAGAAAAATACTCCCGTGGTCAGGACCAGGCTGATCCAGAGGCCAGGCCGACGAATTTGCATCAGATACTCATAGCGGAAGACCGCGAAAGTTTCAGGCATACCCAGACTCCTCTCTGCCACGCAGGCGGGCGGGCTATGCGGCCCGCCCCTCGCGCCAGCGCAGCACCAGCGGCATCAGCAGGAGGGCGACGAGCGTCAGGCCAAGGATAATCCCCATATTCACCAGCGCCCAGCCGGGCGTGGCAGGCGGGTGAAAATGGGCGTACATGTCCCCGGTATCGTGGAAAAACGCATGGTCGGCATAATCGCCCTGCACTTCCAGAATGGTCCAGTTGATGGTCGGCAGGCGAGTCGGGCCGACGGCAACTGCCCACATCCAGAAGCCCGCGAAGAGCACCTGATAGAGGCGCAAGGGCAGCACCAGCGAAAAGATCAACGACCAGGCAACAAAGAAGAGCCAGGCGGGCACAAGAGTTCCCAGGGCGACCAGCGGCGTCATCCAGAAGAGCGCGCCCATCTGCAAGCGCAACACCAGATAGACCAGCAGCGCCAGCATCAGCAGCATCGACGGCGTGAGCACCGCCAGCAGCGAGCCAAGGTACTTGCCCAGCACCAGTGGGCGCGACGACGGCAGCGAGACGTTCAGCACCTCGTTCACGCCCAGATGAAAATCACGCGGGAAGCGGTCTGCCACCAGGATTCCGGCGGCAATTGGCGCCAGAATGTTGAGCGGCGCAACCAGATCAATCGCCACCGGCCAGGGCTGCGTCGGCGGCTTTTGCAGGACAAAGAAGTAGATCAGCCCGCTCAGGACAATTGAACTGATCCAGAGGCCCCAACGGCGAATCTGCATCACATATTCATAGCGAAGCACACCAGACATTTCACGCATAACGCTGCTCCTGTCGGAAAACGCGCAAGAACGCCAGCGCCAGGCAGGCCAGCGCCAGCGCGATCAACACCGTTTGATTGGACCACAACGCGCTGGAGAAGTCCGAGAAGGCCAGCAGCGGGCTGTGGGCCTCGCCAAAGATATGGAAGCCCCAGACGCTGAAGGCCGCGATGATGGCTGCCTGGCTGTTCCAGATGACCGAAAGCGCCAGCGCCAGCGCGCTCAGGAAAAGCATGGGCGCGAGCCAGGAAAGAATCAGCGGCCAGAGCGCGACACCGCCCAGCAGCAGCCAGAGCAGCACGCTCGTCGCCAGCGCCAGCGCCAGATTGTAGCTGTAGACCAGCACCAGCCGAGCCAGCAAGATCAACGCGGGCGAGATGGGCGTGGCATATTCCATCTCCGCCGCCGGATCGTTTTCGGGGCCATACAGCAGCGCGATACCTGCCGCTGCCACCAGCGGCGCGGCCAGCGCCAGCATATCGATGCTGGGACCGCCCGCGCGAGGGAACAGATAGGTCAGGACCATGCCCATCAGCAGCACAATCAGCGACGCTGCCCAGATGCCCTGCCCGATCAACGGAAGCTGCCGCCGGAGGAGCAAGAGCAGCCCGCCCAGCGGATTGGCGCGCCAGCCATCGGCCAGGATAATCGGGCGCTGCGCCTGCTGCGCGCTCCGCGCTGGCAGCGCGTCGATGCGTGCCAGAGCGCGTTGCAGTGCCAGCGGCGAAGGGTCGGGCAGGCGCGCATTGCTGGCAATCATCGCCTGGCGCAACGCCTCCCACTCCGGCGCGTCATCGGGCTGATTTGATGGATACGTGCTCATAACGACGCTCCCTCTCGCCAGCCTCGCTCCACCAGCGCCCGCTGCATCAGGCGGCGCGCTTGATTCACGCGGCTCTTGACCGTGCCAACCGGCACAGCGGTAATCATGGCGACTTCTTCATACGAAAAGCCATGCGCCAGCACTAACTCCAGCGCCTCGCGATGGATGGGCGAAAGCTGCTCCAGCGCAAAGGCGATGTCTTCTTGCAAGGCCAGGGCGAAGGTCACACGCTCGGCGTGCTGGTCGTCGTCACTCAGTTCCGTATATTCCTCTGGAGAGACCAACGGGAGCGCCCGACGACGCGCCGACTGCGCGGCCTGATGATGCGCGATGCCAAAGACCCAGGTGCTGACCCGCGAGCGCCCGGCAAACTGGGCCGCGCCCTGCCAGATGGCGACGAGCACATCTTGCAAGACCTCTTCGGCCAGCCCTTCATCGCGCAGCAGGCGCAGCAGATAAACAAAGAGCGGGCGCTGATAGCGCTGATAGAGGGCTACCAACGCCTCCTGCTCGCCCCTGGCAATCCTGGCAAGCAGCGCGCGCTCAGCGTCATCACAAAGACTCTTCGGTTGTGGCGTAATCGCTTCGTCCACAGATGATTTCCTGCGCTGCAAACTTCTGTGCTGTATGTAGCGCGAAAAGGTGAAAAAGTTCACGAAGGCTACTTCCGCGTCTGGCGAAGAGAAAGAGAAGAACATAGCGTGGCTGCGCCTCGCTCGCGCGCAGCCAACGCGGCCCTTGACAGGGAAGCAGCAACTCAGCTATACTCGAAACGTTTATCAGGATATTCCTGGCTAGCATCCCAAAGGAGACCTGGATGTCGTTCTATTCAGCCGACCAGCGCTGTCCGCGCTGCCAATACCCCAACCCTCCAGGCACGCTGACCTGTGGCAATTGCGGTTTGGCCCTTTCCAGCGCCCCACAGACGTCTTACGGCTCCGACCCCTATAGCCCGCCGCCGCCTCCACCGGCTCCGCCAGGCTCAGCGAGCAGCCCCTATGGGCCACCCCCAGGCAGCGGCGCCTATGGCAGCAGCGGCAGCTACAGCGGCACTGGCGGTTACAGTGGTTCCCCGCGCTATGACTTCACGGCGCAGCCACCACCGCCTTATACGGGCAGTTCCAGCTATTATGCTGGCAGCCAGCCCCAGCCAGGCACCGCGCCTGCTTATGCGGGCAGCCAGCCACCCTTCCCGCCGCCAGGGTCGTCTCAGCCACCTACGCAGCAGTCGCGGGGCGGTGTCAGGGTGGGGCTGATTGTGCTGGTCGTCGTGATTATCGTCGCCCTGGCTGGCGGGGGCGTGGCTGTGTTTCTGCTGTCCAAGCCCAAACCGACCATCAACGTCACCAGTCAATATCAGGCGGGGGCCATTCCGGCGGGCGCAGCCTCCACGAAGCTTCAGGTAACAGGCCAGCACTTTTCTAGCAACTCGGCGATTACCTTCCTGCTGGATGAGCAGATCGCGCCCGACAGCCAGACCGCCCAGAGCGACGGCGGCGGCAACGTGACCGCGACCCTGACGGTGAGCGCGAAGTGGGCCGTTGGGCAGCATACACTGACCGCCAAAGATGGCAGCAACAACACCACGCAGACAGGCGCTCAGATTGACGTGGTGAACCCGGGCGAAGCTGGCACGCCCGGCCCGAACGGTGCGCCAACCGACGGCAGCGACTTGAATATCGTTGTGAAAGTGACGCGCCAGGACGCCACGACGGGTGAATCCCTGGGCACGTTTAATCTGACCCTGTCGGTTCACGGAACGGCTGCGGCCAACCAGCAGGTCTGCTGGGCGGCAAATGATGACGGCCAGCCACATACCTACACTGGCTCCGATAACATCGGAAACTACCAGGAGGTCTTCGTCTGGAAGTGTACTGGAAGCTATAAGGCTGGGAAGCTGAGCTATACCGAGACTACTACCAGCGATACGCTGACCTACACCAGTGGCCGAGTGTGTAAAGCCAATACGCCCTATGTCTACACGCAACTGGATGGCACCTTCAGCTCTGCCACCGCGATCAGCGGCACCTACAGCGCCGACACGATTCAGTATACCTGTAACAAGGACGGGAATCTACACACAAACGCGGAAAAAGGAACCTGGTCCGGCAGCACCTCTTAACCACATCAGACACCTAACCCGCTGCGCGCCAGCGGCAATGAGCACACCCCAGGCAGGTGGAACGTTCCACCTGCCTGGACTTTCCCTCCCGCCCAAAACTCCTAAAAAGATTGACACATCCGCCAGCAGCAAGTACGCTAGGTATATCAAAAGCGTGGCACTGGACGCGCGCTTTCCCTCTCCAAGAAATACGCCTGCTTGCTCTATAGCTTTCCTCTCGATTTGCCGTCGCTAAGACGCTTGAAAGCCCCCAAAGTAACATCCAGGCAGCAAAACGGGCGCTCATTTGGTACTTTGGTCCTAAAATAGCCCGGCTTTTCTGTACACGGTGAACCCCTCCATGCTACGCTTGCAATCGTACTGAGGAGATTAGGTAAAGAACCTGAGGTTCCGGTGAAGGAATCTCAACCGTGTCTCTTTACCCGTGCACAGAGAGGAGAACGCGCCATGCGTCTTTCGGAGACAGGGCTGTCTACGGTCAGGAGACCGCAGCGTCCAGACCTGGACGGGCTGGAGGAGAGGCCGCGGCGAAGAAGGTTTCTGACCAAAACCACCGTGTCGGTGGCGCTGCTGGTCCTGCTGGTGGGCACCGCCATTGGGGCCATCAGCTTTGGGCATCTGATGGTGACGCGCGCTGCCGACAACACCCCGAACCCGGACTGCACGCTGATTCTGCCACGCAATCCGCTGAGCGCAAGGGGTTTGTCAACGCCCTTTCAACTAGAAGCGACCGACCCCAACCAAGGCCCCTGCAATGAAAGCAACGCCGCGCAGGCAGCCTTTGCGCAGGGCGCGGTGCTGGACCCGGCCACCGGGAAGATTTCCATCTATAACCCGCTGGTCATCGACAAAGGGACACAACCAGCAGCCGCGCCAGTGGTTCCAACACTTCCGGCCAACGCCATTGTGGCCCTCTGGTTCGGCTCTGATGGCACGACGCTTCGCCTGAAAGGCGGGGCGAATGGCAACTGTGTCGATGGGCTGGGTAACTCGGTCTTCGGCCAGGTTTCTTATTGCAACGCGCCCATGTTCTTCCTGGTCGCCAACCGGCTGATTCGCCAGGGCAAGATTACCGTGCCCGCGCTTGGCACAGGTAATGATGGCCTGCCCTGCCCCAGCACCCGCGATTTCTCAGTGGTCGATCAAGACCCCAGCGATAACGTCACCACCACCTATTTGATTACTACCGATGGACAGGTGGCGCAAAATACCGCCGCAAATCAGGCGGCGCTGGCAAACACACAGACACAAACCAACGGGAGCGACGAGCGGTTGCTTTCCGTCGCCCTGGATGGCGCGCTGGGCTGCAAGCCCTGGACGGCCCCCGACCTGGCAGATGGCGGGAACCTGGTTCCCGCGCTGCCGCTGAACGAGTTGCAGGCAGCAGCCGATCAGCAGAACCCCGTCGCGCTCGTTCCGATGGGCGACCCGATGGTGCTGGTGAACGGCAACCAGAGCCTGCAAAAAACCAACCTCTATCGCGTGGGCGTCGATCAGGTGCCCGCCCGGTATCAAAGCCAGGCCAGTACCAAGACCTTCTGCCAGAATATGTTGCAGCTTGCGCCCGCGCGCCTGCAAACGGATATGCAATTTACCATCAACCGCCCGTCGCCCGACCCTGCTGCGGCCAACAACCTCTTTACGTTCCTGGCACAGCGCTTCAACGCTTCCTTTGGCCCCGACAACCTGAACTGCTCCGGACTGCTGAACATGCAAAGCCCCATCACCACACAGATGGATGGCAACGGCGTGACCATCAGCGCCACCATCAATCTCAATAACGGTCAGAACAATGGCGGCGGCAATAACGGTGGCGGCAACAATGGCGGTGGCAACAACGGCGGGAACGGCGGCAATAACGGTGGCGGCAACAACGGCGGCACAGGCGGGACCGGTGGCACGGGCGGCACGGGCAATACGCCCACCTGTGTCATCAACGGCGTCACCGTTACAAACTGCTCCGGCTCAACGACGATTACCGTCACGTGCCAGGTCACGTATGACGCCAACACCAACCAGATCATCATCAACTGTCCCGGAAAGTGAGGAAGCAACGTGTTTGCACACTATCCGCGACTCGCGGCCTGGGTGGTGCTGCTGGCGTTCATTGGCGTCGGAACCATTGGCGGGGTGCTGGGGCTGCGAGCATTGGAGCCAGCCGTTCCCGCCAATCTGGCGCACGTCCACGGAGTCGTCGTCGCAGTGAGGACCAATGGAACATTTGCCGTTCAGACGCCGGAGTATAACAGCCCACTCTGGTTCGCCATCGCGCCCGGCGCGCCCATTTCGCTCGACCATCTGCGCCGCCACCAGCGTGAGCACGCGGCCACCGATGTTTACTACCAACTTCATAATCGGCAGCGCGGAGCGTTCCTCGCATGGAAAGCTGATTGAACAGGAGGGCGCGCATGGAAAGAAAGCCGCAGTTTCAACACCTGAGCACGTTCAAGCTTCCGGCGTTGGAAGATCGAAGCCAGGCAGCCGCAGCAGCACGCGCCTCCGGCCCGTTGGCTCAGCACGCGCTGCGGGCGGGCTACGCTGATGTGCTGGTGGTCGGCAACGGCATTGCCGGGCTGGCGGCTTCGGTGGAAGCGCGCCGCTACGCGCCGGACGCCGATATTCTCATCGTCACCGAGCAAAATCATCCCACCATCAATACGCCTGCACTCAAGCAGTTTGGGGCCGGGCAGCTTGAACTTGACCAACTGCTGGCCTATCCAGCCGGAACCGAACGCCAGGCAGGCATCGGCATCGTGAATCTGCGCGCCGATAAGCTGGACACCACGACGCGGCAGGTGCAGCTTTCCGATGGGCAAAAGATCAAGTATGGGCGCTTGCTGTTGGCAACCGGCGCGCATCCGGCGGGCCTGCCCGCCTCGTGCCCTGGCCGCGATTTCGACGGCGTGCTGACCCTCCATCGCCTGGAGGATTATCTGGACCTGCGTCGTCGGCTGCTGGAAGTCTCGTCGGTGGTGGTCATCGGCGGCGGCTATCATGCCGCCGAAACGGCCATTTTGCTGCGTCACTGGAAGGTGCGCGTCACCTGGCTGATTCGCGGGGAAAGCTTCCTGTCGCAGATGATCGACGAGGTGGCTTCGCAGATGCTCCTGCGCCATATCCAGCGGTTGGGCGTGGATGTGCGCCTGGAAACCGAAGTGGCGGGCATCGTCGGGCGCATCGGCTCGGTGGCGGGCGTGGTCACGAAAAATGAGGAGTTTATCCCGTGCCAGATCGTTGCCGTCTGCACGGGCACCGCGCCTGCCACGGAACTGGCCGATGGGACCGGCGTTTCGCTTTCCACCAAACACGGGCTGAAAGTGAACGAGCGCCTGCAAACCGCCGTCAAAGATGTCTTTGCGGCGGGCGACGTGGCCTCCATCCTCGACCCCCAGACCGGGCGTTATGCCCCGCGCGCACAGTGGTATGCGGCGTTTCATCAGGGACGGCTGGCCGCAGCTTCTCTGACCGGCGCGCGCATCCCGGCAGCCGCAGAGGCTGGAGTGCTGGGCTGTTTCTGGCATGCCACCCAGATGGGCGAGATGGGCGTGCTGGCGGCGGGCGCACCCATGCTTTCGGAGCGCGATAACCGAGACAACGAAGTCATCTCCAGCGGCTCATCCCGGTTCTATCGGCGGCTGGTCGTACAGGATAACCGGCTCATCGGCTATCTGGCGTTGGGCGAACGCCAGCCCGGCGGCCTGGCGATTAAGCGGCTGATCGATGAGCAAATCAACATCAAAGAGATCAAGCGTCAGCTCTTGCTGGAGGGCTTTGATGTGCGCTCGTTCTTCACCAGAAGCCGACTCCACGCGCTGCAAAGCGGACACAGCGCCGCGCTGGCGACCCCTGCGCGTTCTGGCAGGAGCCGTGGCTTGCTAACCGCCATTGCCTAAGGAGTGGACATCATGCCTCGGCCTGCTTCCCAGGTGGCCGACGAATTGGCCGCCTGCATTCGTTGCAATGAGTGCCTGACCGCCTGCCCGGCGTTAGATAGGCCGATCACCATTGAAGCGCTCAACCGCCAGACGCTGGAGGGTTCCATCTCGTCGGCGGTAATGCGCTTTGCCCAAAGCTGCTATCAATGCGGCGCGTGCGTGCCCGTCTGCCCGGTGGGGCTGCACCGCGATTCCATGATGATGTGGCTCAAGATGCGTCTGCTCAACGGCCAGGCCGCCGACGAGCCTGAAGAAGACGCTTCGGAGGATTTCTATGGCCCGACATTCCAGAAACGCGGCTCCCGCAAGAAGGAACCGAGAGTATATGACTATCGTACCTGGGCCGCGCGAGGCTGGGAAGATGAGGACGACGAGCCATACTGAGCCGATGCGCTATCCCTTGCTGGCGGTGCGCCTTTCAGGGGCGCAGTGGGCCGCCGCCTGGATTTGCACCGCCGCGGGCATCGGCCTGGCCTATCTGTATACGATGTATCTGCGCACCAGGGATGTCGCGCCCGACAGCATGTATGGCTATGGCTTTGCCATCGCGGGCACTGCGCTGCTGCTCTGGGTGGCCGTGGGCTACGCGCTGCGTAAGCGCGTGGGACGGCGATGGCCGGGGCGGCTGCATACCTTCCTGGCCTGGCACATGGCCGGAGGGTTGCTCGGCCTGCTCTTGATCTTGATGCACTCTGCTGGCAACTTCAACCCACGCAGCGGCACGTACGCGCTCTATGGGCTGATCGGCATCGTGGTCAGCGGCATCATCGGGCGCGTGCTGGACCGCTTCAGCCCTCGGCTGGCCGCCAACGCCGCGCTGCACGCGCTCAGCGCTTCAGGTGAAGACCGCCTGGATGACCTGGAAGAAGAACTTGCCGCCATCGCCGATGACGAGCGCGCCCGTCGCCAGGCGCTGCAAGAGCAGGGCGCTCGCGGCACACCCTGGGACCTGGCCTATTATGATCTGGACCCCGAAGTGGACCAGATTCCCCACCTGCTGCGCCAGGGTGTGCGCGGCGAAAGCGGCCCCATCCTGAACCTGAAGCAGCTTTCCGGCCCGCTGGCCGTGCCGCGCGGGCCATATACTCCGGCCACGCGCCAGAGCACCGGAGCGCTGGCGCGCCAGGCGGCTGGCATTCAACGGGCGATGGGCCGCGAGCAGTTCTATCTGCAACTGGTGCGCGTCTGGCGGCGCATCCATCTGCTCATCAGTCTGGTGGCGCTGGGGCTGTTGATCTGGCACCTGGAATATGCCGCCACGCTGCTGCTCGGCGCGAAATGAGGGCCAGGTCGCCTCGCAGGCATCAAGGGTCTGGCTCACCCTCCTGGGGAGGATCGACGAGAGCGGCTGAAGAGCCAGCAGTCTGGAGCGCCGTGCACACGGATTCCAGCAAATCATCAATATCGAAAGGCTTCGGCACCAGGCCAATGCCCTTCATGCGTAAGAAGCCTTCGATTTCGCGGACCTCTCTGATCGCTGCGGTGCAGATAATCAACGGGATTTTCGCGGTCGCGCGGCGCATGCGCAGCTTCTGCACCATCTGCCAGCCGCTCTTCTCACCTCCCATGATGTAATCGACGATAATCAGATCAGGCTTGATACGTTCAATCTCCGACATATCCTGGATGGCCTGAGAATAGAGCACAACTTCGTAGCCTTCTCCGCTCAGGAGTTCATCGAACAATTCCAGGATTTCTTGTGTATCATTTATCACCATAATCCGCGTTGCCATCACGACCCTCCTCTCAGCCTGGATCACACCGCCCAGGAACATAAGAAGAGCTTATGCTGCTGCTGGGCAGTGCCGACCTCATCCCCTCCTGCGTTGCATGAACCCTGCCAGAGCGAAGCCAGCATGCTAGCCATTCCGGCGCATCTCCAGAAACGGGCGCTCGCCCTGCGGGCCGTGCTGGATGACCTCGCGCACCGGCTGAAAGCCTGCCCGCTCGTAGACACGAATGGCGCGCTGGTTGAACGTCATCACATAAAGGCCAAAGGTTGCTGGGGCAAACTGCTCTTTGCCAAACGCCAGGCCAGCGTTGACAAAATCCAGCCCCAACCCTTTGCCTGTCAGGTCAGGGCGCAGGCCCAGGCCAATCAGCACACGACGATCTTCTGTGTATATTCCCGGCTCGGCGCTGCCGCCGATGGAAGCGGATGTGCCGTAACAAAAGAAGCCGATCAACTCGCCACGCTCGTCGCGCACAGCGTAATACGGGCTGCGGCGGTCCAGCATTTCGGTGAAGCCATCATCACCGTCAGCGCCAGCGTTATACACCGCGTACTCGCCCTCATAGCGCCAGGACTGAATGGCCCTGGCGTCCGACTCATCCATCAGCCGAAACGTGAATGGCATACGTTGGTTCTCCTCATAGGAATAGCAAGCGGCCCCTTGACGCTTCAGACGAAATGGGCTACGCTCATAACAACATGACACAGCGATTTTCTGAGAATGTGCTCGCTTTTGAGTATTAGATGGCTCTGCTTTACAAGCAAGGAGAAAAGCTATGCGCAGACAGATGAGCACGCAATGGGCGGAACTGCTCAGCGGAGTGGCCGCGTGCCTTTCCGTGAGTGTGCAGCCGACGACCCCAGCGCCGCGCTAATCGTATCACAGAAGGTGGAGCATCGTCATGGCTGAAGAAGCGTGCGTTGTCGTGGGCCTGAACCACATCCAAATCGAAGCGCCTGCCGAATGCGAGCAGGCCGCGCGGGCGTTTTTTGGCGATCTGCTGGGGCTGCCAGAGATCACCAAGCCCGCCAATCTTCAAGGGCGCGGCGGCGTCTGGTTCGCCTGCGGCGCGCAGCAGATTCATATCGGCGTAGTCGCGAACTTCGAGCCGCGCCGCAAGGGGCATCCGGCGCTGGAGGTGCGCGGGCTGGACGGCTGGCGCGCCCGGCTGGCGGCAGCCAACGTGCCCATCAGCGAAGATGAGCCGCTGCCAGGCTGGAACCGCTTCTATATTGCTGACCCCTGGGGCAACCGCATCGAATTATTGGAGCATGCTGACCAGCAGGCGTAACACGCCCACTTCTACACGGAGGTGCTTGCCATGCAGGCAGGAGATCACTTTGTCAAGTTCACTGAGCGCGCCAGGAAGGTACTCAGCCGGGCGAATGAAGAGGCGGTCCGACTCAACCAGAGCCACATCGGCACCGGGCATATACTGCTGGGGCTGCTCCGCGAAAGCCAGGGTGGCGCGGCGGCGGTGCTGAAAGGGCTGGATGTGGACATGGACGTAGCGCGCCAGGCGGTCGAGACTGCGCTGCGCCAGGGTGATGAGGCCACTCCTGGCGAAATCGGCCTGACGGCGCACGCCAAGAAAGCTATTGAACTGACGGCTGATGAATCGCGGCGGCTGAACTATGGGCATGTTGGCACTGAACATCTGCTGCTGGGGCTGCTGCGTGAGAGCGAAGGCATTGCCGCTGGCGTGCTGACCAGCCTGGGCATCGATCAGGAACGGGCACGCGCGCAGACCATTCAGGTGATGGGCCTGGGCAGCACTGCCCACGCAGCCGTTCAAGAATCAACATCCACCGCAGCGCAGCCCAGATGGATTGGACGACCATTACACTTTGCTTATCAGCCCTACCATATCACCGGCGAAGCGCCCGACAAGACGCCCATTGGCAAGAGGGCGCTGGGGCAGGGCGGCGCAACCACGCTGCTGGGCTGGGTGACTGTCAACACAGGTGGCGCATTCATTCTCACCCTCTATCAAGGTATGGCCGCCGACGCGCCCAAAATCGGCGTCATCAGCAATCCTGCCACCGGCGCGTACTTTCCTTTTCATTGTCTCATGGAGGATGGGCTGGCCTATACCCTCACCGGCACGCCCGGCAGCGTCACCATTTTGTATGCTGACATTCCAACGGCATCCGAGACGCCGCCGGTCTGACAAGAAGGCTTGCAGTGAATATGCGTGATCGATTTGATCGCTTCACCCCAGAGGCGCGCAAAGTGCTGAGTCTGGCGCAGGAAGAGGCCCAACACTTCCAGCATAACTATATCGGCCCGGAACGCTCTTCCATTTCCACTGCCTGGTTAAGCAAGGGCTAACCTATACGCTAGAAGGGACACCCGGCAGCGTGACCATCCTGTACAACGAGGTGCGCGAATAGGGCCGTTCAGCGTTTCAATTGCACCACCGTGACACCAACCAGCACCAGGGCCGCGCCCACCAACTGCCAGAGGTCCAGGCGCTGGCCCAGCAAGACCCAACTGAGCAGCGCCGCCGTCACCGGCTCAACCGTCGCCAGGATGGCCGCGCGCGTGGCATCCAGCCGATTGATGGCCGCCAGGAAGAGGCCAAAGGGCAGCAGTGTGCCGATGACGCCCACGGCCAGCACCAGCGGCAGCGCGGCGGGCGCGAGCGCGGCTGACTGAAACTGCCAGGGCGGCTGGATAATCAACCAGATCAAGGCTGCCTGCGCGAAGCCATAAAAGACGCTGGTCTGGGGATGCAAACGCTTGCCCAGGCGTTCGCCAACCAGAATATAAAAGGCCATGATGAACGCTGAAACGGCAGCGATCAGCACACCCAGCAGCGTGACGCCGCTGGCCGACGAGCCACCCAGCAGATCGGCCAGCCCGGCCAGCAAGGCAATGCCCACCAGCGTCAGGGCCAGCGCAAGCCAGATGCGCGGCGGCGGCATGCGGCGCTGCACCATGGCGCTGTAGAGCGCAATGAGCGTTGGCCCGGTATATTGAATCATGACGGCAATCGCCACCGGCAGATGCTGCACCGCCAGAAAATAGGAGTAGGTGACCACCGCCAGCGCCAGCCCAAAGAGCGCCAGCAGCGGCACATCCTGTCGCTTCACGCGCAGCCGGGACCGTCCCACGCACAGCAGCAAGCCACCCATGCCCACCGCCGTGATGATCGAACGCGCCTCCACCAGCGTCAGCGGCGTGATGCCCAGCTCAAAGAGAAAGCTGGAGATGACCCCATTCGTGCCCCACATCATCGCCGCGACAATCGCCATCGCTGCGCCGATGATCGCCGATGCGCCGCCGGTCTTGGGGCTGGTGGTGAGGGTTGTGGTGGGTTCGGGCGGACACGCATCGGAGGACGTGACGGATGGCTGCATGAAGCTGCTCCTTCGCGGGTAGGATACTTGTATTGTACCTTATTCCGGCTGCAAGGAGAAGCAGGCCGAACGCCAGCAGGTATGCTATACTGCGCGCGATGAGCAGACAGCGCATCCTTGAAGCATTGGCAGACCGCATCGCCGCGATGCAGCAACCTCATCCGGTCAGGGTCGCTATCGATGGGATTGATGCCGCGGGCAAAACGACGCTGGCCGACGCGCTGGCCGAGACCCTTGTGGCGCGAGGCAGGGTCGTCATTCGCGCTTCGATTGATGGCTTTCACCGGCCCCGCGCCGAGCGCTACCAACGCGGCGCAGATTCGCCATTGGGCTATTACGGGGATTCGTTTGATTACGCGGCACTGCGGGAAGCGCTGCTGTTGCCGCTGGGGCCTGGGGGCAGCAGGCGTTTTCGGCGCGCCATCTTCGACGCTCCCAGCGACTCGCCGCTTGCGGCACCAGCGGAAGAGGCGCCAGAGAACGCGCTGCTGCTCGTCGATGGCGTCTTTTTGCTGCGCCCGGAACTGGCCGACCTGTGGGACTATACGATATTCGTCAAGATAGATTTTGAGGTTGGCTTGCTGCGCGCCTTGCAGCGCGACGTGTCCTTGTTCGGTTCAGGCGAAGTTGTCCGGCAGCGCTACCTCCAGCGTTACTACCCCGGCCAACGCCTGTATCTGGAGGAAGCCAGGCCAGAGCAACACGCCAACGCCATTGTTGAAAACAACGACGCGCTGCATCCTAGTGTCATGTTTGCGACAGAGGAGAGGCGCTGATAGGCTCAGCCGTTGCACTACCCAGCGCTCCTATGCTATGATGGCGCCAGCACAGCAGGAAGGAGGCCCGCCATGCCAGAAATGCCCGATGACCCCTCGCCCATTGCCGAAGATGATCCGGTGGCCGAGCGGCTGCCCCTCACCGATCTGGAGAGCCGCAGCGCCAGCCCGCCCTCCCCACGCAAGCGCCTCGCGCAGATCGCGCTCTTCGTGCTCGCAATTGTTGTGGCTTCAGCCGTGCTGTGGAACAGCATCGGCCCAGGCAGGCATCCAACGCCCCAGCCGAGCGAGCCGTTGATTGCGATTTCAGCGCTGCTGGTGAGCAATGTCACCAACGCCACGGTGACGCTCAACGGCAAGAAGCTGACTGGACCGCTGCCACTGGTGGTCTCGGCCTATCTGCAACGCGACACGGTGACCATCAGCGCGCCGCTGTTCCGCCCGAAGACCTGCCAATTCCAGGGGTTGCTCACCAAAACCGATACCACCCACTGCCTGTTTACGATCACCAGCGCCCCCAATGGTCCACCTTATGTGATCGGCGCATTCTTCACGCCCGATGATCTGCTCCCAGCACAGCAAAACCAGATCATCGCACCGATCATGCAGCAGGTGGAACAAGCCCAGCAGTTGACGGCGCAGCCTGGGGACTATATTCCAACGTCGTTTACCATCTTTGGGGGATTCATCTCCAGTCAGCGCGCCGCCGCTCCGCTGCAAGCCAGCGCCACGTTTGTGCAGGGGGCAGCAATGGCTCCCTCAAGCTTCCCCTCCGTTTCTAGCTGTACGCAGCTCATCTGTCCGGTGGGCTTTGATCAAGGAAACCCGAAGCCAGCCCAGCCAGCCTGGGATATCATGCTCAACATCATGCTGCGCTGGCAGTTTGCCGACAGCACAGGCCGCGTTATCAGCAACGTGACCTACCCACAAAGCCGGACAAATGGTCTGGTATACTTCCTGCCAAGAATCCGGTTCGTTTACGATGCCACCGGCTGGCATCTGGCCGCAGGCATTGACCTGCATGCTGAAGTGCAAAGTGCCTTCTGCGAAACCGGCTTCGCCATTCTGCAACAGAACCTTCTCAACCCATCTATCGGTGTGATCAGCATGGAAATTTCCAGCAACAAGGGAGTGCAGGGGTGTCTGTTTACAGCGCAGAACTCGGCGGGAGAGCGCAGCACATTTCTCTGGCGTTTCGGCGTCTTGCTGGCAGCCGACGCGGGCGCGCACAATCTTTTGCCGGACCTGCCCATGGCCCCGCAAGACGAAAAGACCTCTCTGTAACAGGATATACAGACAAAGCGCCCAGGGTGATGCTACACTTTCGTGATAGCGGGCATTTGCGCCGATCTCCCGGAAGGCAGAGATATTCTATGAAAGCTGGGTCCAGCCTCCCCGTCCAGCGCAAGGCATCCCCTGTCATACAAGCAGTATTGCAGTGGTTTCAACTGAATACACGCTCGCCGGGGTGGATGCATGCATGCCTCCGGTATCCGCTCGTCGGGTATCTGCTGGTGGGGCCGCTGGTGGGGCTGGCGCTGCTGCTGGATGCCGGGCTGCTCCATCTCTTTCCCGATTTTGCCATCATCGACTTACCCATCACGCTCCTGGTGCTGGCGGTGGCCCTGCTCTGGGGAGCCGGACCGGCGCTCTTTACTACCGTGTTCGGCACGGTAATGCTCTATTATGTGCTCTACCCGCCCCACTTCGCGCTCCTTTGGAAAAACCTGATTGATATGATCGAAAGCGGCGGGGTTATGATCGGCGGGCTGTTCATTACGCTGGTCATAAGCAATCACGATGCCCAACGCCGAATGCTCCAGCAGCGCGCCCAGGAAGAGGCCGAACTGCGCCAGAAGATGGACGCCTTCTTGATTCTCACCAGTCACGAACTGCGCACCCCCCTGACGCTGCTGCAACTGCAACTGCAAATGATGCAGCGCTCGTTCCTGAGCAAGCAGACGAACGGCACCGATGACAGCACGCGGCTGGAGAACCTTTTGCAGCAGGGGAATAGGCAGGTTGGCACAGCCCTGGAATATTGGGGGCGCTTGAATCAGTTGGTCAATAATCTGCTGGAGTTGGCGCGGCTGCAAATGGAGCAGCAGACGATGTGTCGCCTGCAAGGGGTAGACCTGCGCGCTCTGCTCAAGAGCAGGGTAGAACAGCAGCGCCACAGCGCGCCCTACCCCACCATTGACCTGCTCTTACCTCCTGGCACACCACTACAGGCCACCGCAGACATCCACCAGATTGATGATGTCCTCAAGAACTACCTGGCAAACGCGATGAAGTTTTCCCCAGAAGGAACACCCATTACGGTGGGCGCATCCATCGAAGGGGAACACGTTCGCGTCTGGGTGCGCGACCACGGGCCGGGACTCCCCGAAACGGAACACACCCACATCTGGGACTGCTTCTATCGCGCGCCAGGCATCGAGGTGCAGCGTGGCTCCTCCATGGGCCTGGGCATCGGCCTGTATCTTTGCCAGCAAATCATCGCGGAGCACCACGGCGCAGTGGGAGTGGACAGCACGCCCGGGCTGGGGTCCACCTTCTGGTTCACCCTTCCGCTGAGTTCAGAACCACCAGGACCAGCACATAGACTGACCGCCTGAAGGTGATATAATGGCTCCCGTCGCTGTTGAGTTTGGCAGCACACTTGAGCGTCAGGTGAAGAAGGGAGCGTGTCAGCCCACATGGATGTTGCATCTATGCCACAGGCAGCTTCGCCCACAGACGCATCGAGCCGCCCGATTGTCTTGCGCACCGAGCGGCTCTCGAAGCGTTTTGGCAAGCTCACTGCCGTCCAGGACCTCAATTTAGAGGTGCGCCAGGGGGATGTCTTCGGCCTGCTGGGGCCAAACGGTTCCGGCAAGACGACCACGCTGCGCATGATCTTGGGACTCATCTGGCCCACCGATGGGCAGATCAGCCTCTTTGGCGACTATATGGTGGATGACGCGCTGCGCCGCGCTGCCCTGCAACGCATCGGCGCTATCGTCGAACAGCCAGCCTTTTATCCGTATCTGAATGGCCGCGAGAATCTGGAAGGCGTTGCCACGTTCGCCGGGCTGCCGCTGAATGAGGCCACCGAAATGCGCATCCACGAGGTGCTGACTCAGGTGGGGTTGGCTCCGCGCGCCCGCGATGCCTATAAACGCTATTCGCTGGGCATGAAGCAGCGCCTGGGCATTGCTGCCGCGCTGCTGACGCAGCCCGAACTGATTATCCTTGACGAACCGACCAATGGGCTGGACCCCGCCGGAATGGTCGAGGTGCGCGCGCTGATCGGTCAGCTTGCGCAGCGGGGCATTACCGTCGTACTTTCCAGCCACCTGCTGCACGAAGTTCAGCAAGTCTGCACGCGCGTTGCCATCCTCAACCGGGGGACGCTGGTCGCGCAGGGCGAGGTGCAGCAACTGCTGGCCGCGCAGGGCGGCATTCAGCTTGGCTTTGCGCAGCCGGAACTGCTGCAACAGGCGGCCAATGTCTTGCACGCGCTCACGGGAACAGCAGAAGCGCCCTGGCTGCGCGGCATCCGCTACATTCAGCCGGAACCGGGCGCGTGGACGCCGCCAGGAGGCTGGCTGCTGCTGGTGGACGCTCCTCCCGAACAGGCCGCAGCCATCAACGGCATCCTGGGCGCGCAGGGCGTGTATGCCGCCGAAGTGCGCCGACGCGAGGCCAGCCTGGAGCAATTCTTCCTGGCGCTCACGGCAGGGCAGAACGCGCCGCCCGCGCCAGCGTTTGCTGCGCCCGCAGGGTTTAGCTCACCAACCATTGCGCCCCAAGAGTAAGGAGAAAATTGCATGACGCCTGGCATCTCTCAAGAAAGCGCTTTCCCCGCGCCCAGCGTCACCGACGGCTGGCTCGGCCATACCTGGCGGCTGGTGCGCTGGAATCTGCGGCTGGCGCGCCGCAGGCTGATGAGCAAAATCCTGCTGGGCATCTTGCTGGCGGGCCTGCTGCTGGTGCTGGGGGTGCTGCTGCTGGTAGTTAACACGGTGAGCAGCATCAGTTCTGCTGAGTTTTCGGCAAACTGCCCTTCGCCCGTTGCCACCTCCTCCACCGGCGATGGCTCCGGCACGAATGCCCCTTGCACTCCGGCCAGCACGCAGAATGCGCAGCAGCAAGCGCAATCTGCAAAGAACTCTGATCTGCAACTCTTGAGCTTTCCCACCATCCTCGCGCCCGTAGGCGGCTATACTAGCTTTATGGGCACGATTCTGCTGTGCATTCTGGCGGGCACGGTGATTGGCAGCGAGTATGCCTATGGCACGCAGCGCCTGGCGCTTTCGCGCGGAGTCAGCCGCGCGCAGTTGCTGGCCGGGCAGGTGGGCACGCTTGCCATTCTGGCGCTGGCAGTGGCCGGTTTCATGCTCCTGCTTGGCGCGTTGATCGGGCTGGCGCTTGGCCCGGCGCTGGGCGCATCACTTCCCTCTCTTCCCGCCAGTGGCCTGCTGCAACTCGTGGCGTTCTGGCTGGTGCTTTCGCTGCACCTGTTCGCCTATGCGCTGATCGCGCTGCTGCTGGCAACGCTGAGCAGTTCTACCGCCGTGGGCATTGCCGGTTCTTTAGGATACCTGATCTTCGAGAGCATCGCGCTCCCCATCGTGGTCATCATCGCGAGCGCGCTGACCGGCTCAACCGTGAGTAATGTGTTCGAGCGCCTTCCAGCGTTCTTTCTGGGGCCAAACCTGGATGGGCTGCTCAACGGCGTCAACCAATCGCCGCTTGATCTGGGCGGCGGAAGCAGCAACAGCGCCGGGAGCGGCAGCGCCATCGTGCAGGGCGGCATCACGCCGCTTCAGGGCTTGCTGGTGGCGCTGCTCTATTGCATTGTGTTGGTGGGTGCCAGCTATTGGGTGCTGCGCAAACGCGACGTGACACACTGAATGTATCCGGGCTTCTAGCGCGGACCCTGCCCCTGGCCGCGCCGAATGTAATCCATCAGCGCGATAAAGACCAGCAGATTGGGCATCATACTTACTGCGGTAGCTGACCACCTGATGCGCCTGCCGTGCTGCCGGATGATCACCAGCCCATTGCTGATCTCGTACTTCTGGAACTGATACCAGGGGAGCAATACCTGGTCTTTGCTGATGCCTTGCTGGCTGATGATGAGTGAGCCAAAGGCAACCGGCGCGCCGCTGTTGTAGGCGGCAATGGCTTTGGGGGTCAGGCGCTGGGCGGTTGCGCGCCCAATTGTATTGCCCAGGCTCTGGACCTTGCACAGATTGTCACGAAAGATCAGCGTCTTCCCATCTGCCCGCTGTACGGTGTAGATGTGGGTGGTGACCCTGGCAACCGGGATGACAGCGTAGAAAGTGGTTGTCGTGGTAACGTTCTGCACAAACGACACCACCTGATCCCAACGCAGCACATCCGTCTGGTTGCCCTTGACCTGCGCCAGTCCTTCGGTGAAGACGTAGACCCGATGGTCCATGTTGAGCAGAAAGATGCACGGCCAGATCAGCGCGCAGCCAATCCAGAGGACACCGATGATCAGCAATGGCAGCACAATATCAGCGGTGCCAATGAAGGCGAGATAAAAGAAAAAGCACCCTGCAACGACGAGGAGGACGCTGGTCACAATCCCCGCTGGCCTGAGCCAGCGCCGATATTCCGCCGCTGGCGCGCCGAGTTGATAGTACGCCGCGAGTTGATAGACTTCTGGTGGGAGGGTCTGGGTTGCCACCTGCTGAGCCATAGAACGGTTCCTTTCCATCCACAGGGATGGATTACACAAGCATCGCGTATAATGCTCCCAACCACACGGCAAGCGATCTTTTGCCTGCACGAAGAAGGTAGCATAGTGACATTCGGCGCAGGGTTACGCCGAACGCTGCGCTGAGCAATCAGCAGAGGAACAATGCGACAGATGATGAACGCACAAATGCAGCAACCACTGGCGGGCGAGGTCGCCATTGTGACCGGCGCGAGTTCAGGCATCGGCGCGGCCACGGCCCGCGAACTGGCCCGGCAGGGCGCGCGAGTGGTGCTGGCAGCGCGGCGGGTTGACGAACTGGACGCGCAGGTGCAGGCCATCAAAGCGGCGGGCGGCGAGGCCGTTGCCATCCCCACCGATGTGGCCGACGCCGCGCAGCTTACGCGCCTGGTCGAGCAAACCATCGAGCGCTTTGGCCGCATTGACATTCTGGTCAACAATGCCGGGTTCGGCAGGAGTGAGATGCTGGCTGAGACGGAGCCAGCCATCATTACCCAGATGGTCAACGTCAATCTGCTCAGCGCCATGCTGCTTTCGCGCGCCGTGCTGCCGGACATGCTGGCGCGCCGCCACGGGGCCATCATCTCGGTTGCCTCCGTGGCGGGGCATATCGCTATCGCGCCGCTCTATTCCGGCACAAAGTTTGGGCTGCGCGGCTTCATGCTGGCGCTGCGGCGCGAACTGCTGGGCAGCGGCGTCTCGGTGTCGGTCATCTCGCCCGGCTTCATCCATAGCTCCCCGGACGATGGCCGCGAGGGTTTGCCAGGGCCAGAGGTGATTGCCCGCGCGATTGCCCGGCTGGCGCGGCATCCCCGCCGCGAGGTGGTCAAGCCCTACGTCTATTACGTGCCGCTCTTTTATCACCTGACCATCTGGCTGGAGCATCTGGTTCCCTGGCTGATCGATTTCGCTACAAAGCCCAGGGCCAGAAAACCAGACGCCCCTGCCGAGCAAAGCGGCTAACCTTAATCGTCGCGGGTGAGCTTGCCGAAGAGGCCATCTGCCTCATCGTTGATGCCAGCCGTGAAGTAGAGCGCGTGTGGGTCAGCGTGCAGAACATCATCGCCGAAGTTCAAGCCCCATAGCCCATCAATGCTAATCGGATGCCCAGTCTCGTCCTTGAGGTTACCCTGGAAATTGCCATTGAGGTCGAACGCATTGATGCTGGGATTCTTTCCGGTTTTGAAAGCGCCGAAGTTGCCCACGAGCAGATCACCACTGAACCGACCAAAATGATCGGGGGCCAACACCAGACCCCAGGGAGAATCCAGGGGCGACTGCGCCGGGCCATGAGCGATCAAGCGCCGGAGGAGCTTGCCCCTGGTGCTGAAGATATCCACGAAGCCATTGCCAGCCCCGTTTACGTCGTCATGATGTTTGCTATCTTGCAGCGCGAAGGTCACAAAGAGCTTGCCGCCAATGTTGCGAATGCCAAAGGGTGCGAAACATTGCTTGGGAGGACCGGCAATCGGGCAATCATTCGCCAACTGTGGATCAGTGAAGAAGCTGACCAGTTTGAACCGGGAGTTGAACACATCGACCCTGCCGAACCGGAAATTGGTGGCAAACAGGAAGTCGCCGGAACGGTTGCTGCCTTCGGCCAGCCCCTTGTACACCGGACCAGAAGTCGTGTTCGCGTTATCTACCTTCAGGATGGCATTGGTGGGGTCCACATTCGGATTCCAGCCGGAAATCGTGCCATCCTCGGTGGCGAAGAGAAAGCGGGCCGGGCCAGACTTTCCATTTTTCGAGACCACAACATCATCGGGGTCGGCAGTGTTCAGGACAATGCCAGTGGGTGCGGCGGTTGCGCCCTGAGGAGCGTTTGAGGGCGGCGGGATAGTCACAACCAGCGGCGTTTTCGGCGGGAAGGGGTTACCCCTGCCATCATACACGGTCGACAATCCCGTGCCATTGTCAGCAATCCAGAAGGGGCCATCGTTGGGCACAGCAACGATGCCCCAGGGGTTGACCAGATTGGGGTCGAAGACCCGCGCGAGACCTTTGATGTCTGAGACGAGATTCGTCTGCTCGAAGCGGTCCCGGTTCCCGTCGCGGGAGTGGGCGCTGGCCGTCAGGGGCAGCGCCAGCGTGAGAGATAAGCCGAGGGTGAGCGCCAGAGTTAGCAGCCGTAGTTTCCCTGAGAAGTGGTAGACAACCATGTCTTTCCTCCATTGGCTCAATCATGCTTTCAAGGTCGAGGGGCGACTATGCCATCCTTAGCCCACAAGCCACCATCCGTAGATAGCCAGCGCCGCATAATTGCATAATTCATGCCAGCAGGCGCTGAAAACCAATCAGAGGACCGCTCCCATATAGGCCCGGAACAAAGAAGCCAGTATAGCGAGAAGATGAACCCTCTTATTAGCCTCTTGCTCGTTGAGGTATAATATGCCTGATGAGTTATCGTGCATTCGCTCAGCCAATCAGTGTAATATTCGTGTTAGCACTCGTTCTGGGTCTGGTGAGTCTCGATAGACTCGGCGGAACAATAGCCCACGCCCAGCCAGCCGCTGGACCGAGCATTGGCGGCTGTCCGATCTTCCCCAGCAACAACATCTGGAATACGGATGTTTCGTCCCTGCCCGTCGCGGCCAACTCAGGAACGATTATCGCCAGCATCGGGGCGTCGGGCCATCTCCATCCTGATTTTGGGTCAGGCACCTATAACGGCGAGCCGATTGGCATCCCTTATGTCGTGGTGCCGTCCAGCCAGACAGGTGTTGCGGTCAGCTTTCAATATTCCGACGAAAGCGACCCTGGTCCCTATCCCATCCCGGCCAACGCGCCCATCGAGGGCGGCGCGAACAGCAGCGGGGACCGCCACGTGCTGGTAGTGCAGCAGGGCGTATGCAAGCTGTTCGAAACCTGGTCCAGCTATCCGCAGCCGAATGGAAGCTGGCAGGCGGGAAGCGGAGCCGTCTGGAACCTGAACTCTAACACGCTGCGCCCCAGCACCTGGACCTCAGCAGACGCGGCGGGGTTACCCATCCTGCCAGGGCTGGTGCGTTATGACGAAGTGGCTGGCGGCGTCATCGCCCACGCGCTGCGCTTCACCGTGCAGAGCACACGCAATACGTTTGTCTGGCCCGCGCGCCACCAGGCATCGAGCGCGTCCAGTGCCAGCCTGCCGCCAATGGGCCTGCGGCTGCGGCTGAAGGCCAACGTCAACATTTCCGGGTTTTCGGCCCAGAACCGCGTCATCCTGACTGCGCTCAAGCGCTACGGCATGATGGTCGCCGATAATGGCAGCAATTGGTATATCTCCGGCGCGCCCGACAGCCGCTGGAATAACGACGATCTGGCGAACCTGGCAAGCATTCCTGGCTCCGATTTCGAGGTCGTCGATACATCCTCGCTGATGGTCAGCGCCAACTCTGGCGCGGCCAAACAGCCCGCCGCCACCACGCCCACACCCACAGGGCAACCCTCCGCAACGGCCAGCCCCACGGCTGGCTCGCCAGGGGCGACACCCGATGCTGTCCAGAGCGGCGATACAAGCGGCAGCGAGGGCAGCAATCAGTCGAACAATTCCGGCGGCAATCTGAAGCTGATGCTTATCCTCATTCTGGGCGGCGTCGGCATCCTCCTGGGGATTGCGCTGGGGGTACGGCGGCGTTTGCAGGAAAGCAGGCGGCTGGCGGCCCAAGCCCAGCAGCAGGACCGCTCGCCGCCGCCATAACTGCGCGGGCACGTTACTCCTCTGGTAAGGCATCAGGGGCCAGCCGCGCCACGCCCTCCATGACCACCCGCGCGATAACCTCTGCCATCTCTTCCGACGATACCGCCGTTTCTTCCTGACTCCACTGAATCGCCGTCCCAAAGATCGCCCAGCTTACCACGCGGGCAATCGTTTCCAGCGGCTCGCGCTGCTGCCTGCCGCCCTTTGCCGCTTTGAGCCACACCAGCAGCAGCGCCGTCAATTCCTCATGCGCGGCGCGTTCAACCATCGAAGCCAGCACAAGCGATGGCTGCTGGCGGTGGTGATACTTCTCCTCCAGGCTGGTCAAGACCGCCTGGCTGAGCAGCCGCAAGGTTCGGCTGTCCCAGCGGGGTTCGGGCGGGAGGGCGCTGATAAGCTGCTGGTGAAAGCGCTCGCGGACGACGGTATCCGCCAGCATATATTTATCCGTAAAGTGGAGGTAAAACGTCCCGCGATTCACGTTGGCCCGCTCGGTGATCTCCTGGATACTCGTTCCTGCAAAGCTTTTTTCCACCTCTCGGAAGCTCCCATACATCTGACCCTTTTCGCGCACCACGTCCACGAATGCCTGCTGTAACGCCTGGCGCGTGCGCTGGATACGTCGATCTTCCTGTTTCTTTTGGGTCGCCATCCCCGCTGCTCCTGTCTCTGCGTGTTCAACAATCTCGTGTGTCTGTTCAATTTTCAACACCAGCGCGGTGATTGCTCATTGATAGGCGCGCCAGCGACCTTTAGTATGAGAGGCGAGAGTTGAAAAGGCAAATCAGCCAGCCTATTTGACACACCCTGCAAGGAGCATACGATGCAGCCATCCGTCTTCACCAACGACACGTTGAGCAAACACTACACCACCGCGATTGATGCCCTGTGCGAGATCGCCCGCGCGTCCTTCTTTCTCGGCAGGATGGAGGATGCCCTCCACATCCTGCGTACATCTCTGCACCTGATCGAAGCTGGCAAGGTCGCGCCAGAGGATCGCCTCAAGCTCTTGCTGCTCTACGGCAAGGTACTCACTGTCGATCATCTGCTTCGTCGGGACGACCCCGATCTCATGTTTGCGACCATCCGCCAGGCTCAGCAGCTTGCTGAATCGATGGCAGATCAGCAGGGCCGCGCGGACGCCTTGAGTTTGCTCGGCCAGGCTCACTGCAACGCGACCACGATAGCCCTTCTGAAGCGCGGCGCGCTGCCCTTCGGCTCGCAAGAGCAGGGCTACAAGGATGCCCTGGCCCTTCAGCAGCAAGCGCTCACTCTCCAGGAAACGCTGCATGATACGCGCGGCATCAGTGAATCGCTCTTTGGCATCGGCCTGGTACACCAGTTCTGGCAGCAGCATGAGGTGGCGCGCGAGCATTTTACGAAGGCGCTCCAGGTCGCTGAACAATCAGGACACATGCTCGAACAGGCAGAACCCCATCGCCACCTGACGATGGATGCCTTATTCCGAGGCGATCTGGATGTGGCGCTCTCCCACGCGCAGCAAGCGCTCTCCTTCCGCGAGGCAGGCGGTTTCAGACCCTATCAACCATTCGATCATCTGACGCTCAGGGACATCTACCTCAAAAAAGGGGACGCGGCCCAGGCGAAGTTTCATCTGGAACGGGCATCGGCCCTGGCGGAAGAGATGGGCCTGACAGCGCTGCTGTCTTCAGCCATCGACGCGACGAACCGGCTGGGAACGCAGCCAGAGGAAGCATAGGCGGGCGCTAGCGCCGGGCAGCGCTGGCACCCGCACAAAAGGGCAAGCGGTGAACGCTAGAGCCTGCCCAGCGCTTTTTTGGCGGCGGAGCGCACGGCGCGGTCGTCATCCTGAAGCGCGGCAGTGAGCGGCTCAATCGCGCGCGTGTCGCCAAGGTGGCCCAGCCGTTCGACGGCGGCGCGGCGCTGCGTGCCGGAGCCTTCTTGCAGCATGGTCAGCAGGAAGTCAAACGCCCGCGCATCGCCGACCCGACACAGCGCGTTGGCGGCGGCGCGGCGCACGGCAGAACTGCTGTCCTTCAGCGCGGCCAGCAGCGGCTCAGTCGCGCGAGCGTCGCCCAGTTCACCCAATGCTCTGGCGACGGCAGAGCGAACCGTCCAGGATGGTTCCGTAAGCACGGGACAGAGCAGATCGAAGGCGTCGGGGTCACCAAGCTGGACCAGCGCTTTGGCAACGGCGGCGCGCAGCGTGGCCTGCCGCGCGCTGAACTCCAGGCGCAGCGGCGCAATGGCGCGGGCATCGCCAAGCTGACCCAGCGCGGCGGCGGCCAGCGCGCGCAGCTTCGTTGATTTTTCTCCCAGCGCTTTGCAGAGAATATCGAAGGCGCGCGGGTCGCCAAGCTCGCCCAGCGCCAGGATGATCGCTTCGCGCTGCCATTGATTCACAGCAGGGTCAGTCATCAGGGCAATCAATGGCTCAGCAGCGCGCTTGTCGCCAAGCTGGCTCAGCGCCCAGATCACACCGTCGCGCCGGTCAGGCGGATTGCTCTGCAAGGCCGCCAGCAGCGGCGCGACCGAACGCGCCAGTTTCAGCTTGCCCACGGCGCGCGCCGCCTGATTACGCAAGATGGCGTCGCCGTGCTCCAGCGCGTCAAGCAACAGTTCGATGGCACGCTCGCCGCCCAACCGGCCCAACGCCTCCACGATCTGCCCCTGCGAACGCTGGTCGTGCTTCCGAAGCGCTGCGCCCAGCGGCTCAACTGCGCGCTGGTCACGCAGTTGCCCGAGGGCGGCGGCAGCCGATGCCTGCATGTATCCACTTTCAGCTTGCAGAACAGCGATCAGCGGCTCAACCGCGCGCGGGTCTTTTAACCGGCCCAGCACCTCCGCCGCAGAGTGGAGTGGATGCGATTGCTGATTGGGGAATTGCAGCGCCTGAATCAAAAGTTCAACGACACGATCACCATCAAACTGTCCTAACGCCTTCACCGCACACGCGCTGGTTTGGGAGTCTTTCTGCTGAAGGAGCAGAGCGCCCAGCGGCTCGATGGCGCGCCTGTCGCCCAGTTCGCCCAGGGCGTGGGCGGCGGCTCGCTGTACATGGCCGCTGGTGTCCTGTAAGGCGGCCAGCAGCGGCTCAAAAGTCCGCTCATCGGCGAATTGCTCCAGCGCGTAGGCTGCGGCAGCGCGCACGTTCTCGTGCTCATCCTGCAAGGCAGCCAGCAGCGGCTCAAAAGCCTGTATCTCCCGAAGATAGCCCAGCGTACGAGCCGCCGAAGCGCGCACTTGCTCATACTCGTCGTGCAAAGTGGCCAGCAGCGGTTCGATGGCGCGTTCATCGCGCACGAACCCCAACCCCTGCGCCGCGAGCGCCCGCACCCTCTCACTCACGTCCTCCAGGGCCACCAGCAGCGGCACCACCGCAATATCGCGCTGCCGCCACATTACCAACACGGCATTCCAGCGATGATTCGCGTCGGCATCATCCAGGGTTCGCAATAAATCAAGCACCTCGGGGTCATCGCCCAGACTGATCCATTTGGCGGCTGGCTCATTCAATTCTTTCTGCTTTTTGAAGAGGTGCAGGCTTATCGTGCTCATGCGCGTTTCTCCTGTTTCTGTTCTGCTCTGTATTTCTTTTTCGGCCTGCCCGCGCCGGTAATAGCTTGCGCCGCAGGCAAGGGCGCGCTCACATCTCTGATGAAAAGATCATCCAGCCGCGCCAGGGCTGTGTATCTCTCTCCAAAGAGATTACGAACGAAGAAACTTCTCATATCATCCATTCACCGCACACGCGTGTAGGAGCTTGTAGAGAGTGACCAATCGCGCAGGAGAGAAGCACATGAGGCTACGTCTTACCGAAACAGCCGCTTCAACGTCGCAGCCAGCGCGCAAACGCGGCGATTATCTGGCGAAGGGTGGCATCCTGGCGGCGGGATTGATCTGCCTGCTGCTGCTGGCCTGGGGGCATCTGGGGCTGGGCGCGTGGCTCGTTCCGCCCGCGCCCACCGTGGCCCAGCAAACGGCGCAGGCTGGCCCGTACAGCGTGGCGCTTCAGTTGTCATCCGGCCAACTGAAGGCGCGTGGGCCAAACACGCTGACGCTGCGCCTGCGCGATCAGGCGGGCCATCCCGTCAACGGCGCGAGCCTGCGCGTGACGCCCGAAATGACTACCATGCCGATGGCCGCGCCCGAGGCAACGGGGCAGGCGCAGGGCACAGGGCAATATCTCATCCATCCGCTGTTTGGCATGGCCGGAGATTGGCGGCTGGATGTGACCATCAGTGCGCCCGGCCAGCCCGACGCGCGAGTTTCTTTCCCGGTGGGCGTCCGCTGGAGCTAACCGCCAGCTTGAGATACAACGCCAGTCCTTATGTTGTCTTGTTTGGAACATAGGCCAGGGCCGCGCAAAGACCGGCCTCGGCCAGCAGCGCGGCACAGCCGCACAGAAAGGGTTTTCTTCCATGACGAACATCGCGAAATTGTACGCCCAGGTGCTCGGCATTGTCCTCACCGCCGTGGGGATTCTGGGCTTTATCCCCGCTCTGTCCTCCGATGGCAACCTGCTGGGCATCTTCGCCATTAACCCCGCGCATAACGTGGTCCATTTGCTCAGCGGCATCGTTGGCCTGGCGGCGGGCTTCTTCGGCAGCGGCCAGTATGCGCGCTGGTACGCTGGCGTCTTCGGTGTGGTCTATGGGCTGGTCACCGTCGTTGGCTTTATCCAGGCGACTACTGTCCTGGGCATCATCCCCGTCAACCTGCCTGACAACCTGCTGCACACAGCCATCGCTATTGTCTCGCTGGTCGTCTTCTTCATCTCCGCTCCGCGCAGCAAAGCGGCTGTTGCCTGATCGCGCAGGCATCGCTTCCCGCGCTGCACCTCGATTAAGTGAGATGCAGCGCGATTTTTTGCTCAGGCCCTGGTCGCATCATCCCAGCGGCGCGAAGACGACCACGCTGGCTGAAACCGTCTCCACCAGATGGGCATTCCCCGAACCATTGGGGGCAAAGTAGACATTCGTTGCCAGCGGGGCCTGCTGAGCATCTTCCTCGATGCGCTGGATGATTATCCCTGCTGGCTGGCTTATCCAGCCAAGCACCAGATCGCTGTGCGGGCCAGTTCCCGCTGGAAGCGCGGTGCTCCAGCCATTTCCTGAAGGAAGCGCCTGCTGGACCAGCGTATCGAGTGGGCCACCGGCAGCGCTGGCTCCGCCGCCAGTGATGAACCCAGCGGCGTCAGTGCCATCGGGCGAAATCCAGACGGGCGCGTTGATCTGAGTGGTAACATTCGCGCCAGCCTGATAGGAAGGGAAGATGGCCGTGATTCTTCCAGTCGCGTCTTGATAGATGGTCTTGCATTGCACACCAGCAGGACAATCGTGAAGCGCGCCAGCAAAGAAGTAGTAGACGATCTTCTTCCCATCTGCCGAAATGTCCCAACGCGCGGAAGAGATGCCCTCGGCAACAAGCGCGCCTTCGGAGACGGTGAAGGCGGTAGTAATCTGATTGCTGGCAAGATCAAAGCGCTTGATCGCGCCGGGCACAAAGCTGCCAGTGCCGGTGGAATCAACATAGGGGGTGAAATACAACTCGCCGCCGCGCACTTCCCATTCGGTGATCTTCTGGCTATCCAGACTGGTGGCAAGCGCGCGCTGCGCCTGGGTATCGTAGATGTGATATACCTGCGCGTGACTGCCAGCTTCGGCTACATCCGCATATACCAGGTAGCGGTCTTCAAGCCAGCCACAAGAGAACGCGCAGCCAGACGAAAGCGTGGCGAACGTGGAGACAGGTGTGATGCTCTCTCCAGGCAGGCTGATCATCCAGGCTCCGCCTTGGAATCCGCTGCTTGAGGTAGGATTGCTCTCGACGACAAGCAGCTTTGTCTGGTCGGCTGACCAGACGAGATACCACGCTAGCTGTTGGGTAGACAGGTTCAGATGCGTTACCTGCTGCGGTGGCGCTCCGCGCAGACTCACCCAGACATCGTTTGCCTGGACAAAGGCAAAGGAAAGCTGGCTGGCAATGGCGCTGTCGCTCACGGTCACGGTGCCCGGCGAGGGCGTGGCTGTCGGCGAGGGCGTAGACGCGGGGGCAGTTGTCGCGGTAGAAGTGGCCTTGGGAGCAGAAGCGGTGGAACTTTGGCACGCTGAAAGAAGCACGAAACTGAGAGCGAGCATAAGAAGAAATGATTGCTTGCGCATATGCCACCTCCCTGGTGCAGCGCTGCTATTTCTTTAAACTCCTTCAATGAATAAATTTCCGAAGCCTGGAACAGATGAGTTTCCAAGACAAGTAAACCATAAGATCAACCAGGGGGATGTGAACTGGCTCACACATTTGTTGTGAGCCAGATAACAAACATCCGAGGGGAACTTAGCCACCCAGCAGGCTGACGAACGCCAGCACACCAAACGCCAGAATGACGACACCCGAGACGCGATTGACCCACTGCATCTGGCGCGCGCCAAACTTCGCCCGAAAGATGCTGACCGCGCCGCTCAAGATGAACCACCAGAACGCCGAACCCAGGAAGACGCCCAGCACCAGCAGCCCAGCCGCCAGATAGCCGCCGCCCGCGCTGGCAACGCCCAGCCCGGCAAAGATGGCCGCGAACGAGAAAATGGTGGTGGGATTGGTCAGCGTCAGGAAGAGCGTGGAGGCATAGGCTCCGCCCAGGCTGGCGCTTTTAGCCGATGCCGCCTGCTCAGCCGGACGCGCCAGAAACGTTTTGATGCCCAGATAGCACAGAAACGCCCCGCCGATGAGGCGCAGCCAGACGCGCTGATCGATCAGCACGCCGGAAATGAACGTCAGCCCAAAGCCAGCCACCGCGCCATAGCAGGCGTCTGCCGTCGCCGCGCCCAGGCCGGAAACCAGCCCACTCGCGCGGCCATCGGCCAGCGTGCGCCGGATGCACAACACCCCGATTGGCCCCACCGGCGCGGCAATCGAAAAGCCAATCAGGAGACCTCTCAGCCAGAAAAGCACCATTACCTCTTCCTTCTGCCTGGCATGCCAGGCGCAGACAAAAAACGCCCGCCAGACCTCATTCGGTCTGGCGGGCGTTGGCAACGTTCTGAAGGACACGCGCAGCTATCCAGACCTCCAGTCTGGCTGCTGCTGGTTCAGAGAACCGATCTTAGAGAACGCTGCAATACATATCATCGGTAGAACCTTCTGTGCTGCTCGCATGTTTCTGCGTTGGCGCTACTATAGCATACAAGGGATGCACAATCAAGTCCGCGCTGCTCAATCATAGATGAGCAGGAGGCTTTTCGCACCCTTTCTTAGCTCCACAACACCACTTTGAAGGCCAGAATCAGAGTGATTTTGCTCCCCTCTTCAGCCTATCATCTCTCTAGGAAAGCATATATGAGGAGAGACCGCTCCTACCGCTCTGAACGGTTTGCCAGGTGACACACGAAGCCCATTCCCGGCAGGTTGAGCAGAGCAGCGAGAGCAACTCGCTTGGAAGCATGGTCTACCCTCTACGCTCGACCAGCATATCTTGCCGCCCATCGGGTCTATCGCAATGGCCCACATGCGAACAAGCATATGCCGTAGGGAAAGGAAGGGAGATATGTCCTCTCAAGAGCAAGAAGAATCGATGAAAGAGGAAGCGCAGCTATCCATACCACCAGGAGCGGCGGAGATCAGGGGGGCTTCCTGGGAACGTTGTCTCTGCTTTACAGCTCGTTGCCAACAGCGGTACTGGTATGTCCAGCGTGACACCGGGCAACGCGATCTCTGGAGGATTGGGCTGGCCCCTGGGGAAGTAGGGTGGCGCGTGGCCGCCAGAGCGCCGCTGTGCCCCTTGTGTGGTGCCATCCTCTTGACCTCGGCACCCGTCACACCAGCGGAAACGCAAAAATCGTCGTGACTTCACTGACAACACAACACTGTTCCCTGTTTAGACGAAAGGCGCTTCGACCAAGAGCAGGAAAGCAGCCTATGAAAACAGAAAAAAGGGATACGTGTAAGAACTGGAAATTAGTTGGCCCCGATGGGAAATTATACACGAGCGCGGTGCCGGGGACGCTGGGTGGTCACCGCCGCAGCCGCATCTATGGCCGTCTCAATTGCCCCTCCGCGCTGCGCGCCATTGCGCGAGGAGGCTATGTCACCCATCGCGTCTTCTTTCTCAACGCACAGACCGCGCGAGCCGCTGGCTATCGACCCTGTGCCGTTTGCCTGTCAGACGACTACTCACGCTGGCGGGACGAGCCTGGGGGCATGGTGAAGAGCAGGCTGGTGAGCCTGCGACTGCCAGAAACTGAGTTCAGTCATGAGCCACTACCTTTTGCATGCCAAAGCGATACAGGAATGGAGAGCAGTGACCCCAGCCCGTCAGCGGGGGTCTCCTTTGCGACTTTGAAAGCTCAAAACGGAGGGTAGCAAAGCAACACTTCCCTTCCAAATCCATTCATTATCGCTCGCTTGATACGGCACCAGATCAGAACACACTTTGAGAGCTGCACCTATGGCGCACTCCTCAATCGATTCCGCCGTCCTCGTCCACCAGGCGCATGGCTTCGCGATCCACCATCCAGATGACCTCGCCCTCTGCCGGGCGCACGCCCACGGCAGGCCGCTCTTCGATGGTGGCCTGGCCGCTGAGCACATCGCGCAGCGCCTCGGCCTTTTCCGCGCCCGCCGCCAGAAACATCACCTGGCGCGCATTGTTGATGAGCGGATAGGTGAAGGTCAGGCGCTCCATGTTTTGCTGGGGCACCCAGTTGGCGGCCACCAGTTTGCCCGTTTCGTGCAGCGCGGGCGTGCCGGGGAAGAGCGAAGCCGTATGTCCATCCGGCCCCATACCCAGCAAGATCAGATCGAAGCGCAGCAGCACATCGGGCGGCAGGCCAAAGACCTGGCGTAGCTCTGCCTCGTAATCGGCGGCAGCGGCATCGTAGTCGGTGCGCTCGCCGGGCATGCGGTGAATATTTTCGGCGGGCAGCGGAACAAGCTCCAGCAGCGTTTCGCGCGCCATGCGATAGTTGCTCTCCTTGTCATCGGGGGGCACACAGCGTTCGTCGCTCCAGAAGACCTGCACCCGTTCCCAGGGAATCAGTTCGCGGTAATGGGCTACCAGCGCTTGATGCAAGGCGCGCGGCGTGGACCCACCCGAAAGCGCCACCAAAAAGCGTCCACGCTGCGGGTCGGCAAGGGCGCGCTCCGCCGCCTCGTAAAAGCGCCGCGCCGCGCGCTGGGCCAGCGTCTCCAGACTATCAGCCGTTTCGATATGGCGGTCGTGCATGAAGCTTCTGCCTTTCTATCCTTCAGCGAGGAGTCTCGGGGCCAGGCGCAAATGGGCTGCCATGCCCAGGAACAATCGTGGTTGCCAGTTGCAGCACGCGCTCGCGGCTGGCCGCCAGGATGGCGGGGTCAGGCGCGTAGGGGTCTTTGGCCGGGCCGCCCGCGTGCCACCAGAGATGGGTAAAGGCGAAGACGCCCGCGCTCGTGCCCACCAGGGTAGTGATGTCCTGCGGCGTGTGGCCGGGCGTGTAAATCAAACGAATCGAGGGCGAAAGCAGATAGCCCTCGGCCTTGCGGCTCTGCCAGATGTCATTTTGATAGATCGCCTGGAAGTCGTGAAAGCGCGCGTTGGGAAAGAGCGCCGCGTTCAGCGTGTGATCGGGGTGATGATGCGAAAAAATCACGTCGGTGATCGATTCCGGCGTCACGCCCAGCGCCGCCAGCGGCTCCAGCAGGGCCGCGCGTGAAGGGGCCATGCCGGGGTCGATAATCACGCGCACGTCGCCCTCGCGCACAAACGCGATGGTCGAGGCGACACGCTCGCCAACGTAGCCTTCAAACAGAATATGCACTTCTGCCAGCGACGCCGATGGCAGTTCAGCTTCATTCGCCATAACGGTTTTCCGCCTCTTTCTTTCCAACGCGATCCAGCTACTCAACGCGGCGTGGACCATCCAGGCGCGCCGTGAGCCAGGTCCGCACATCTTCCAGATTGGATGGCGACACCTCGTGCCCCATCCGATACTCATGATAGGTCAGGGAGACTGGCAGGTCTTCCAGCGCCTGGCGGGCTTGCCGGGCATACCGAATGGGGATGACCACATCTTCCGTGCCATGCGTGACCAACAGCGGCAGCCCCTGCACCTGTTCTTTGGGCGCGAACCAGGGAACGACTTCCGGCATCAGCCGCCCGCTCATGATGCACGCCCCGGCCACCAGTTCGGGATGGGCCAGGGAAACAGCCAGGCTCATGCTCGCGCCCTGACTAAAGCCGATCAGATAGACGCGCTGCGGGTCGGCCTCATACGCTGCGGTGGCCGCGCCGATGAAGCGCACCAACTCCTCAAAACTGGAGCGCAACTGCTCAGCATTGATGATGTATCCCTGCTCCAAAAACTGCACTTCGAACCAGGCGAAGTTATCTGGCCCCACGACCTGTGGAGCGCGCACGCTGAGAACCAGGAAGCGCGGGTCCAGCAGCGGGGCAAAGGCAAAGAGATCACGCTCGTTACTGCCGATGCCATGCAGTTGAATGAGCAGCGGTGGCTTGCCTTCGCTGCGGGCGCTGGCTGGCTGCACCAGATGTGCCAGCGAAAGCTCAGGCGTGGAGGATGGTTGCGACATGACAGCGCCTCCCGGATTGGCCGCCGCGACCATCCCAACGCCGCGCGGCTCTCCCTGCAAAGTATATCTCATCCGGGCGTCAAGAGGCCAGCCAGCCTCTTCCAACGGCATTTATAATGGGGAGGCAAACTCTGCCACAGAGCAGCGAGCACGCTCCCCGGCAGAGCAGTCTGGTTGGAGGAAATGTGTCTATGATCGGGACGCTTATCAACTTTGCAGCGGTCATCGTGGGGGGCACGCTGGGGCTGCTGCTGGGCAGGCACTTCCCGGAGCGGATGAAAACCATTGTGATTTCCGGCATCGGTCTGATTACCATCTCGCTGGGTGTGGCCGCCGCGATCAAGACCGAAAACGCGCTCATCCCGCTGCTGGCGCTGGTGCTTGGCTCCATCATTGGAGAATTGATCGACATTGACCGGGGCATCAATCATCTGGGCGACTGGCTGAAGAAGCGCTTCGAGCGTCCCGGCAGCCAGGGCAACTTTACCCTGGCTTTTGTGCTTGCCAGCCTGCAATTCTGCGTGGGGCCGCTGACCATCCTGGGGTCCATCAACGATGGCCTGTCCGGCGATTTCAGCCTGCTCGCCATCAAGGCCGTGCTGGATGGCTTTTCCGCGATCATTTTCGCCAGCACCTTTGGCCTGGGCACCCTCTTTGCGGCGGGCACGCTGCTCATCATCCAGGGGAGCATTTCGCTGCTGGCGGGGTTGGTCAAGCCGCTGCTCGTCTCGAATCCAAATCTGAGCATCGCCGCGCAGCCGCGCGTGATCGAACTGGCCGCTGTGGGCGGCGTCATCCTGATCGGCCTGGCTTTCAATATCCTCGACCTCAAGCATATCAAGATTGCCAACATGCTGCCCGCGCTGATTATCGCGCCGCTGATCGTGGCGCTGCTGAATATCTTCGGCATCCCGCTGGACTTTGGCTTAGGGGGGAAATAATACCAACTCCCAAATCTCCGATGCAGTTAAAAGGAGAAGAACTCCGTGGCGAGGGAATTTCAGATTTATACAAACCTGACAGGTATCAGCGATGTAGGCGATGACGCGCTGCGGCTCATCGCTCAGCAGGCGTGGGAAGATGGGGAGCGTGTTACAACACATACGTTCGATATTGAAGGGGAATCGGATTACGGAGAAGCTGTGTTTCTGGGGCATGCAGGGCGGCTGGCTATCGCGTGGAATGAAGAGATCATATGGATAGAGAATGCTTCAACCCTCAAGACGGCGTAAGGATCTGGCTTGAGGAGGGTGGTACACTGAGTTAGCCACATGAAGGAAGAACCGAGGTGCCGAACTCATGACAAAGCAATCTTTTTATCAGGAGCGCATTATCGTTGACCCCAACATCCTGGCTGGCAAGCCGGTGGTGAAGGGGACACGCATTCCGGTTGAACTGGTGCTGAAGCGGCTGGCGCAAGACCTGGACATGCAAACGCTTTTTGAGGCATATCCTCGTCTGACGAAAGAGGATGTGCAGGCTTGTATTGCTTACGCCCAAGCGCTTGTTGAGGAGCGTCGCGTCGACGACCTTGGATGGTCCGAGAAGAAGGCAAGGCAGGTACGCGCCAGCCTTCAGTCTTTTGAGGAAGATTGGAATATTCCGGCGATGGATGCCTACGATGGGTTATAGAAGCAACGTGATGAGAGAGGCCACCAGCAGTGGTGGCCTCTCTCATCACATCTTAGCAGAAAGCTTGTCTTAATCTGCCGCCGTCGCTCCGACGCCGACCGGCGCGGCAACGCCAAGCGGCTCGATCTCGACGATGGCGTTGTAGTCAGGCACGCCGGAGTCCACAGCGCAGACGCGCCGCCGAACGAGCACGTTGCACTCGGGCCAGTATGCCTGCACGCTGCGCGGCTGAATGTTGGCGATGTGTACGTGGCATTGCATGTTCTGGCCGTTGTCGCTCTTGACCAGCACAGGCGCGCCCTCTTCCAGATGCAGCGCGGCGGCATCTTCCGCCGAAAGCAAAATCGCGTCGCGGCGCACCCCATTCGAGGTATCTTTCTTCGCGTAGATCAGGCTGTTGAACTGCTTGCCACGCCGCGTCGAAAGGATGAACTTGCCCGCTGGCAGATTCAGTTCGGGCGGCGTCAGCGCCGAGAAATGCCCCTTGCCATCCGGCGTTTTGAACTGCCCATCTTTATAGAGGAAACGCCCGCCATACTGCATCTGATCGCCCTGCTTGCGGAGGTTTTCGATGCCCGCGTAGGTCGGCACAGCCTTGGAGATTTCATCGCGGATGGCCTGCGCATCGGGGAAGATGATCTTGTCGCGCTTCTCCGGATGTACCCGCGCCGCGACCTCCTGGAAAATCTGCCACTCGCAGCGAGCTTCGCCCACGCGCGGGCCGGGCACTTCAGGCGAATAGATGATGCGCCGCTCGGTGGTGGTTTCGGTGCCGCCACCCGGGTTCTCATAGCGCGTCTGCGCGGGCAGCAGCACGACTGTATCCGCCGGGTCAAGCAGCATCTGCGTCGTCAGATAGATATCCTGATGCACGCGGAACGACAGCTTTTCCAATGCCTCGCGCACATAGTCCGGGTCGGGCAGCACCTCCAGGAAGTTGCCGCCGCTGCAATAGAGCACATCCAGGTCGCCATCATAGGCCGCGTCGATCATGCTCGCGGCGCGCATGCCGGGCATCTCCGGCGCATCGAAGCCCCAAAGCTGGCTGAAGCGCTCCACGCTTTCAGGGTTGCTGACCGCCGCGCCGCCGGGCAATTGATCGGGCACCGCGCCGACTTCCGCGCCGCCCTGCACGCCGCTGTGCCCGCGAATGGGCACGACGCCGCAGTGCTCCTTGCCCAGCCAGCCCTGCGACAGTGCCAGATTCACAATGGCCTTGACGTTCTGCACGCCAAAGGTATGCTGGGTGATGCCCATGCTCCAGACGAAAATGCCTGTCTTCGCCGCGCGCATGCTTTCGGCAAGGCGCTGCATCTCCGCGCGGCTGGAGCCGCTCGAGCGCTCCAATGTCTCCCAGTCCTGCTTTGCCAGCGCGGCCTTCACGTCGTCCCATCCGGTGGTGTGCTGGTCGATGAACTCCTGGTTCACCCAGCCTTGCTCAATCAGATATTTCAGCGTGCCGTTGAGGAAGGCGATGTCGCCGCCGGTATTGATCTGATAGAAATCATCCACCAGTTTGGTGCCCATCAGCGCGCTTTCTGGCACGGAGGGCACCCAATAGCGCACCATGCCCGGCTCTTTATAGGGGTTGATCATCGCCAGCCGTGTTCCGGCCTTCCTGGCGTAATAGAGGTATTTCGTCGTCACCGGCTCGTTGTTGGCAACGTTGCTGCCCACAAAGACCATCAGGTCGGAGCCAATCCAATCCTTGTACGAGACAGAGGACGCGCCGACGCCAACCGTCTGCTTGAGCGCCACCGAACTGGGCGAATGGCAAACACGCGCCGAGTTATCGACATGGTTCGTGCCCAGGAAGCGCGCCGCCTTCTGCGCCACGTAATAGGTCTCGTTGGTCAGGCCGCGCGAAGTCAGATAAAACGCCATACGCTCGGGTCTGGTTTCGCGCAGCTTATCGGAGATCACATCCAGCGCTACATCCCAGGAAACGCGCTTGAATCCGGCTTCGCCGCGCCGCCGCACCATCGGATAGGGCAGGCGGCCCAGCTTGCGTAGTTCGGCGCTGGACAGCTTTCTTAGCCCATCCAGATCGTGTTCCAGCCGTTCCCAGGGCAGCGCGCCCATGGTGTTGAGCGTCAGCAGGTTCAAACGGATGGTGCAGAGATGGACGCCGTCCATCGTCCAATCGTGCATGCCTGTCGTCCCCAGGGCGCAGCCATCGCAGCAGCCCCTGTTGAGGATGCGCCAGGCATAGAGCGGGTGATTTTTGTTCTGCCAGGCGGTCTTGAAGATTTCCCAGAAATGATGTGGCTTCTTTTGGCCCAGGCCAAAGGGTTTCCAATCGGCCCAGAGCGCGGGGGCAATGAACTTTGCCATCGGCGTTACCTCGTGCAACGGGCTGGCTCGCGGCGGTCATGGGCATTCATACGGATGATGAGGACAGGCGGCTGCGGGCTAGCCTTGCTATAGCCCCACCGTTGGGGCCAGAAACTGCTGGCAATACATGGGGAAAACCTATCGGAGAACGATATATGAGCCATTCAATCAGAGCATACCAGACAGCCAACAAGAAGTCAAGGCTTCTGGCCGCGCTATACAGGTGGCGTATAATGGCGCGGAAAGTCAGAGATGGAGTTGCTGTTGAACAATATGCGACAGGTGGGTCACGTTGAGCAGGCGGAGCAAAACCCTGGAGAGCGCAGAAGACACTCTGCCCGGCTTCGTCATCTGCTCTGGTTCGTTCGTACGGTTGCTTATAGCATCCTGCTGGCGCTGGGGCTGGCGCTGCTGGTGCAGCAGGTTCTTGAAGTCAGCAATGAATCGAGCGATTTCTGCCAGGAATACATCGCCGGGGAACGTCTGGCACAGGGGTCGCCGCTGTATGCTCCGCTTCAGGACTCGGCCAGTTTCAGCCATTGCCCACCGTCGCTGACCTATGACGCCCATCCCCCGCCCACCGCACTGCTCGCCTATCCACTCAGCTTCCTGCCGTATCACACCGCATCGTTGCTCTGGGGAGGCTGCACCCTCGCCGCCTATCTGGCGTGCGGGTTACTGCTCCTTCAGGCGCTGGGCTGGCGCACCCTTCCCGGCGTCGCGCTTTTTGTGATCGGCAGCGCTTACTGGCAGCCGTTAGCTGGCGCGGAGGGCGCGCAGAACCTCTGGCAGGTGCTCGCCCTCTTGATCGCGCTCGCCTGGGTGCTGGAGCGCAAGGGACATATTGGCTGGGCTGGCGGGTTGTTGGGATTGGCCGGATTGCTCAAAATCTGGCCCGCGCTGCTCCTGCTGGGCGGGCTGGCACGCCATCAGTGGCGGCTGGCGCTGATTGGCGGGGCAACCGCGCTGCTGGGAACGGCGCTCACGTGGGGCATCGTGGGAACGAGCGCCTACGCCGCGTATCTGGGGCCGGTGCAGCAAAGCGAGCGCGGCCTGGTGCCAACCACCGGCAATATCTCGCTGGTCGGCGCAATAGCGCGGCTCCTCAGGGGCGACCCTCCGCTGCTCGCGCCGCTCGTTTCCGGGGTCAGCCTCCAGACAGCCACGCTGCTTGGCGAAGGCGCAGGAGGGCTGCTGTTGCTCGGAACGCTCGCTCTGATTGCGTGGCATCGCTGGCGCGCGGCAAGCGAGGTCATCGATTTGCTCTGCCAGGGACTACTGGTCACGGTGACGCTGCTCGTCTTTCCCCTCATCTGGTACTTTGGCTTGATCGCGCTGCTGCTCCCCGGCGCGACAACCATCCTGGCGCTGCGTCAGCTTCCCAGACCGCCGCGCTGGTGGTTTATCGCGCTGTTGTGCAGCATCTTGCCGCTGCTCGCGCCCTATACGCTGTTCACGCTGGGCGGATGGCTGCTGGAACAACACGAGGCGGGCAGCGTCTGGATGAGCATGGGGCTGTTTGCCCTGCCAACGCTGGGTCTGCTGGGCTTTGCGGGCGCGCAGAGCTATCTGCTCAGACACGCGCATGCTTCACATGCGCTAACTGATAAGCCATTCCGTGCTCAAGCGAGCCTCTGACCCTATGCTGCCTGAACTTCTTCTAGGGGGCGGGCATGGCGCACATGTGGATTGATCGTTGTAGCTGCGGCTAGACCGATCAGGCACGCGCCAAAGATGAGTACGGTCGGCACGACATCGACCCATTGAAGCAGCACGCCCGTCAGCGCCTGGCCTATCGGGATGAAGCCAAACGCCAGCAGGCGAAAGACGCTGTTGACCCGCCCCTGCAATTCGTCGGGAATGAGCGCCAGCCGATAGCTGAACTGCACCACATTATAGACCGGGCCGCTGACAAAGAGCACTGCCGAGATCACGCCCAGCAGCAAGACATTGGGCTGAAACACATAGAACAGCCAGGCCACCGCCTGAATCCAGCAGGCGACAATAATCACCGTGCCAAAGCGAAAGCGCTTCTGAATAGCCGGACCAATCACGGAGCCAACCACGCCGCCAATCGCGCCGATAGTGAAGACCAGGCCAATCACCGGAGTAGGTGCGCCCTGGCGCTGCGCGATGACGATAATAAGCAGCGGCAAACCGGCGGTGAAGTTCAAGCCCCCTGTCAGAAACGCCATAAAGCGAATGAGCGGCTGGTTCCAGAGCCAGCGCAAGCCCTCGCCAATTTCATCGCGCAGTTTGCGCCGCTCCACGGTGCGCTCGCCCTGGAAGGTCGTCTTAATCAAGAGGAGCGAACCAACCGAAACGACATAGGAGATGGCATCGGCCAGAAACGGCAGCAGATGACTGAAAGCATAGAGCGCCCCACCCAGCGGCGAGCCGACCAGCACGGAGGAAATCTCTGATGCCTGATTCTGCCCCGTCGCGGCGGGCAATTGCTCTTTCGAGACGACGCGCGGCAGGCAGGCGACTTCGGCAATATTAAAGAGCACGTACAGCGTGCCCTCGATCAGCGCTGCCAGATACAACTGCGCAATCGAGACCGTGCCCAGGACGGCATAGACCACCGGAATGCTGCCCAGCGCGATGGCGCGCCCGGTATCGCAGAGAATCATCACGCGCTTGCGGTCCCAGCGGTCGATCAACGCGCCCACCGGCAGGCTCAGGAAGATATAGGGGACGGTGCGCGAAGCGCCGATCAAGCCAGCCTGCGCGGGCGAGCCGGTCAGGAAGAGAACGAGTAATGGGAAGGCAAACTGCGAAACATTTGTTCCCACGCTAGAGATGGCCTGGCCGCTCCAGAGCAGTAGATAATCGCGGTTGCGCCAGAGCGATTCCGGCCTGGCGGGCTGCCCAGCCGCGGGGACCAGCGCCTCGCGCGTGATTGGCTCCTCTTGGGCCGTCTCGTCACGTGTTCCGGACATCGTTCCCATCCCTCTATTGAATTGCGCATGAACATTCAGAACTTTTAGAACGATTCTACAGGATTTGAATGGGAAAGTCAAGGATTCAGGAGTACGCGGACACCGTCACGCTGCCCACATCTGTGCGCACGTTCAGCGCTCCCACCGGCTCAGCGCCCATATCCCCGGAGGCGTGCGCGCCCAAAAAAGAGCGCCTGACCATCACCGGCCAGCCAGAGACATCGATATGGCCGATATGTGTGCTGGCGTCCAGATGCGCGTAGGTTGCGGCAGGCAAACGCAGATCAGCGCTGCCCACGTGAATCTGCACAGACAGCGACGCGCCCGTCGTCAGCGCGCCGTCCAGGTCGACATGGCCGGTATGCACCAGCAGCCGCGACTCTTCGGCCAGCGTCACGCGGCGCAGTTCGGCCTGGCCGGTGGCGACCTGCGCCTGCACGCGGCCCATCAGCCCATAGGTGTGCAGGTTGCCCACCTTCACATCCGCGTGCAGATCGGCCCGCTCCGGCACGGTCACCAGCAGCTTGACGGAACGCTGCGACACCGACGGGAAGGGATAGCCCAGATCAACCTGAATCGTGATGGTGTTGCCGTTTTGTTCAGCGCGCACCGTGATCTCTTCCAGATCATGATAGGCTGCCTCTTCGGAGATGTTGCGCGCCTCTTTGATGGCCCGAACCGTCACCTGACCAACCTCACCGGCCACCACATTCACCGCGCCGACAGGATTCTCAATGACGATACTGGGGTTTTCCGTGACGGTAAAGCTTTGCGATTCGGTAGCTGTTGCTTTGAGCATGGTATGCGCCTTTCTGGGCGAGCGCCCGCTGTTTGACCGGCCAGCCTGTGCCGGCAGGGGTTGTTTTGCCTGTATTGAATATTCACGAACCTTTGCTTAATTTTATAACATAATATATTGAAAAAGTCAATATCTATCTGATTTTTGACAAAAATCAGTGGCGGATGTCTGGATTTTGTCTTTGCTGCGTTCTTATCTGTGTCAGCGCTGATGAAACACCACAGAGGAGGAGCGGGAGAGTGAAACGATTGCCTGAAGGAGAGGGTCATGGAGTACACCTGGGTCCTGCCCGTGCAGCAAGAACGCGGCATCGAGGAAGATGAGGCCGCGCTGATCGTGGCGGCCCAGGCGAACCTAGCCGACTTCGATCTCCTCTATCGGCGCTACGTGGCACCGGTCTATCGCTATCTGCGCACGCAAACGAGCAGCGCCGATGAAGCGGCTGACCTGACGCAGCAGGTCTTTCTGCAAGCGCTCCGAGCGCTGCCCAGATATCGCCCGCGCGGCGCGCCATTTGCTGCCTGGCTCTTTCAGATCGCCCACCACGTGGCAACCGACGCCTATCGCCGTCGCCGCCAGACGGTCTCCTGGGATGCCCTGCCGGAAGCCTTGCAGCCGCTGGCCGAGCAAGACCCCGAGGCTGCAGCCCTGCAACGCGAGACGCTGGCCCGGCTGGCGACCCTGCTGGCCCGACTTGATGCGTCGAAGCGCGAAGTGTTAGCCCTGCATTTTGCCGCCGGGCTGAGCGTGCCCAACATCGCCAAAGTGGTGGGCAAGAGTCCGGCGGCAGTGAGCAAGCAGTTGAGCCGCACCATTCAGAAGCTCAAGGAGTCCTATCGTGAACCCTGAAACAGACTTGTTTGAGCGCTACCCACATCTGCTGAACGAGCAGAGCGACCCCGAAACGGTGGCGCTCGTCGAGCAGCTTGATACGCTCTATAGATCGCCTGAACTCCCCGCGCGCCTGACGCTGGCCGCCGTGCTGGCCGAACGCGAACAGGAAGACGAGCCAAGGCATTGGTTCGCGCCGTCCTGGGCATTCCGGCCCATATTCTGGCTGCCGCGCCGCCTGGGGACCGTCGCCCTTGCCCTGACGCTGGCCGTCGTCCTGATGGCCGCCAGCGCCTATGCCTTCACCAGCTTTCTGCGCCCTGGCCTTCAGCCACCACCAGGTGACCAGGGCATCAGCCAGGTATTCAAGCTGCATCAGCTTGTGGAGGTGCATGCCGCGCCGCAAAGCATCAACGGCTTTACCATGAACGTACAAGCCGCCTATGCCGACGCCAACCGGGTTATCATCGGCTATACAATGACCAGGCCCTCAGGTCAGAGTTATGATGACCCTGTCCTGACCGACGCGCTCTTGACGACAGCCCAGGGCGACCAGCTACGCTGGGAAATGGAAAGCCCACTTTCAGGCGATGCCAATACCATCACTTTTACGCCGCTCACGTGGATTTCCAGCGCCGCGCAGGAAATCACTTTCCACCTGAGCATTCATCGGCTCGATGTGAACGCTGGCGCTCAACATCTCGTCCTCCAGGGTTCTATGTCCTTTACCTTCTCAGCGCCGTTTCATCCAGCGCGTATTGCCGCTCCAAACCAATCGGTCACAGCCAATGGAAAGACGCTCACGCTTGAGCGCGTGGTGGTCAGCCTGAGCACCACGCGGCTCTTCGTGCAAGGAACGAATACAGAGTCTACTTCACTGTACGCTGTTCTCGCTGTTGGTGATTGGCAATCCACACAGAACAAGAGCGGCCTGCTCTTTGAAATTGGTCCTGTCACCGCTAACGAAATCTTTATCAGTTACGACGATTCACTCTTCGATAAACAGGGCGAGTGGACGCTCACGCTGCAAGTCAATTCGTTTCAAGCGCCCCCAGCGCCGCAAGGGACTGGTGCTCCCTGGACCTTCCATTTTGTCGTGCCGTGATCGGCTGATGCCAGCCGTACCTATTCGCTGAAGCGCGCCAGGATGCGCGCCGTGTGCTGCGCGCCCTTGACGAAATCATCCAGCCGGAAGTTTTCGTCGGGGGCGTGGGCGCGCCCGCCAGGGTAGCCGATGCCCGCCGCGCCAATCGGCACGTTGAGCACATGCACAAACGGATACATCGGGCCAGACCCGCCGATCATCGGCGCGACCGTCGTCGCCTTGCCGTAGACTTCTGCCGCCGTCTCGGTGCAGATGGCAACAAAGGGGTCGTCGGGATTCACCCGTGCGGGGTTCGTGCCGCCGTGCTGGTGGATGTCGATGTCGCTGAAGCCCTGCGCGTCCAGGTGCTTGCGCAGCTTGTCAATGATGTCGGCGGGGGTCTGGTTGGGCACCAGGCGGAAATCGACCTTGGCCGAGGCTTCCGCCGGAAGCACCGTCTTGGAGCCTGGCCCTTGATAGCCGGTGGTGATGCCACAGATGGTGCAGGTGGGCACAAACACTGCCTCGCGCCGCAGTTCCGCGCCGGTCAGCCCTTTGAGGAATCCGTCGATGCCATAGGTCTGCTTCAGGTCCGCCTCTTCGTTGGGCAGGGCCGCCAGCATCGCCAGATCGCGCTCGCTGGGCGGCAGCACCGCGTCATAAAAGCCCGGAATGAGGATATGCTCCTCTTGATCTTTGAGGGTGTTCAGCGCCCAGACCAACCGCCAGGCGGCGTTCGGGAAGATGCTGCCCGCCAGGCCGGAGTGCGCGTCCTGTTTGGCCGTTTTCACGCGCAGTTCCACGTAGCAGATGCCGCGCATGCCCAGATACACTTCCGGGCGGTCTTCATAATCGACGCTGCCGAACTCCCAGAGGCAGGCGTCGCCGCCCAGGATGTCTTTGTTCTGTTCGATGAAGTCGGGCAAGTGGACGCTGCCAATCTCCTCTTCGCCCTCGATGATGAACCGGATATGGCAGGGATATTCGCCGGTCACGTCCTTGAACGCATCGAGCGCCGCCAGGCGACAGAGGATATGCCCCTTGTCGTCGCCCGCGCCGCGCGCAAAAAACTTGCCCTCGCGGATGTCTGGCTCGAAGGGTGGCGTTGTCCAGAGTTCCAGCGGCTCGGCGGGCTGGACATCATAGTGGTTATAGAGCAGCATCGTCTTGCTGCTGCGTCCGGGGGCATCGGCCACCACGACGGGCGAGCCGCCGCTGGGCAAGATTTGCACCGTAAAGCCGCGCTGGCGCAGCAGATCGCCCACCAGTTCGGCGCATTCGACAATGCCGTAATTTTGCGCCGCCACGCTGGGCTGATGACAAAGCAGGGAAAGATCGTGGAGCGTCTTGTCCAGATGCTGAACAATGTGCTGGTCGATCTCTTCTATGGTGGTCTGGTCTGGCATGAATCTCTCTCTCCTTCATCGTGAGAAACTGAGGTGGGCCGCTTCAGCCGCGCCACGACGCGCAACAGACAACATGGCTACAATCGGTGCTCCAGGCGACAGCGGCCAATGGCCCCATTGTATCACGGCAGGCACGATCAACCAGAAGTGCTCTGCTCTTGTAGAGTTTTGAACGCATGTGATATGATAAAAGCAGGGCAGCAGAAAAGGCAGCGAAGTATCGCTGCCTGGCTATTTTTTATTCGATGGGAGGGACCAATGAAGGTTCCTGGAAAAGTCCCGGAGCTGCTGCGTCGGCCCGAAAAGAGGGCGCCAGTAGCCGTTGACGGTCTGGAGCCGCTCGCCAGCGGCTCTGATGAAAGCTGGGGCGAGTGGGCGCGCTGGTATATGAGCCGCCACCGCAGCCCGCTCAATCGCATCGCGCATGTCGCGGGCTATACGCTCTTGATGTCTGCGCCGCTCGTCCTGCTGGGCAGGCGTTGGAAGCTCTCGCTGACGCTCAGCGGCGCGGGCCTGGCCTGCATTGCCGCCGGGCACGCGCTTGAAGGCAATTTGCCAACGATTATGGAAGAGCCAGAGCGCCTCTTAGGCAAGCCGCTGGGCGCTTTGAAAAATGGGCTGCGCCCCAAGACCGAAGCAGAGGCATAACACATCCAGGCGTAGGCGCTGCCTGGTAAGGGCCAGGCAGCGCCTACGCCATTTTTCCTATGCCGCTTGACAGATGCAAGCCAGCCTGCTATACTCTGCTTACTCAGTGCAACTATGTGGGTGCTGAGTTTGTGTCGAACGGCATGACGCGGCGGTGAAAACAACACCGCCGCGCCATTCCCCCCAGACCTGGACGCGCCAGGAATGGGGCTGGGGCATTCTATCACTGGAAAAATTGCCTAGTTGGTAGCGCGCTTCACGGCCCCTTCCTGGTCAGACTGGGACGCCACCCGTCAGCAGCGGCGAGAGTGATCGGCTCTCGCTCCGCTGCGGCAGGGTTCACCAGCCGCGCCAGGATGGGGCCATTTCGGTATCTGAAGTCGTCTTCAGTCGTCTTCAGTCGTCGAAAGGAGCGCTCTCTATGGCCCTCGTCACCGGAACTCCTCGATTCTCTTGCTTTCCCTCTGGCCGCTACGTCCACACCGACCCGCTGCGCCGCGAGTTTGGTCTGCGCCTGCTGACCGAACCCCTGCCCGAACCGCTGCGCACCAGCCTCATCCGCGCCTGGCGGCGTCCGGCGCGCTACGATGGCAATCAGGCCATCCAGAGCGTGCATCGCCAGCGCCCGGACGAAGCCGCCTTATCTTTGCTGAGCGTGCGCTTGCTCAGTGTGCTGTCCATGACCGAACTGGAAGCGTCGCGGCGCGTGGTGGAAACGCCGCGCACCCAGATCAGCCGCGAGACACGCAACACGCTGCTGAAGGCACAGGGCGCGTATCTGCGCTGTTTGTATACGGCGCTAGCAACCCGGATGGGTGAGGCTGTCGCGCTGGCCGAGTTCCAGCGCCTGCTGCTCCAGGTCGTCTAGTTAGCAATATAAGTCATCCCGAATGTGGCTGTTTCCCAGCCACGGAATGATCAGCCGGTGCAGAAGCCACTGGTAGCGCCGCCTTCCAGGCGGCCAGCGTTTGGCTAAGCCTGCCGTGCCCCCTTGTGGGGGGAAGGCGGCGCTACCAATAGACATCAGCCGCGAGTGACTTTTGCATAGCCCCACGAACCCGACACATGCTCCCCTTGACAAGCGGTTCTTTCATCAGGTATTATTACGTCAGATGATATATCGTCAAACATACTATCGGAAGAGGAACTGCTGGTGACCGAGAGACTGCCTGATCTGGGCCATTTCTCCGACCCATCGCTGCTGATTATGGCAAGCCTGGCCGCTGGCCCCCGGCATGGGTACGCCATAATGGAAGACATCGAAGCCTTCGCGCACATTCGCCTGGGACCAGGCACGCTGTATGGCGCGCTGGCGCGTCTGGAGCAGCGCGGTTGGATTGAGCCGCTGGACGCCGAAGAGCGCCGCCGTCCCTATCGACTGACGGCGGCTGGCGCGGCAGCGCTGCGCGAGCAGTTGACCAGTCTGGAGCAGGTGGCAACGCTGGGCCTGCGGAGGTTGGCCGCGCAATGAAACGCTGCAAACACTGGCTGCTCTATCTCTATCCGCGCGCCTGGCGGGAGCGCTATGCAGAGGAATATCTGGCGCTGCTGGAAGCCTGCCCGTTCTCGCTCTGGACCATTTGGGACGTATGCCTGGGGGCCATCGACGCGCATCTGCACCTTGATACACTGACCGGGAGGATGTTTCCACTTATGAACAAATTGCGCACTTCAGCGGTGATCGTTTTTTGCGCCTATATTGGCTTTGTCGTCGCGGGGCTGGGCTTTGGCAAGATGGTGGAATACGACGACTTCACCGAACTGCTCCACGACAATACTGGCGTTGCAATTTCCTATTACACGCTGTATACGGGCGCGTTCGTCGCGCTGGCGGCGGTGCTGGTGGGCGGCCTGCCCCTGGCTGTGGCAGCGGCGCGCAACGCCATTGCGCTGAAACGCTGGCGCTTGCTGGCGCTTTTTGCTGTTCCGCCTGTCTCGCTGGCACTCTGGATTGTTGATATACTCCTGGCCGTAGGGCGGAATCCTCATCCTACCTCGGTCCTATCGCGGCCACTCCAGGAACGAATCATAGAAGCATTGCATCTCGCTGGAGGGTTCGGGCTGGCAGCTTTTCTCAGCACGGCGGCAGTATGCATCGTGATCGTGCGCAGCGACATCAGCGAAAAGCTGTTCCGCTTTGCGCGCATCCCTGCCATCATTGCCACCGTGGCAATGGCAGTGATGTTTGTGTCAGTCGTCGCTTATGGGCTGGTGGTCAATGCGGCTGACCCAGAACTCCTCGCGGAGAATCAGGGCATCCTGGCAACCAATACTACCCTTACCCTGGCAGTGATTCTAGCGATGATGGGAATAGCCACCGTCGTTGCTGTCGCAGCGCTCATCCGGGGCCGCAGCCCAGGCACGCCCGTTTCCACCACGCCCACGATTGCTGGGCAGGCCGCAGGGTAAGCGCGGCTGGCTGGCAAATTGAGACACCCACAAGCGCGCCAGAGTCATCTATCCTGGCGCGCTTGTTTTATATATCTATCCCCATTCCTCCAGGCGCTCTCAGCCGCGCGGCACAGTTCTTGCCACCACTTCCGCACCGCAATGAGCATGTTCCCTGTGTGCAGCTTCCTGGCAAATAGCCGCCGGGCAATCACCTATGCATAAGCGCCTATAAAAACTCTCTTTGATCTGGAAATGAGCAAATGGTAATGGAGCTTCCTCGCACTACTCTTCAAACAATGGGCCAGGCAGCAACCTGGCGAGGCTCGTCCTGGTGGCTGGCCGTCCTCTTCACCAGCCTCATGCTGCTCCTCGGCGCCTGTGGGGGCCATGCCCCGCCTCAGACCAGACAAGTGAAACGCATCAAGCCCGAAATCCTGACCTCTCAGTTTTTGCAGGCCAGGACCAGCGCCCAGACACAGATACAACAGTTTCAGCAGTCGATCAGCCAGGCAGAACGGCATGGCCTGAACGTGGCTGCCTATCGGCTGCAACTGAACGAAGACCTTCAGGATTTCCAGAATGACCTGACCGCGAAGGCGTATAGCGACCTCAGCGCAGCGGTGCAGACACAGGCCATGGCCCTGGAGGTAGGGCTGACCAGACACGACCTGCAAGCGTTAGGGACGTTGATCGGCGAGACCAATATCAACAATGACTATGAGTATCGCGACGCCGTAGACGCCTATGGGGACCAGCAGGCGAACTTTCAGAACGCCCAGACACTGGGCGACTATCAGCAAGTCGATACGCAGGCGGAAACGCTGGTCACCAACCTGAACGCGCTGCTGGCAAATCTCAGCGACAAGACACCGCACGATCAGCCCCACACCACCGATCTGGAACTGATGCAAAACTATCAACTCCTGACCGGCAAGGTGATCGTGGTTTCGCTGACGGAACAAACCCTGCGCGAATATGACAACGGCCAGCTTGTTGGCTGGATGTATGTGGTGACCGGCCAGCGCGCTGCCCAAACACCGCCAGGGCTGTGGCATGTCATCATGAAGGGAACCAACCTCACCTTCAAGTCACCTGACCCTCCCGGCTCAGCGCTCTGGTATCCACCGACCCACATCAACTACGGGCTGCTGTATCATGATAACGGCTACTTCCTGCACGATGCCACATGGCGCTCGTACTTTGGGCCGGGCGCGAACCTGCCCCACAACGATTATACGTCAGGGCAGTATTCCGACACCGGCACGCATGGGTGCATCAACATGAACCTGGACGACACCATCAAACTGTATAATTGGACCCCGGTCGGCACTCCGGTGCTAGTCTATTAACTCCAGACACAACAAGAGGGGCAGCGTTGTGCCGCCCCTCTTTTTTGCGTCTCGAAAAAGAACGGGTTAAGCCGCGCCAGCTTATGCCTGCTTCTGCTCGACAATCTCGCCTTCGAGGGAAATCTGCACCTCGTCGCTGACGATGTACTTGCCATCGAGCATCATGCTGAAGGACATGCCAAAGTCCTTGCGGTTGATCAAGCCTTCGGCGCTGTAGCCAACGCGATGGCCCATCATCGGGTCGTTGAACTCCCCCAAAACGATGCCATCAAGCGTCACGGGCCTGGTAACGCCCTTGATCGTCAGGTCGCCGGTCAGCTTATAGCGGTTGTCGCCAAGCGATTCAACCTTCGTGCTCTTGAAGGTGATGGTTGGGTACGTCGCGACATCCAGAAAATTAGAAGCCCGCAAGTCATCATCGCGCTTGGGGTGGTTGGTCTTGATGCTGGCCGTCTGAACAGTAACATCAATATCCAGGGCTTCAGGATGATCGGGATGAATATGGCCGGTGACGCTGACATCATCGAAGTGGCCGCGCACCGTCATCATGCCCAGGTGCTTGGCGCTAAACGCGACTTGCGTGTGAAAGGGGTCGGCCTGCCAGGCCGTTTGGGTTTCGGCTTCCGTCTTGCCAGGGGTTGTCATACGTGTTGCCTCCATCGAATTTCATGAATACGCTGCGCCTGCCCAGGGAAGGATTGCAGCCAACCGTTCCCCGAGCGCTATTGCTTTCCATACGGAACTAAATATACACGAGATAGTTTCTCTTGTCAAGGATGTATTGATAGGCAAAGTGTGGTATACTGATAGCATGACAAGCCCACAGCATGCACCACCAACCGATCAAGAAGCAATCTGCGCGACCCAGCCGTTGGGTCGTGCCCTGCGGCTGCTCGGCGATACGTGGACCCTCATGATTATCTATACGCTGCTGGCGGGCACCAGACGCTTTGGCGAACTGCTGGAAGCGCTGGGCAGCATCAGCCCCAAGACGCTTTCGCACCGCCTGAAGATGCTGGAGGAGTTGGGCTTTGTGCAGCGCCATGCCTTCCTGGAGATTCCCCCGCGCGTGGAATACTGCTTGACCGAAAAGGGATTGGCGCTGGTGGACATCATGGAGGCGATCAAACAGTTTGGCGAGCGCTACCTCTCTGATGTCGACCCCGCGCCGCCCGATGCCTCGTCGGCCATCCCACCCTGCGAATAAGCCTCTTCTTCATCCTCATGTGCAGGACCAATGCCAACGGCTTCTACCACTTCAGCCAGCAAGGCAGCATCATACCACCAGGGCGCATGATCGCTGCCGCGCCCAAAGTGGATGAAGAACTCTGCGACGCCATGACGGGGACGCAGCGCCAGCTTTATCGCGCCCAGCGGCGTCAGACCTGCCGCCTCGCCTGCCTCCAACGCCTTGCGTAACGCGGCCACTAACAGCGCGGGATCATCTACCTGCCCACGGCGACGCGCCTCGGCGCTGTCCACCTCGAAGAGCGGCTTGAGCAGCGCCAGCACCTCACCCTCTGGAGCCAGTATCTTCGCGGCTATAGGAAGGGCTTTGGTAAGTGAGAGATAGGAGAGATCAAGCGTGATGAGGGCTGGTCGCGGGTCCAACGCCAGCAGCGCGGGCGAGCCCAGGTTGGTGCGCTCCAGGTTCTGTACGTTGGGGTGGGCGCGCAAACGGCCCAGCAATTGGCCGTGCCCAGCCTCGACGGCATAGACCAGCGCCGCGCCATGTTGCAACAAACAATCGGTGAAGCCACCGGTTGACGCGCCACTGTCCAGCGCCACGCGCCCGGCACCTGCGACGGCAAAGTGATCGAGCGCGGCTTCCAGCTTCAGGCCACCGCGACTGGCATAGCGGTGGCGTCCGCGCACGCGCAAGAGGGCATCGGCGGGTACGGGCATGCCAGGCTTGTCCATCGGCTGGCCGTTGACCAGCACCTGCCCGGCCATCACCCAGCGCCGCGCTTCTTCTTCGCTATCAAATATGCCACGCTCGACCAGCAGCGCGGCTAGTTGGACTCACCTGATTCACCTCAAGGGTTGTTTCCGCTTTCTAGCACTTTTCTGGGGCGATTGCGCGCTGCCATATCTGGCAATGCGCGTTCCTGGAGGGAGTATAGCATAATCGGTCAGCAACGATGCTATGAGCATACCTTTTCCCTCAACGATGCTATGAGCATACTTTCTCTCTTGTGGGCGGACGCCCGGCAACATATATTCAGTATATGAAACAAAACATACACGATGTCCCGCTTTTCTATGAATCCTATGGGACTGGGACACCCATCGTTTTGCTGCACGGGTCTGGCGGCGATCACCGCTCCATGATGGCCTGGATGGAACCTGTTTTTGCCCAGCAGCCAGGCTGGCAGCGCATCTATCTTGATCTGCCCGGCATGGGGCAAACGCCCGGCGCGGAGTTTATCAAGAGCAGCGATGACACGCTGGCGCTCATCGTCGATTTTATCGACGCGGTCGTTCATGGGCAGCCGTTTCTGCTGGTGGGCTTCTCCTACGGAGGCTATCTGAGCCAGGCAGTGCTCCACCGCAAGTTCGAGCAGGTGGCAGGGATGGCGCTGATTTGCCCAGGCGTGATCATGGACCCGGCACAACGCAACGTGCCGCCGCAGAGGGTGCTGGTCGAAAACCCGGCCCTGCTGGCCGGACTCGATCAGACCGATGCCGAAGAGTTTGCCGCGAGGGCCGTCGTGCAGAGCCAGGAGACCTGGGAGCGCTTTCGGGATGAGATGCTCAGCGGGGCCAGGCTTACCGATCAAGCCTTTCGCGCGCGGCTTCAGCATAGCTGCTCGTTCGATGTGGCCGCGCTGCCGCAGCCGTTCCCCAGGCCGGTCCTGCTGCTCACTGGAAGGCAAGATCACATCGCGGGCTACCGCAATCAGTGGAGCTTGCTGGAAAACTATCCGCGCGGAACGTTCGCGCTGCTGGACCGCGCCGGGCATCTTTTGCCAATCGAGCAGCCACAGCTTTTAAACGCCTTGATCGGCGAGTGGCTGGACCGCGTGCGGGAAAAGCTCTAGCGCACCGGCACATAGGTCAGCGGGGCGACCTGCTGCACCATGCCCTTTAGTTCCATCATCACCAGCGCGCTGGAGACTTCGGCGGTGGGCAGCGCCGAAGCGCGACAGAGTTCGTCGATATGCTGCGGCTCCGGCGCGGCGGCCAGCAGCGCCAGCAGCGCGCCCTCCACGCCTGTAGCGGGCAACAGTGCCCGCATTTCTTGCTGCTGCGGGGCTTGTTGCAGCTTCAACTCGTCCAGAATGTCTTCGACGCTCATCACCAGTTTCGCGCCCGCTTGAATCAGCGCGTTGGTGCCCTCGCTGGCCTTGCTGAAGATGTGGCCGGGCACAGCAAAGACCTGACGATTTTGCTCCAGAGCAAAGCGCGTGGTGATGAGCGCGCCGCTGTGCTTTGGGGCTTCCACGACGACCACCCCCAGCGATAGCCCGCTGATGACGCGGTTGCGAATGGGGAAGTTGGTTGGCTCTGGCTGCGTGCCCAGCGGAAACTCGGAGATCAGCGCGCCGTGCTCGCAGATATTGGCCGCCAGTTTGGCGTTTTCGGGTGGATAGATCATGTCCAGGCCGCAGCCCAGCACCGCAATAGTGCGTCCTCCGCCAACGGCCAGCGCCGTCTTGTGCGCCGCCGTGTCGATGCCCCGCGCCAGCCCGCTGATGACGGTGACGCTGCTGCTGGCAAGGCCGCGCGCCAACTGCTCCGTCACCTGATAGCCATACGCGGTGGCTTTCCTCGTGCCCACTATGGCAACCGCCCAGGCATCCTCAGGAACGAGCGCGCCGCGCACATAGAGCACGATGGGCGGCAGATAGATTTCGCGCAGCAGTTCGGGATAGTCCGGGTCGGCCTGCACGAGCGCCCGCACGCCATGACGCGCCAGCGTCTCCAGTTCGGCCTCTGGCGCGGGGGCTTTGGCCCGCTGCTCCAGCAGCGCTTCGGTGGTGCGCGCATCCAGCCCGGCGGCCAGCAGATCAGCGCGCCCGGCGCGCCAGGCCGTAACGGCATCGCCAAAGAAGCTGAGCAGCTTGCCGAAGCGCATCGGGCCGATGCCGCGCACGCGCGTAAAGGCCACCCAGCAGGCGCGTTCGTCGTCGCTCAGCCCCTCGGCAGAGGCTTCCAGGCCGCCCGCGGGAGTGGTCGCGGCCCCGCGGGCAGCTTCCACGCCCGGCAGGGTAAGCTGGCGCAGCGACGGCTCCGTTTCAGGCATCAGCGCGGCTCCTTTATTGTGAGGTCGAAGGTGTGGTGGGATAGATGGTCAGATGGCTGAAAACGATGTCTGCCGCCGGGTTGTTTTTGGCGTTGTTGGTGAACAGGCCAAGAAACGCATTATCCGGAAATGATTGGGTGATGGGCAGCACGGCAATAAAGTGCTTTTCCAGGAAGAGCACAAACTGATTTTGCTGCACCAGCACCTCAATATGATACGTCTGGTTAGGAGTCAGCGCCACGCGAGGGTCCGAAGACAGGTCAGAGAGCGTGTTTCGGCTGCTGTTCGTATACAGATAGGCGACACTATAGTATCCTTGCGTGCCTAGCACCAATGCCAGATATGGTTGATCTTCTCCTGAGGGGAAGATCAAGCCGTAACTGATCGCGGCCCCGCTGAAGGTGACCTGCACCTCGATGTCAGACAAAGAGACCGGCTGGTGTTGATTGGCCGCGATAAGCGTCTGACTATCAGCGAGTCTCCCCACCAGTTGATGGGTTGGCAGGTCCAAACCGACATTGGCAAAGCGCCCTGGTGGGGTCACCTCCCACTGCCCCCTCTTCGTCAAGGCGTCCTGGTAAATCGGGTTGTTCTGTTCAGCCGCCAACAACTGGCTTTCGTAGATTTGCGCCTGCGTCGGCGTGGCCGTGGCCGTTGGCGAGGACGCAGCGGTAGCAGTCGCCTGGCCGGTTGGCGGATTGGCATGGTGATTGAGCAAGCTCAGTCCGGCCAGTCCAACCACGCAGAGCATGATGACCACCACCCCCACAAAGAGCGCGGGCAGCCACCAGTTGCGGCGCGGCGGCGTGGCCGGGGGCATCTGCGGCGCGCCCACCGGTATCCAGCCAGCCGAAGGGCGCATCATCGTCGCCGCCTCCGTGGGGCGCTCGCCGCGCACATCGTCGGCTGCTGGATTATTTCCACTTAGATTAGTGTTGAATTGGAAGGTGGGACGCGGCGCAATGGGCTGCGTCGCGTAGCGCCGGGGCTGTCCGGCGAGCTTTGCCGTGGGCGCGCTCTTCAGGGCCGCTTCGAACGCTTCGGCCAGCGCGCTCACCGTGGGGAAGCGCTCTTCCGGCTGCTTCGCCAGCGCGCGCAGCACCACCGCATCCACAGCGTGCGGCAGGGTGGGCACGTGTTCGCTTGGCAGCGCGGGCGTGGCGCTGCTGTGCTGGATAATCAGCCCATAGTTATCGGCAGCATCGAAGGGCAGCACGCCCGTCAGCGCCTCGTAGAGCACCACGCCCGCGCTGTATTGATCGCTGGCCGGAACGGCGCGCCCATTGATCTGCTCAGGGGCCATATACGACAGGCTGCCCAGCACAATGCCGGTGCGCGTCAGATGGGCCGCCTCGCCCGATTCCGGGCCAGCGGCGACACGCGCAATGCCAAAATCCGCCAGGCAGAGCCGCCCATCTTCGTGAAAGAGCAGATTGCTGGGCTTCACGTCGCGGTGCACAATCGGCTGGGGGCGATGATGCCCGAAGTCCAACGCGGCGGCAACCTGATGCAGCCAGCTTGCCACCAGTGCCGGATCGGTAGGCTGCCTGGGGCGCAGCCGTTTGGCAAGCGTGCCCCCCGTCAACAGCGGCATCACCAGATAGGCCAGCGGACCATCGATATCGAAGTGCAGCACCGGCACAATATTGGGGTGGTCAAGCTGGGCCGCCACCCGCGCTTCGCGGAAGAAGCGCGCCCTCAGTTCCTGGGGCGCGTCGCCTGCCACGCCCGCGTTGGGCGCGAGCACCTTCACGGCCACGGAACGCTCCAGCGCCAGATCGGTGGCGCGATAGACCGCGCCCATGCCACCGCGCCCGATCAATGCCTCCACACGGAATCGCTGACTGATCAGCGCGCCCTTGAGCAGCGCACCGCACGTCAGACAATGCTGCACCGGCGTGGCAAAGACCGTCTGGCAGGCGGCATTGCTGCATTGGCCCCCTGACGCTTGAGTCGCGCCTGTCTGTTCTTGTTGATTCATACTGTGCTGAGCTTACCTCACGGCCCGGCCAGGCGTCAAGAGGAATCGTCCTCTGCTTCGCGTGCCGCTGGACCGCAGACCAAATGCGCCTTGCCTACAATGCAGACGGTCTGGACTTGCCTCGTCTATTGTAGCAATCCATACACCAACTCACAAGAAAACAGCAACAACCCTCACCCCTTTGGGGGGTGAACGACTCACCTCTTGACTTTTCCACCCGCTCTGCATTATACGAAGACCATATTAGGAACACATTAGAAGATGAGAAACCATATCAGCGTAGAGACGCGGCAGTGGCATCAAAAATATTAATGTATTGCTGATTTATCCATTGACTTTTTCAATTTATTCTGCTATAAAATCAATGAACACCCACCAGTTTAGCTGCGTTCAGGAAGCGAGGAAAGCAGAGCTATGGACCGCCGACACCCTTCGGGCCGCCTCTTACCGACCACCGGAGACCTGACACACGTCATGCCATCCCGCGCGGCGAGCAGCAGCCCGAACACCAGCGCCAACGTGCTGCTGCGTAATCGCTCGTTTCTCATCTTCTGGGGCGGCCAGACGCTGGCCTCGCTGGGCAATATGTTCGCGCTGATCGCCATGCCGCTGCTCGTCTTCCAGGCCACCGGCCAGGTCGTGCAGATGGGCCTGGTGACGGCAACCTTCACCGTCAGCCAGTTGGTCGCCGGGGTCTTTGCGGGACAACTGATCGACAACTTCAATCGCCGCGCCCTGATGATCTTTTGCGACGCCAGCCGGGCGCTGATCTTTGCCACCATCCCGCTTGCCTGGACGTTCGCCGGGCCACAGGTCTGGCTGATCTATGTCGTCACCGCGCTGAGCGGGACGCTGGGCATGGTCTTCCAGGTGGGCTTTATCACCACCGTCGCCAATCTGGTAGAGCGCGAGCAGATCATCACCGCCAATGGCTATATCAATGCCAGCATGGCGATCACCGCTATGATCGGGCCGCTGCTGGGCGGCATCGCCATCGAGCGCTTCAGCCCGGCGGTTGCCCTCAGCGCCCAGGCGCTGGCGTTCGCCGTTTCGGCGCTGTCGCTGCTATTTATCCGCCTGCGCCCGACGCACGCCGACGCGAGGGAGCACGCCGAAGACAAGGGCGTGCGAAGCTTGCTGGCAGGCGTACGCTTCCTCTTCGCCCAGCCGGTCATGCGCGCCGTGACCATCTTGCTGCTGCTGCTGGGGCTGGTGGCCGGGGCCGCGCTGGACCTCTTTATCTTCCATGTCAAAAACGATCTGCATCAGGGCGGCGCGGCGATTGGCTTTGTCTTCGCCGCCAGCAGCATTGGGGCCATTATCGGCTCGCTGGGCGCGCCGTGGCTGCGCAAGCGGCTGGGCTTTGGCCCAAGCTATCTGGGCGCAACGATTCTTTCCGGCATTCCGTTCATCCTGATGGGCCTGATTCTGAACCTCTACGCGGTGGTCGTGCTGACGGCCATCTTCCAGCTTGCCAGCATGGTGCAGGGCATCAATTCCATGTCGCTGCGCCAGGAGATCACGCCCGGCCCGCTGCTGGGCCGCGTCACTTCCGCCTTCTGGACGATCAGCGGCATCATGATGCCCGTGGGCGCGGCGGCTGGCACGGCGCTGGCGGCGCGCATCGGCGCGCCGGGCACGTTTCTCTGGATGGGCCTGCTGATTTGTGTGATTGGCGTGGCGGGCATCTTCTCAGCCGCCCGCGAGCGCCGCCCAGAAGGCTCGGCGCTGGGCGCGCAGCCCCACACACCCAAACCCACCACCAGCGGGCGGCTGGCAAAGGCGTTGTGAGGCACAACCGAGGCCAGGACTACTCGTAGTAGAGTACGCCAAACAATCATGCTTGACAACGCTGCACAAGATGGCTATACTCGCTCTCATGAGCGAGCAGCAGCCACGCCACGAACAAGGGCCATTACGCGCCGAAGCGAAGACGCCAAAGCTGCCCAACAGCCTTGAAGACAAAACCACCAGAGACCTGGAAGCCGTGTTCCAACGTCTGGTGGTGAACGCCGTCACGCTGGTGGGCGCGCGGGCCGGTTCGCTGGCGCTGGTTTCCCCCGCGAGCAAGAAGCCAGTGCCGCTGGCGAACTATTCCCCGGATGGCTCCTGGCCGTTCCCGCCTGAATACAGCAGCATTATCCGCTGGGTCACGACGCGGCGCATCTCGGCGCTCATCGACAAAACGTCTGCCGACCCACGCATGCGCCCGGCAGACACATCCCCGATAGGCTCACTGATGTGTGTGCCGCTGCTCGTCGGCCAGGATGTGTTGGGAACGCTGATGCTTTCCAACCCCAGGCCAGGGGCGTTCAACGCCCAACACGTGCGGCTGCTGGAGATGGTGGCAGACCTGGCCGCCGCCACGGTGCAGCAGGCGCGACAGCAAGAAGCCGCCGCCCAACAGGCATATCTGCTGGGAACCGTGGTGAAAGTAGGGCAAGCGCTCAGCAACACCAGAGATATGCGCCATGTGCTTAGCCTGACCACAGCAGGCATTCGGCGGCTGATCATCTGTGAAGAAGCGGTACTTTTTAGCTATGAGGAGGTCACTCAGGAACTGCGCGGGGTTGCTGGCCTGGGCACACAAAGCGCTCGCCTGGCCGAGCAGCGCATCTTCCTTCACGACGACCATTCGGTAACGGCCTGGGTCGCGCGCCAGCGCCGCCCGCTGCTGCATTCGTCCGGCTCGCGCGCCTTTGTCGGGCCGATAACCGATACACTGCTCACCAGGGCAGACCTGGCACTGCTGGCGGTGCCGCTGGTCGCGCAGCAGCAGCTTTGGGGAGTGATTACGCTGGCGCGCCCGGAACCGTTCGATACCAATGATCTGCGCACCATGCTCAACCTGAGCAGCTTTGTCGCACCAGCCCTGGCGCAAGCCACCAGCCCGGCAGGAACCATCCCTTACCCCGCAGGCCGTTGAAAAGGCGCTCAATAGGCGTACGGCGCGATTTCAGCTTATCGCTTTCTTCACCAGCGCGATAATCTGCTTCTCAACAGCCTCGGTCCACTCGGTGAGCGCGAAGGCGACCGGCCACAGCGCGCCGTCGTCGAGGTTCGCCTTGTCGCTGAAGCCCAGCGTCGCGTACCGCGTCTTGAACTTATCCGCGCTTTGGAAATGGCAGACGATAGTGCCGTCTTTGGTGGCATAGGCGGGCATCCCATACCAGGTCTTGGGCGAGAGTTCTGGCGCGCTGGCCGTGAGGAGCGCGTGCAGGCGCTCGGCCAGGGCGCGATCCGCTTCCGGCAGCGCGGCAATTGCCGCGAGCGCGGCGCTTTCCCCTTCCGCCTTGTTCTTGTTCGCCCGCGCTTCCGCTTTCAACTCCTGGGCGCGATTTCTCATCGCGGCTTTTTCCTCGTTCGTGAATCCCGCACGCGCCTTCGCGGGCTGCTTTGTCGCCTTCTGGTCGTCGACTGTCATAGAGGATTCTCCTTTACTGTATGAGACCGCTTGACATCTTCTCACTTCGTAAACGAGGTGAGGCTTCTCCTCTCCTGAGTCAGAGAACTATTCTTTTTGACCGTGGAAAAATGGGAAAGCCAGGTCTGGTCATGAGCCTTCCCTAGCCGTCCTCGGACACAGCGTCAGGTTTGCTATGCGCTTGCGACTCGTCCGGCCCCTTGAACGGATCGAAGAAGCCACCGAAGAACCCAAATCGTTTGGCCCCCAACAACTGCCAGGCGCGCACGATGCCCAGCCCATAGACACCAAGCAGCAGACCCATCAGCCCATACAGTGGCCCTTTGTCATCAGGCGTGATCAGCAGCAAAATCGCAAAATACATTTCATAGCCATAGATGATGAGGCCCGCCGCCACCAGCGGGCCTCTGCGCACCAGGCCGTTCAGGCCGGGCCAGGGCATCACCAGATGCCTGGTCAGCGTGAGCGTATTCAGCAGACCCAGCACGCTCATAAAGAGCGTGAAGATGCCGATATTGCTGGCAGGGATGAGCGCGCCCAGCGAGATAAAAAACGCATTGATGAGCGCGGTAAAGGCGCTGGCAGAGGTCGCCTGCCGTTCAATCGGCGCGCTGGTCTTCACCGTTTCGTGCGGGGCGATGGAAACGGCCACAAAGAGCAGGCCCACCAGCGCCGCCCCTGCCGAAGCGCTGGTGGCAAAGAACGTCATGAAGGCAGGAGGCACCATATAACGACCCCTTTCTCTATTCCAGTCCAGCACCCCTTGACAAATCGAGAGCAACCAGGTACACTATGGATGGTTTCACACTCCGGTTGGTTTGGTTTTCGTCTGGCAACGGCACGGCATCATTGGTGTAATCGCACCGATGATGCCATTCACCCCATCCCTGGATCACCAGGGGACGGGGCTGAGGGTCATTCTATCATGGCTTCATGATAGGAGACACTTCAGCGGCCATCTCCTGGATGGGTTGAAACGAGCGGAGACCTGGAGGGGGCGCAGGCTGCGGCACATCATCTGCCCTGGCCTGCTCCCTTCCGGCCCGCGCGTTGGCTGCGCGTGCAGATACTCTGCGCGCCTTCCGGGTGGATGATCGCTCTGCCTTTCTGCACACAAAGAAAGGGTGGTCTCCTCATGGCTTCTCCGCTTCCCGCTGCCCGCTCTGCCGTTCTCGCCGCTCCCGCTCGCTCAGCCCCGCGCCCCAAGAAGCGCCGCAAGCGCGCGCGTCCCCCTCAGCCGCAGACGCCCCGCGACTTCTTCGACGACGACGCGCACAAACTGCTGACCAGACTGCTCATCGACCGTGCCACAAGCTGGCAGAACGATTGGCTGCGTCCGCTCCACTTCTACGGGCACAACTCCGAACCGCTCTGGGACGAGTACGCTCACAAGCGCCTCTCTGGCACCACCGTCCGCATCGCGGGCAGGCGGGTGTTCATCGAGAGCCTCTCCCTCGACCTGGAGCGCGCGTTACGCCTGCTCACCCTGCCCTGGCACGAAGAGACACAGACCATCGACGGCCACGACCCGGAGGACTGGCGGGCCGGGCTGGCAGGCGCGCTCTGGCGCATCGGGCAACTCTACCGCGAGTGGGCGCGGCGCACGGGCGCGGAGCAGGCGCAGGCGCTCCTGGTGCAGATTATGGACTCCCTTTGGAAGTGAAAAGCTATCAGCTAGCGCTTTCCTGTAGTCCATCAGTTTGCTTGCCTGGTTGAGCCGGGCGCAGCCACAGCGAAGCCTGCGTAGGCTGCATCGTCTCTTGCGCCGCGCAGCATGGGTAACCATCGCCTGGAGATGCGCCCGGAAACGTTGGACGATGGGGAAGCTGCTGGTGTGCCGGACGATGCTGCCATCGTGATGCTCCTCGTCTATGCATCTCGTGAACCGGAAGCTGGTTGCGGTTCTGCTTGAGCATATTACACCACAGCGCCGTCTCGCAAACGTCACGAAAAGCGTTACGAAAGGGCCTCAAACCGTCTGGTCTTTTGGCAAGCGGCAGCGCTGGCAGTTGTGATGACCCTTGCCAGCGTTCAGGCCGTCGGCCCATGCTGGTTGCTGATGGCTCCGCTGCTGCGTGGCGTGGCGCGCTGCGTGGCACTGGCGGAGGCGCGGCCCAACATCCCTGGCAGCGGGGCCAGCGTCATCTGCCCGGTGTACAGCAGCGGCAGTTCGCGCAGCAGCTTGAAGTATCCGGCGCTGGCGAGCACGCACGAGGCAATGGCAAAGAAGACGAAGCCGATGTCTACCCCCAGGAACGCCGCGCCGACGGTATTTGCCGCGATGGCGCTGCTGACCAGGAAAACGACAAACGCGCTGCCCAGCGCGAAACAGCCAAAGGCAAACGGCAGCGCCAGCACGAAGCGCGCGTAGAGGGTGCGCTCTGGCGTCAGAATGGTCAGGGCGACGCATGCGATGAGGGCCAGCGGCAGAAAGACGGGCCAGCCAACGCTGAGCGGGGTCGCGCGGCTGCCGTTGATGATGACCCACGGCAGAAAGAAGCTGAGGAACATGCCCACCAGGCCGCTGAGCGCCAGGCGGTTGGGAATATCGTTGGGCAGGTGAATGCCGCTGGTGGGCACGTTGGCCGCGCGCACCATCGGGGCATAGCCGTTGAACAGCGCGGCGGTGCTGCCATCCTGCGGCGCGGAGCCATTGGCCGCGCCGCTCTGCGCGTGGCCGTTGACGCCGGGCGCAGCCACGCCGACCGGATGAAAGCCGTTCAGGGAAAGCTGGCCGTTGCCCTGGACGGTTGGCATGCCAGCCAGCGTGGGCATGCTTGGCGCGTGGCCGTTGCTCTGATACGGCTGTTCGGGGATGGCGACGGGCGCGACGGGCGTGGGTAAGGCTTCTGGCTGCGCTGGCGGCGGCACCATCTGTTCGGGAAGCGTTGCCGACTCAGCCGGCACAGCCAGCGACGCCACAGGCGGCAGGGCGCGCATGCTGCCCCGCTGGCCCGATGCCTGCCGAATCGCCTGGAAGGAATGTACCGGTCTGGGGTCGGCTTGGGATGACGTGTAGCTCATCGGCGCGTCACCAAGCAACGAGGAGCCAGGGGAGGGCTGCTGGCTGACGTTCTGCGCGTTCTGCCGCTGGGGCTGTTCAGTCAGGCGCTGCGGCTTGTTGCCGCGGTCTGCTAACTCTTGCCGCAGCACGGGCCTGGGGATGCTGGCTCCACAAACAGCGCAAAAGCCTGCTTCGAGTCGAAGCTCGGCCCCGCAGTTCTGGCAGAACATGGATTACCCTCCTGAGTTATGTCACAGCCGGAATAATGGAAACATTAACCCTCAATCTCTCGGGCGCGCTGCTCGGCCCGGGCGGCTTCCTCCTGGCGGCCCGCCCGGCGCAAGGCGTCCGCCAGCGTTTCCCAGGCTGTGCCCAGCGTGGGGTCGATGGCAACGGCGCTGTTGGCGGTCTCGATGGCTTCGTCGAGGCGTCCGGCTTCCAGATAGGTATCGGCCAGATCGTTCATAATGTCCGCATTCAACGGGTCGGCGTCCAGGGCGCGCTCATAGGCCGTGATGGCCTCGTCGCGCTCGCCTAGCTCATCCAGCGCCGTGGCAAGCTGATAGAGGCCCATCGGATCATCTTCGGACATCTCCAAAAGCTGGCGCGCAGTCTTGGCTGCCTCTTCATACTGGCCCGCGGCGTTATACGTTTCGGCCAGCCCGGCATACGCATCGGCCAGCGTTTCTTCGCTCATCTCCAGCGCGCTCAGCGGGCTGCTGGCGTCGCTGATGATCGACTGGTACAGAGGAATCGCTTCATCGTAGCGCTCAGCATCGGTATAGACTTCGGCCAGGCTGAAACGCGCGCCAACGTTCGAGGAGTCAAGCTCGACAGCGTGCGCGTAGGCGTTCATAGCCTCTTCGGTATGGCCCTCGGAGGTATGCCAGGTGCCCAGATGTTCCCAGGCTTCGCTGTTATCCGGCTCCAATTCGACCACTTTGTTCCAGTTCTCGATAGCCTGCGGGGCATCGTCCATGGCTTCGTAGACTTCCGCCAGCGTCGCAAAGCAGCGCGGATTATCCGGTTCCAGGGCCAGCATCTGATTGCAGACCGAAAGCGCTTCCTGGTAGCGCCGCGCGGCCACATAGGCCGCCACCGCCGAGGGATAGCGAGTGATGTCGCTGGGGGCCGAATCGATATGCCGCTCGGCATCGAGGATGCGTTTCCATTCCTGGGCGACGCGCTCGCGCCCCACGGCCACCATATCGGCGGCCATCGTGTTGGCCGGGTCGATGATGAGCGCCTGGCGATACGCCTGGATGGCATCATCGGTCAGGCCCAGATTGCGATACGCATCGCCCACGTTGACGTAGAGGTCAGCGTCATCGCCGCGCAGTTCGACCGCCTGCTGAAAGGCTTCCAGCGCGCTTTCGTGCTGGCCCAGTTCGCTGTACAGATTGCCGAGGTTGATATAGGCTTCGATAAGCTGCGGGTCATTCTGAATGGCGCGTAGATAGCTTGCCGCCGCGCTTTCGCTTTCGCCCTGGTATTGCAGGGCCAGCGCCAGATTGTAATGCGCGTGGGCGTCCTCCGGGGCAAGCTGCACCGCCTGCGTGAACGCTTCGACGGCAATATCGTACTCGTTATCTTCGATGGCCTGATTACCTTGATCGATATAGCTTTGCGCGCTGACGCTGGCGTTTTCCGGAACCGCCCCATTGCTTTCCGGGTTATGGTGGTCGGGGTTATAGGCTGCCATATGTGTATCTCCCTCCAGCCGCTGCTGGATGATGCTAGCTGATAGCGAAGGCTTGTTGCCTGTCTGGACGTGCCCTTCTCTGTCTTGTACGCTGGAGTTCCTGAAGGGTTACAACGAGCAATTTTCAGTCCAGCTCTCTTTTGTAATGACGCCGCACAAAGCATACCTGTTCCTACAAAAGAATGCAAAGAATGGGAGAAACATCCTACCTGGCGGCGCGGCCTGGGAGCACGGCTGCAAAGTGTGAGCTAGTTCACACTGCTGGGGATGGGCCATTCATGCAGCAGTAGACTTGTCTCTGCATGAATGGCCGCCTGCACCGGCACCGTCTTGAGCAGTTTCATATGGCGGCTGGTTGGGCGCTTCTAAAGCTGCTGTTCCTGCGTCTCAGGGAACTCGTAGGGTGAGGGCGTATGGGTGAGGCGGTGAACGCGATAAAGAGGTATCGCGCTGGCGGCTATGTACGCTTCCTCGGTTGCATAGATCGCCCCGTCCCCATTGATGTCTGGTACAACCAGGGAAGCGGAGTACGACAGCCGTTCTGGCGCGTCACGCTCCAGCAGCATCAGCATATCATCGGCAAGCCAATAAGCGCCGTGGTCAGAGATCAGGTAGCCTGGCCCAAGACCAGCCACTTCCTCAAGGGCGGCTTTCAAGGTCGTCATGGGTAGCCTTCTTTCTGGTGCTTCCTCCTGATTCTTTCTCATCTTCTACGTGGCGTCTCTGCCTCTTTGCCGTGAGGCACACACTTTGGAGTGATGGCAACCAGAACCCAGGAGACGCAATTTAGCTGCCAGGATGCTCCCGAAAAACATCAGGGAGGCAACCAGGCCCAGCCAGCGCAAGCAAATGTTTGCGCTGGCTGGGCCTGGTTGCCTCCCTATTGGACCGTGATGTTTGCCGTCTCCTGCCCCAGACTATAGCTCCAGCGAACCGCGCCGGTGGTGGCGTCCAGCGCCACCACGCTGTTATCGTCGGCCTTGGGCGTGAAGGGTGGCCCCATATCCACCGAAGCGGCATAGACCACGCCGTCAACCACTGCCCCCACCGTCAAGAACTTTCCCAGCCGTTTCCAGAGCAACCTGCCGGTATGGGCATCCAGCGCGTACAGGCCCAGGCTCGCCGACTCGCCAACCGCATCCAGATAGACCACCCCATCCGCCACCATATCCAGCGTCAACCCTTGCCCGGTATCGCTCTCAAGCTGGAGATTGCTCCACAGCGGCGCGCCAGTGCTGGCGTTGTAGGCCGCGATGGGGTCGTTCTGGCTGCCGACATAGATCGCGCCATCGCTGAGCAAAGCAGGGGGTAAGCCACCAATCAGGAAGGAGGACGTTGTTGTCCCGCTGCCTGCCGGAAATGCCACCAGCGAGAAGCCCGTTTCCCAGCGCAACGCTCCATCAGTGGCATTCAAGGCCACCAGGCTATCCGATATGTTTGCCTCTGCCGAACTGTTGGTGATATACAGATAGACCATGCCGTTTTCCACGTCCACCAGCGACAGATTGCCATCGGGCTGCTTGGGATACGACCAGCGCAGCGTGCCGGTGCTGGCGTCCAACACAGAAAGGGTCGCCTGGAAGCCAAACAAGTTCGTATCTGAAGGGTCAACCGCTTGCAAGCCAATCACATAGACCTGGCCGTCAGCCGCGCGCTGCGTGGAAAGACTGCCCTGCCCCTGAAAATGCCAGCGTTCCGCCCCGGTGCTGGCGTTCAGCGCGTAGATCGTTCCTGCTGTTTGCGACGGGTCGCCAGCCGACCCCACATAGACCGTGCCGTCAGCAACCAGGTCCACGCCGCCGCCATTGGCAAATTGCCAGAGTTGCTTGCCGCTCCTGGCATCCAGCGCGTACACATTCCCCTGGCTGTTCTCTGCCCCAGCCGAAGACCAGGCATAGACCACCCCATCCACTACCTGCCCAACCACTGACTGCTCGAGCAGCTTGACGCTCCAGAGCACCTTGCCGGTGCCAGCGTCAAACGCATAGACGCTGCCATTGCTTGAGCCAGTGTACAAAACACCGTTCGCCACAATCTGCCCGTCTTCCACCCCATCCGAGGTTTTATAGTCCCAACGCAGTCTGCCATCTGCCGCGTTGAGCGCAAAAACGCTGCCGCTGTCGCCTTGCGCCGTGGCAGCGCGGGCGTTGTCAAAGGGGAGGGGGTTGCCCAGCGGGGCGACTGGCTGGGTCAGGCCATAGATGCTCAAACCGGATGGCACCGACGCCGCTGACGTTCCCGTGTTGGTCGAATTGGCGGTCTGGTGGACGACAATCAGCGTGGTCGCGATCAGCACAACCACCAGCGCGCCAGCAATCACCAGTGCCCAGGGACGAATGCGCCGCGCTCTGCCGGGTGTGGGAAGCGTTGCCACGGGCGCAGACAACGCAGCGGAAGAAGCGTCGGCTGGCGCTTCTTCCGTGGGAGGGGTCGTTCCTTGTTCTTCCTCAGGTTCCATGCGGTTCTCCTTGCAAGCAGCGAGGTGCTGGTCCAGATGCGCGCTTTGGCGTCCGGCTGCCGCGCATTGTACCAGACAGCTCTGCTGTATGCAAGGCGCTGCTCCAGGGAGGGCCGCGTTTTTAGCCGATCATTAGGATAACCATCGGAGACGTTGTGTCGTAGTGCCACAGCAGATTGCCGGTGCTGGCATTGATGGCAAAAAGCTGCTGCACCCAGTGGTCCTGAGCGCTCGTTGGCTTGTTAATCCCATAGACCGCCCGGCTATCGGCGCTGACGATATATCCTCCATCGCCCATGTGATACTGCCACAGCTTTGCTCCATTGGCAGCATTCAGCCCATAGACGGCTGTAGGAGCGCTCACATAGAGCATTCCACCAACCTGCCTTTGAAGAAAGGTGCCAGCGCCGAGATTGACGTGCCAGGCTTCCGAGCCATCTTGAGCGTTCAGAGCATAGAGTGTGTTGTCTTGAGTCGTCAGGTAGACCTTTCCGCCGGCCAATCCCTGGTCCGGTCGCAGCAGGCTGGTGATGGCATACGACTTCTGCCAGCGCACCGAGCCGTTACTGGCGTCCAGCGCCTGCAAGCCGATAGCGGGCGCCTCTTTGCCAGGGCCAGCCAGCACCGTGACATACACGCTGTCCTGCTCCAGAAAAGCGCTGCCCAGCGTCGAAGGGTCGCCCGCATAGCGCCACTCCACCGCGCCGGTGCTGGCGTTGAGCACAGACAACCACTGGCGAATCTTGACCCCATTGTTCTGGTCAGAGGTCACCTGCGTATCGACCACCGCCAGCCGACCATTGCTGACCTGGATGGTTTCCGCATCGCCTTGCAGCGGGAAACGCCACTTCACCGAGCCATCGCTGGTATTGAGCGCCACCAGATCGCCCGTCATCACATTGTTACCAATGCTATGATAGACGCCGCCATAAATCAGCCCGTCAACCACCTGCATATCATCCAGTATCGCGCCAGTGTTGATATGCCACCTGACCGCGCCATCGCTGGCGTTCAACGCGTAGAGGCCGCCGTTGTTTGTCCCAATATACAAGACCCCATCAGCTTCCAAGAAGGACATTGGCACATTGGCAAGCGGAGTATGCCAGATCCCCTTGCCGTTACTGGTCTGGAAGGCAGAAACGGCATTGATCGTCGCGCTAGCCCCGCGCGTCTGTGGAGTGGCCCCTTTCGTTGGGCTGGCCGTTCCCAAATCCTGCTCCAGCACATAAAGCACGTAGTGATCGACCTGCACTGGCGTAATCGTAATCGAAGGGCCAGTGGGCATCGGGATATGCCAGCGCACCGAACCATCCGTCGGATTTAGCGCGTAGAGAAACGTGTGCGCTGGCGGGCCAGCGGTTTCGGCGCTGAAATAGACGCCGGACGCGGGAGCCACCGACGGCAGCCCTGGCGTTGTGCTCGTATTGGCGGTATTCTGCCCTGTTGCCAGGGGATGGCGGCTGGCAACCAGCGCCGTCGTAACCAACGCAATCAGCAGCACAGCGGCAATCGCACCCACCCAGGAGATCGCGCGGCGCGGCCTCCTACGCTGGCGCAGCAATGAAACCGGCGTCTCAGCAACCAACGTGACGGCTGGCAGCGCATCCGCGCCAGCTTTTTCCTGATCTTCTATGTGTTTCACAATATCCTCGCTTTGGAGTAGGGGACCAACCACCTGCCCAAAGCGCTGGCGCAGCGCGCCATCCAGCCGATCATACGCGGCCAGCCTGGCCTCGCAGTGCGCGCAGTCGGCCACATGCGCCTCCAGCCGTTGGGCTTCCTCTGGCTCCAGCAGATGATGCGACACCAGCGGAAGCAGCGGCGCAAACGCAGCGCACGCCGGGCCTGGGCGCGAATCTGAAAGCGAATCTCTGCTATTCATCGGGGTAAGCGCTCCTCAGACGCGGCCTCGTGGGCAAGGTAGGCGTCCAGTAATCGACGCTTCGCACGAGAAAGACGTTTAGCGATAGCCTGAGGCGAATCGCCCAGAATCTGGGCGGTTTCGGCAGCGGTAAAGCCCTGCACCACCATCAGCAGCAAGCAACTTGCATCGCGCGGCGTCAGATCACCCAGCGCCGCATACAGCGCGTCATGTTCCGCCACCTGGTCCTCGAACGAGGACAGATTGCCCAGCGCTTCATCATCTATCGCCATCCGTTCATCCAGCGATTCCCAGCGAATCAGTCGGCGCCGACGTAGCACGGAAATCGCCCGACAATAGGCCGCATGAAAGAGCCAGCGCCGAATCTCCTCGTGCGCGCCGCCCACCACGAGCGGCGCAGCGCCGCGCCGGGCCGCGCGCCACGCATCGCAAAAGGTATCCTGAAGCAGATCGCGCGCCTGCTCAGGGTGCGTCACCAGCCCGCGCAGAAAGACATACAGTTCCCGCTGGTAGCGCTCGACCAGCGGGCTAAACTCTACCAGGGAAAGCGGGCGGCTCGGCTCCGGCATGCTCTACTCTTTCATCCAGCATCATGAGAGAAGTATCCATTCCCTCCCTCATTATCTCTACCGCACCAACCCACCCCAACTGGACACCCTGGCAAGTCTTGCCGCTTTTTGCTCACCCGACATGACGCCCTGCCGGGTCGTCCAGCGAGCGGGGCTGGCGGACCTTTTGCCTCGCCAGCCCCGGCAGCACTCGAAGAAGCCTTGCCTGCCACCATTTGCGCCAATGCTGCCCAATCCGAGCGACAAGCGGCTGCCGCTGCCCAACAAGCAGCGCTTCCGCCGCCCGAATGAGCGACTCGGCATCGGGCAGCACGGCATCCGACGCCCCGATGACACGCTGCCCGGCAGGCTTCCGAACCGTATCCTGCACGCACAACTGACAGACGTACTCGCGCCTTGGCGGACTCATTCCCAGCATCCCGCCAGGCGCGCCTGGATAGCAGAACAGAGTGGCGTGTGCCCGGCAAGCGCCAGCGCCACAGCGCCGACAGACGGCAATCGCCTGCATGATATGGTCATCCTGGTCACAGAGTGCGCACAGCATACGTGCTGCTCCTTTCACTCCAGCGCGCCAGCCGCCTCCTCTTCCTCTTGCATCAAGGCAGCTTCCGCCGAGGTCACCTCGTGTTTGAACGCATCCTTCGGATGGAAGAAGGTTTGCGCAATCACCGTCGGGATCACCGCGCTCATAATCACCACCGTCACCAGCACCGAATACTGGAAGCTGGTAATGTAGTGATTGGTCAGGCCAAACAGCGCCGAGATCGAGCCAAACGTCAGGCCAGTTGACATCAACATCAGCGTATAATTGCCGGTGCGGTTGGACATGCCGAAGATGCCCGTCAGGGGCCGCACGCCCACCGCTTTGGTCAGCATCTTGGCGACAAAGAACAGCACCACCAGCCCGGCACCGGCCAGCGTCGCCAACTGGGGCACCGAGATCAACAGCCCGGCTTTGATGAAGAAAAACGGCGTCAAGAAGGCAAAAGCGATGGCGCGCATGCGCTCCACCAGTGCGCGGTCATGGCTGAAGACTCCGGCCACCACCAGCCCGATCACATACGCGGGCAGCACCGCCTCGCTGTTGGCGACGGCTGCCAGGCCGCCCAGCAGCATCAGCACCAGAAACAAGAACTTGATCTCTGGCTCGCTGACGCGCCCGCCCACCCTGCGCATCAACAGACGAGTCAGCCCGGGCAGGAACGGCAGCGCCGCTACCGTCGCGACAATGAACAGCACCAGCAGCCAGTTATAGTTGGCGAAGAGAATGCCCAGCGCCAGCACCGTCCCCAGGTCGTTGACAAAGCAGGCGGCAAGAATTACTTTGCCTATTTCGGTGCGGTTCAGGCCCGTTTCGATCATCACGGCAAAGACCACGGCCACCGAGGTGGTGGAAAGCGCGATGCCCGCAATCTCGGCGGCGTGCAGGTTCCAATGGGCCACCCAGAACGCGATGGCAAACACCCCCAGCACCGGAGCCAGAAACGCCGCGATGCCCAGCGACAGGCTGGCCTTCAGATGCTGGCGCAGCGAGGCCGGATCGATTTCGGCCCCCGCCAGGAAGGTGAGCAGCACGCTGCCAAAGCTGGCAATGAAGTCAATCCAGGTGTTCGTCTGCAAACCCAGGACATTGCCCGCCAGCACGCCCATGAAAATCTCCACCAGGGCCACCGAAAGCCCGATGCGAATGGAGATCAGGCTGGCGCAAAACGTCAGGCCAATCCAGAACGCGGCAATCAAATAGGGGTTGGGAAGCGCGAGGGAAAAGAGGGGCATACGTCCAAACCTTTCTCATACAACCAGGGTAATGTGATTGGTTGGCTGAGCGGTCTGGGAGGTGGAGAAACCGGCTCCGCTTCTGCCGGGATTCCCGACGAAGGGCGCTAAAAAAGCTTCCACCAGTGACGAGATAGGGCTATTCCCTATCGCCCATCCAACCGGTAGAAGCTATCAGCCTCGGAAGGCAACAGGCGAGCTTCATCGCCATTCGTCGTATCGCTAAGAGTATAGCAGGGGCAGGGCCGCTCTGTCAAGGCTCTCGGCCACGTAGGACTTTTGGCAGCGTTGTTAGGGTTCTGCCTGCGTCAAGCAATTTCCTTGTATACTGACGCAGAACAGCTTGCTGCTCTCTGGACAAGGAAGAGAAGACGGATGAAGACGGATACCTGGCTTTTGCCGGGCAAGCGCGTGCCGCCGCTCGCGCTCTGGCTCGTGGGGCTGCTGCTCATCCTCCTGCTGGTGGGCGCTGCTGGTGTCGTGTTCCAGCCGACAGGGCGGGCGCAGGCGAGCGCGCAGCCCAACCACACCAGCGTTGCTCAATGGCCCGCGCCGCCTACGCCTGGCCCTGGCTCGCCGCCCACACCGCCCACACCGCCCGCAAATGCGCGCGCCATAGCCGCGCGGCCTCCTGGCCTGGGCGCGCAGCAAACGCAGATTCTGGCCGAACTGGGCCATCCGAGCAAGGCGCTGCTCGTCTCCATCGACAATCAGACGCTCTATGTCTATCAAGGGAATGCCCTGCTGACCTGGAGTTACGTGACGACAGGCCGTCCCGAACTGCAAACCCCGCGCGGCTTCTATTCGGTGCTTCAGCGTCAGCAGTCGGTCATGTTTTATTCCAAATGGCCGCCAGGCAGTCCCTACTACTACGCGCCCGTCTTCGTCCATTACGCGCTGCGTTTCCTGGGCACCGACTTTTTCTTGCACGACTATAGCCTGCGCACCTACTACGGACCCGGCACCAACGTCTGGCACCAGAACTCCGACGGCACCTGGGAAACCGGCTCGCATGGCTGTGTCGAAACGCCACTGGCCTTTATGCGCTGGCTCTATACCTGGGCAGACATCGGCACGCCGGTTGTAGTATATTAGCGGGCCGAAACATCCGGCGATGCAAATCGCCGGATGGGTTTATGCGCTGCTGGCCTCGCGTGGTATGCTAAAGAGCGAACCCCGGCGCTCTGCGCGAAGCAATGACCTCCTCTGCACAGAAAGGACACAGCCCCATGAGCCAGCCAGCCCTCGACGCGCCCCGCAAAAACATTGAGTTCGTCAGCTATTCCGATCAAGGAGGGCGCGGCGATGGAGTCCAGGTCATGGTCCACAAAGGCCATGCCTACATCGGCCACATGTTCAGCAACGGCGTGACCGTGCTCGATGTCAGCGACCCCAAACGTCCCCGACCCGTCAACTTTATCCCCGCGCCGCCCAACACCTGGTCGCTGCATCTGCAAGCCCACGAAGACCTGCTGCTCGTCATCAATGCCGTCAACATCCATTCGCCAGACATCAAGATCGACAAAACCGAATACTACAGCCAGCCCTTTTTAGATACCTTCGGCGGCCAGCGGCTCAACTTCTCGGCTGGCATGCGCGTCTTCGATATTTCGCGGCCCGATCAGCCGCGCGAAATCGGCTTTATGCCTGTGGATGGCTTTGGGCTGCACCGCATCTGGTATGTCGGCGGGCGCTACGCCTATGCCTCGGCAATTCTGAAGGGCTACACCGATGCCGTCTTCATCACCATCGACATGGCCGATCCGGCCCATCCCCAAGAAGTCGGGCGCTGGTGGATTCCTGGCATGTGGCGTGACGGCGGCGAAGCGCCAAGCTGGCACCCCGGCAGGCGATACGCGCTGCACCACGCCATCGTCAGCGGCACCACTGCCTATGGCTCCTGGCGCGACGGCGGCCTGACTGTGCTCGATGTGAGTGACCCGGCCAAACCGCAACTTCTCGCCCATCGCAACTGGTGCCCGCCCTTTGGCGGTGGTACCCATACCAGCCTGCCCTTGCCCGACCGCGATCTGCTGGTCGTCGCCGATGAAGCTGTCGCCCCGCGCATCATCGATCAGCTTAAATATACCTGGGTCTTCGACATCCGCGAGCCAGCCAACCCGGTCAGCATCTCCACCTTCCCCACGCCAACCGAAGACGATTACCCCAACAAGGGTGGGCACTTCGGCCCGCATAACCTGCACGAAAACCGGCCCGGCTCGTTCCAAAGTTCCGAATTGATCTTTGCCACCTATCAGAATGCCGGGGTGCGCGTCGTCGATATCCGCAATCCCTTCCGGCCCGAAGAAGTGGGCTTTTACGTGCCGCCCGCGCCTGCGCGCCTCTTCGACCCGCGCCCCGACACCGAACAGGTGATTCAAACCTGCGATGTGTTCGTGGACCGCGAAGGGCTGATCTATGTGACCGATTACAACGCTGGCCTGTATATCCTGGAATACAAAGGCCAGTGACAAGGCGCTGCCTGGCTAGCTCTGCACCGCGTTGATCTCCGCCGCTGGAGCAACAGGCAGGGCAGGCAGCAGATGGTGGGCCGCGTCGTCGCCTGCCAGCAGCACCCCAAAGCGCCAGAAAAAGCTGCCCCGGCCAGAGCCGCCCGCGTCCTGCAAGGTGATCTCGCAGCCATTCATTCCCTGGCCTTCGGAGATGTCCTCGTTCCCGTTCCAAGTTATTGCCCGAAGCTGCTGCTGGAGTATCTGCGCGCCAGTAAGGCAATCCAAATTGCTGAATGTATCCCCGACACTTGAAGAGTCAAGTTCTGGCTGAGATGATAGGCTCCAACCGGCGTTATTGGCATAGGCCAGCATCCCCGGCACAACAGAGGCCGCCGGAAAGGAAACATCCCCCATCGCGCTCCCATCTGAAGCCATAAAATCCCAGCGCAGCGCCACTGGCACCAGGATGTCCCACAACATGCCGGGGCGCGTGGTCAGTTCATCGGCACTGAGGGTATTCGGACACGTCAGGCCAACGCAGTCGAGCCCAATCGGCCCAAAGTTGGCATTGGGAGCCAGGAATGCTGTCGCCCGGAGCGCCGCGGTGGTAAGCTGGCTGGTGATGTGGCTGGCCCCGTCCAGGCCGGTGGCAATATACGAGCCGCTGGGAACCGCCGTGCTTTGCTGCGCCGTGACTGAATGAGCCAGCAGCGTGTTGATCTGGTTCTGCTGGTCTGCGGGCAGGTCGGCAGCGGTAAACACAATCATCACGCTGGACGTGGGGTCTCTGGTGACCCCGTTGAGGGTCATTTCCGGGAATCCGCCAGAGCCAGAGCTAACTGTGCAGTCGGGGAAATTGCTGGTGTAGTTCTGCGGTGTTCCGCCGTGAAAGCTGAACGTGCAGGACTTAGCTCGGAACGGCGGCGCGTTGATCGTAATCGTGTAGGTGGTTGCCTGTTCCACCAGCAGCATCGGCACTGTGCCGCGCTGCCGCTGGCCGTTGATGGTGACCGTACCGAAGCTGATATTGCTCATAATCAGCGTGGCGGGTGGAGGAATGGTTGGCAGGGGCAGAGGGCCGCCGGGCGCAGGCTGGGGCAGAACGACGCCCCGCAGCGTGACCAACAGCGCCACCAACGCCACCAGCAGCATGCTTATCTGGAGCACGCGCTTGCGGCGGGGAGATAGCCTCGCGCTCTCTAGCTCCGGTTCAGCCTGCGACAGATCATCCGCTCCCTGCTCTGATGTCAGGGGCGTGGCTGGCTCCTCCTCGAAAGCGTTCTCGTCCATGTGCGCCTGCTCATCTCTTGAACGTATGCATTCTTGCCGCCAGCATAGCATGCTGCCGCGTGAAATACAAGCGAGGCTTTCCCACCTCAGCCGATTTCGCGTATAATAGAGCGAGGCCGTTGATGACCATATCAGGATGACGAGGATGCAGCAGTACACACTGACCACCACGCCTCTTTTGGGGCGATCACACGAAGTCGAAGAGTTTGTCGCCCTGCTGGCCGACCCATCCTGCCGCTTGCTGACGCTGATTGGCCCTGGCGGCATTGGCAAGACCCGCCTGGCCTTGGAAGTCGCCGAGCGCACCCGCGACCTCTTCCCCGATGGCTGCTTCTTTGTGCCGCTGGCCCCGCTGCACCAGGCCGACAATCTGCTGACCACCATCGCCGAAGCCACGCCCTTTCGTTTCCAGCAAGACCAGCGCAGCCCGCGCGACCAGTTTTTGTCCTACCTGCGCGAGAAACAGGCGCAGCGTCTGCTGCTGGTGCTCGATAATTTCGAGCACCTCCTCGATGGCGTCGATCTCGTTTCCGGCATCCTGGCGGTGACGAGCAACCTGAAAATCCTCGTTACCTCCCGCGAGGCGCTCAACCTTCAGGAAGAATGGGTGCGGCAAATCTCCGGTCTGGCCTACCCTCAGCACGTCAACGGCAATGCTATCGAAGATTACAGCGCCGTGCAGTTGTTTCTGGACCGCGCCCGCCGCATTCGCGGCGATTTCGATCTGGCCGAAGACCGCCAGAGCGTCGTGGAGATTTGCCGCCTGGTCGAAGGCATGCCGCTGGCGATTGAGTTGGCTGTCGGCTGGCTCACGACCCTGCGCCCCGCCGACATCGCTCAGGAACTTCAGCACAACCTTGATATGCTGGCGACCCGTTCGCGCAACCTGCCCGAACGGCATCGCACGCTGCGTTCTGTCTTCAACCAGTCCTGGCAGTTGATGAGCGAAGGCGAGCGCGATGCCTTCAGGAAGTTATCCTTCTTTAGCGGCGGCTGCACCCGCGAGGCGGCGCAGGTCGTGGCCGGGGCATCCCTGCCCACGCTGGCAAGGCTGATCGATCAATCGCTGGTGCGTCTGAACGCCGCCGGGCGCTATGAACTGCATGAACTGCTGCGCCAGTACGGCGCGGAGCAGTTGGCCGCCGCCAACCAGACCGAAACCGTCCAGCGCGCATACATGGACTATTATCTTGGGCTGCTGCGCGACCTGGAGCGCGACATCAAATCGCATCACCAGCTTGCCGCCCTGGATACCATCTCCGCCGACTTCGAGAACGTGCGCCACGCCTGGGAGCACGCCGTCGAGCAGCGATATCTGACAGCGCTGGGTCAGGCCGTGGAAAGCTTGCAATGGTTCGCCGATATGCGTGGGCGTTATCACGAAGTGGTCCATATGCTGGCGCATGCGGCGAAGTCGTTCTCGCCCACCCCCGACCAGCAGCAGACGACCACCCTCCATCGCATCCAGGCGCGATTGATACGTCTGATCGTGCTGGGCAATCTGCGCATAGAGGATGATCTGCGCGGCCAGATTGATACCTGCCTGGCTGCCGCTCGCGCTCGGCAGGACCAGGCAGAGATCGGCTTCTGCTGTCTGGTCTCTGGCGCGATTGCGGCCTGGGAAACAAAGCATGAGTATCCTGGCGCGGCTGCCCTGGCGCTCTTTCAGGAAAGCGCCACGCTGTTTGAGGCGCTCGACGATCCGTTCTATCTGGCGGATGCGCTGGCCTGGCAAGCCTCAAAAGCCCCTGATGAAACAGACGATGCGGGCAGAGCGCTGCTCGAACGAAGCCTCGATCTGCGGCGCGCGATTGGGGACCGGAACGGCGTCGCCTGGATTACCCTCAATCTGACCGAGGTCATGTTCGAGAAGCGGGACTTTCTGGCTTGCGAGCAATATGCTCGAGAAGCCCTCGCGTTAATGCGCGAAATTGGCAGCGTCAAAGGCATCCTCCATGCAGGGTTCAAGCTGGCCCATGCGATCATGTTAAAGGGTGATCTTGAGGAAGTCCGGGCGCTGGTCGAACAGCTACGCGACCTGGCCGAAGAAACCAACAACCTCGACGGCAAAACGCTGGCAGCGGGCATGATGGCATCTCTCGTCTGCGTGATGGATGAGGCATATACAGAGGGCATGGCGCTGGCCCGGAAACACCAGGCTCTTGCGCAGGAACCATTCTTCGGTTGGCACTACGGTCTCAGTGCGCAGTGGGGTCTAGCGCTGGCGAACTGCGGGTTGGGAGACCATGCCGCCGCGCGGCAGGCGTACGCCGAAATATTTTCAAAGCAGCAAGACGGGCCTGGTTCAGCGATTGTCTGTCTGGCGATAGAAGCGGTGGCGCGTGCCCACCAGGGACAGCCAGAGGATGCCGCCGAACTGCTGGGCCTGGCCTTTCAGCGGCCCGCCTGGGTAAACGGCTGGCTGCATCACTGGCCGCTGCTCACACGCCTGCGCGCCGACCTCTGCCGCCAGCTTGGCGAAGAGGCATATCAAGCCGCCTGGGAACGCGGCGCTTCCCAGGACCTCGATACCACGCTCCAATCCATCCTTGGCGCAGAGATCGACGCGCCCCGCCAGCCAGCGCATCAGACGCTTGTTGAACCGCTGAGCGACCGCGAATTAGAGGTACTGCGGCTGATTGCCGAGGGCCTTTCCAACCGCGAAATTGCCCGGCGGCTGGTGCTTTCCGTCGGCACCGTCAAAGTGCATACGCGCAACATCTATGGCAAGCTCGGCATCAACAGCCGCACGCAGGCGTTGGCACAGGCCGCCCGCTTCCACCTCCTCTAACCCTGCTCATCCCTTCCCACGCCAACAATACCACCGTTTCCGCCGCAGAATACCCCTTTTGGGAGATCACACTACCACCGCTTGTCGACTATGCTTATCCCATCAGCCACGAGTGATGCGGCTGAGCGCAAAAGAGCGGCATTCGTTCAGGTCGTTTCAACCAGAAGGGAGTTTCCGATATGTTTCCTCCGTACAGCACCTTGAAAGTCGTCCACGACCAGATGATTCAGGAAGAACTGGAGCACTACCGCGCGAACGACAGGCAACCACCACGTCGGCACGGTCTGAGCCAGAAGCTGGGGAAGACACTGGCGCGCTTCACCGCCCGCCCTGCTCAGAAACCGGAAATGCCGCTTTCTTGCAATGTCCAGGAAGAAACCTGCACGTTCGCGTGAGCGAGCCGCACAAGGACGCCGCGTCTAAAGCGCGCACCTGGATGCTACGCCGCCCCTCGGCAGCTAACGAGGGTTTCAACCGCCTGCTGGGCGTGGGGCATCCTGGTGCGCTGCCTGGCGCTGGCTAGCCAGGCTTGCGCGCCGAAACGTAGCCCAGCGGCGGAATGCCCAGCAGCTTCGTCAGAAAGCCCATCGAAGGCAGCCCGCGCCCGGTGCGCACATCGGTCAATCCGGCGTCGCGCAGCAGGTCAGCAAGCGCCTGCATATCGGTCGCCATGGGCGCGGGCTTTTGTGGCTCTGCCAGCGGCATAAAATCGACGAGGAAGACCCGCCCGCCCGGCTTGAGCACGCGCGCAATGCTTGCCATCGCCTGCCGCCTCAGATTGCCTGGCAAATGATGGACCACGAAGCTGCTGACCACCGTATCGAAGGATGCGTCGGCAAACGTCAGCGCCTCAACCGGCTCGTTGCGAAAATCCACGCTCTGGCCGCGCCGCCGCGCTTTCTGGCGAGCGCGGGCTATCATCTCTGGCGAAGCATCGATGCCCGCGACCATGCCGCCAGGGCCAACGCGCTCTGCCAGGACCAGCGCCAGATCGCCTGGCCCACAGCCAACATCCAGCGCCGCGTCGCCCGGCCCCACCTGCGCCAGATCGGCAATGGCGCGGCGCACGCGATACACGCGCCCAAAGGTGGACAGTGGCACCAGCAGATCATATCGGGTTGCCCAGTGGATAACCATCCCGTCTGTGTGGGGATGAGCAGTCGTATGAGCCATGAAAACCCTCCTGTGAAGATCACACTATCGATCATATTGTTCGCTAGCGAACATAATGTTCTATAATCAAGTATGGCGCTGAAAACCCTCTCCAGCAACCGGCAAAACGCTGAAAATGTGCGCTACGGGACATATCAGCCGAAATGTGCATCTTCTTGACGCGAAAGGGGCATTGCGTGGCTCAGATGGAAACAGAGCGATTGCTTTTGCGCGAGTTTGTACCGGAAGATTGGGCAGGCGTGCATCGTTATGCCGTTGACCCTGAAGTCTCGCGCCATATGGATTGGGGGCCGAATACCGAAGAAGATACCAGCATCTTCCTTGCCATGGCGCTGGCTGCACAGCGCGCCCAGCCGCGCATCCATTTTCCGCTTGCCGTTGTGCTGAAGCAAGAAAACCGCTTGATCGGTTCGTGCGAACTCGAGTTCTCGCATATGTTGGCACGCGAGGCAGCGCTTGGCTATGTTTATGAGCGCGCTTCCTGGGGACAGGGCCACGCGACCGAGGCCGCCAGGGCAATGCTGGGCTTTGGCTTTGGCGAGTTGGGTCTGCATCGCATCTGGGCCACCTGCGCCCCGGCCAATGTTGGCTCCATGCGCGTCCTGGAAAAGATCGGCATGCAGCGCGAGGGTTATCTGCGCGAGCATCTTTGGATGAAGGGCCACTGGCGTGACTCCCTGCTCTATGCCATCCTCGAACAGGACTGGCGGCGGGAAGTGTGAGCCATGAAGACCGAGAAACACGACCGCCGCTCCGAGCGTACCCGGCGGATGTTGGAAGAGGCGCTGGTCTCCTTGATGCTGGAGCGGCGCTATGCCGACCTGACGGTGCAAGATATTCTGGACCGTGCCAACATCGGGCGCTCGACCTTCTATGCCCACTTCTGGGACAAAGATGATCTGCTGGCTGCCTCGATGGCGCACATGATCGAGACGCTCAATCGCCAGGTGGACCAGAGCGCGGGCGATGCCGCCGCGCTGCTGCCCAGCCTGGGCCTTTTCCGGCATGTGGCGGACCAGTACAACCTGTTGTATAAAGCGTTCATGCCCTCCCAGGGCATGGAAATCGTGTCGCGGCACCTGCGCGCGCATCTGGGCGAACTGATCGAGCAGCGCCTGCGCGCCCTGGCATCTGCGCCTCTTCCCGACGTAACCGTGACGGTGGCCGCGCAGGCCGTGATCGGAACGTTTCTGGCGCTGCTGCAATGGTGGCTGGAAGAGGAGATGCCGCTGCCCCCAGAGCAGATGGACGCCTACTTTCGCCAACTGGCGCTGCCTGGCGTGCAAAGCCTGCTGAAACCTCAAGCATAGCTGTGCTATAATAACCTGGTGTGCTTTGTCCGGCTATGCCTGCGCAGCGGCGCGCTCGATAGAGAAGGAGCTTTGCCAATGACGGTCCAGCTTGACCCATTTGCCTCGGCGCGGTCCATGCTTGACGCGCTGGAGATGCGCCAGATTTCCGCCACCGAACTGCTGGAAGAGCATCTGGCGCGGATTGCCCGCCATAACCCGGCCATCAATGCCATCGTCACCCCCAACGAGGAATCGGCGCGGCAGCAGGCGGCGCGGGCCGACGCGGCCTATGAAGAGGGGCGCTGGCTGGGACCGCTGCATGGCTTGCCGCTGACCATCAAAGATTGCATCGAGGTGGCAGGTTTGCGCACCACGGCGGGCGCGCGGGAACTGGCCGATAACGTCTCCACCGAGAGCGCGCCGGTGGCCCGGCGCGTGCTGAACGCTGGCGCTGCCTTGCTCGGCAAGACCAACATCCCGCCCTACGCGGGCGACTGGCAGGCGAACAATCCCGTCTTTGGGCGCACCAACAACCCGTGGGATATGACGCGCACCCCCGGCGGCAGCACAGGCGGCGGCGCGGCAGCCCTGGCGGCTGGCCTGACACCGCTGGAGTTTGGCAGCGACATCGGCGGCTCCATTCGCGTGCCCGCCGCCTTCTGCGGCGTCTACGGCCATCGCCCCAGCGACAGCGCCGTCCCGCGCCATGGGCACGTGCCTGGCAGCCCCGTTCCCAACCCGGCAGTGGTGATGGGCGTGCAGGGGCCGCTGGCGCGCAGCGCCGCCGATCTGGAACTGGCGCTGGATGTAATTGCTGGCCCCATCGTGGGCGAAGATGTGGCCTGGCGGCTGGAATTGCCCGCGCCGCGTCATACCTCGTTGGACGACTTTCGCGTTGCCATTCTGCCGAGCGCCGACTGGCTGCCGGTGGACAACGAAATCGTGGCCGCGCTGGAAGACCTGGCGGCAAAGCTCCGCCAGCAGGGCGCGACTGTCGCCGAGGCGCAGCCGGAGGGCTACGATCTGCGCGCGCACGACGAGACGTACACCGCGCTGCTCAACCTGTACATCTTTGCCGACATCCCGGATGCGCAGCGCGCCCGCATGGCCGAAGACCTGCGCCAGCAGACCTATCCAGGCGCTCAGGCGACGCTGCTGGGGCTGACGGCAACCGCGCCGCAAATGCTGGGCCTGCTGGGCCGCCGCGAGCGAGAGCGCGCCAGCTTCCGCGCGTTCTTCCGCGAGTGGGATGTGCTGCTGGCTCCTGTTGCTATCAGCAATGCCTTCGAGCACAACGATCTGCCCTTCGGCGAGCGCACGCTGACAATCAACGGCCAGACCGTTCCGTATGGCTGGATGCACGTCTATCCCGGCGTGGCGACGCTCATCGGGCACCCGGCGACAGCGTTTCCCTGGGGGCGCACAAAAGGCGGGCTGCCCATCGGCTTGCAGGCCATCGGCCCCTATCTGGAAGATCGCACGAGCATTGCTTTCGCCTCGCTGCTGGAGCAAGCCTTCGGCGGATTCACGCCGCCGCCCAACTTCGCCGGATAAGGTGTAAAGACCAGGCGTATATAAGGAAGAAAACCTTGCTGCGCCGCCATTTCATCTGCCAGAGATCGAAGCAGCCTTCTCGCCGTCCGCTAGCAGGCGAACGGACGAGCGCTGTTCGTATATTCCTCCATGTGGAGGGAAAAGAAAGAAGAAAGAAGTAGGAACATGGCCCCGAAGTTGAATCAAATCATTGCCGTTGAAAAGGGCATCAAGAGCCGCTCGTTTCAGGAACTGACCGAAGCGCATCACCAGTTGCAAAAGCCGACGCTGCTGGCGGGCATTGCCCGCACGTATCGCCCACGCGAAGAGGAAGGCGAGCAGCTTCCGCCCGAATCCACCAAGGTGCAGGTCAAGGCGCAGGATATCATCCGCCAGACGGTGGACGTGCTGACCAAGCTGTTCGACGCCACCGCGACCAAAGACTGGGCCAACACCAAAGCCAAAGCCGATGTGGTGGTCGATGGGCAGACCTTGATTAGCCAGGCTCCCGCGACCTATCTGCTCTTTTTGGAAAAGCAGTTGACCGATCTGCACACCTTCATCAAGAAGCTGCCGGTGCTGGATGCCGCCGAAACCTGGGCCTTCGACGCCTCCGCCGACTGCTGGGCCACCGAGCCGGTGCAGACGCTGCGCACCAAGAAGGTGCCGCGCAACCACGTCAAGGCCGAGGCCACTGAAAAGCACCCGGCGCAGGTCGAAGTCTATTATGAGGATGTGACCGTTGGCTTCTGGCGCACGGTGAAGTTTTCCGGCGCGCTGCCTGCCCAGCGTGTCAACGAACTGCTGGAGCGCGTGGAGCGGCTGCAAGAGGCCGTGAAGTTCGCCCGCGAGGAAGCCAACAATCTGGAAGTCGAAGAACAAAAAGTGGGCGAAAAGTTCTTCAAGTACCTCTTCGGCTAATCCCCCTGGCGGCAGAGCGACCCTCTGCTCTTGCCGCCAGGCTTGACAAGCCCAGCCGCAGCATGCTACAGTAGCAACATCATCACCACCATTTCTTCGAGGACAATCAACATGTCTGATCGTATGGCAAGAGCGCTTGTGGAGCGGTTTCGGTACAGCCGCCTCTTTAGTGCTCAGGAGCGGAGCAAAAATGGCCCCGTCCACCAAGGCCATACTCTGCCCATTTTCAGGAGGGCTTCCTGAGCTAAAACCGCAGATTCCACCGCACAGCAGATCAGTTAGTCGTGGGCACAGATGGCCGGAGACAGGCCAGCCGCCCGCGATTTTTTTATGCTTTTCCCGCCCACTTTCCCCAGAAGACGTGAGGTTGCTCGGCCTACCTTCCGGCCTGCTTATGTCCACCAGCACAGCAAGAAAAGCAAGGACGGAAGCGTATGGGAGATCAGGTGATACTCGAAGGCCACATCTCGGTCAGCGCCGCGCTTAGATCGGGCAATCGCCCGATTCGGGTGATCTATATCCAGCGAAACGCCGCAGACGAAGCGCTCCAGCAAATCGGGCCGCTGGCGCGCACCGCTGGGGTCAAGATACAACTGGTGGATAGTGAACTCATCGAGACCTATGCCAGCGGTCGAAGTCATGGTGGCATCATTGCTCTGGCCGGGCCGAGGAAATTTCTGGCGCTGGAAGATTTGCCCCTCAAGCAGCCAGCGCCACTGGTTGTGATGGTCGATGGCGTGGAAGACCCCTTTAATTTTGGCGCGGCCATCCGGTCATTGTATGCAGCGGGCGCTGATGGCCTGGTGGTGCGCCCGCGCAACTGGACATCGGTGGCTGGAATTGTCGCCAGAGCCTCTGCCGGAGCCTCCGAACTCATCCCTATCGCCCTTGCCCGCGCGCCCCACGAGGCGGCCAGCTTTTTCAGGCAGCGCGGCCTGCGCATCGCCTGTGCTACGCATCAGAAACATGCCGCGTCGATCTATACCACCGATCTGTCGGTCCCGCTCTTTCTGCTTATTGGCGGGGAAAAACGCGGCATCACCCGCTCGTTTGTCGAAAGCGCCGACCTGCACCTTTCCATCCCCTACCGCCGCGCTGACGCACATGCTCTGAGTGCTGCCTCGGCCACCGCGATCATTGCCTTTGAGATTATGCGCCAGCGCGGCGTCAGAAATGGGAAAGACGCTGGAGTCAGGGAAAATGCTGGGCACGATGGTCTATAACTTGCCGCGTCTGGCCGTGTGCACCGCAAACGCGCGGAGACATTTTCGTACCTGGCGAGGAGAACACAGATGCAAATTGTTTATCGTCTTATTGTGTTTGTGCTTGGGATCATTGGCGCTGCCGCTGCCCTGGGGATCAACCTCTTCTACTCGGCCTCCACCCGCTTTCAAGGCGTCGTCGGGCTGCACCCCGACGCCTCGCATGGCTGGCTGGGCCTGGGCTGCGCCATTCTGGGCTTCATCGGGGCGTTTCTGCTCTTGTTCAGAGTGTCGATACCCGCCGGAGCCGTGCTGCTGGTGATCGCGGGCATCGGGTTCTTTTTCGTCGTCAACTGGTGGGCGCTGCTGGCAAGCCCGCAGATGTTGATTGCCGCCTTCTTCGCCCTCTATTACTACTTCAGTATCCAGCGCGAACGCGCCCTGCGCCAGCAGATCAGCCAGGGCCGCATGCAAACGCCGGAACGCCCGCCGCCAGAGCCGGGCGCGCCAGCCGTTGGCTGATGGTGTATGTGATTTTTGCACACAAGAACGCAGAGGCTGGCATAGGATATGCCGCGTTGTGCTTTCGTGCGTCTCGAAGGCTTCATCGGGCGCCGCGTAGCGAAGAGCCATCGCGCTCTGTAGAAAGGATGACGAGCAAGCAATGAATGAACTGATTAACCAGATCACCCAGCGGACCGGCATCTCGGAAAGTCAGGCGCAGCAGGCTGTCCAGATCGTGGGAAACTTCCTGAAGCAGCGGCTGCCCGGCCCGGCGGCCTCGCAGGTGGACAACTTTCTGAGCCAGGGCGGCCAGGGCATGGGTGGCTCGATGGGCCAGGCTGGGCAAAACCTTGGCGGAATGTTCGGCGGTAATCAGCCTCCTCCTAACCGGCCCTAGCTGATCTCTACCGTTTTGCAGCAACCATCGCCAGCAATGGCCGAGAGGAGATGGTATGACGCACAAAATCGGCGAGATTAAAGACCTTGAGCCCGGGATGCAAGCCAGGATGGAGCAGGCGAACATCCACACCGTTGAGGATTTGGTGAACGCGACGACTACCCCGGCGCAGCGCAACGCCCTGGCAAGGCAGCTAAACGTCAATCCCAGCCAACTGACTGACTGGATCAACCGCGCCGACCTGATGCGGTTGAAAGGCGTGGGCAAGGAAATGGCGAATCTGCTTGAGGAGAGCGGGGTAGACTCGTGCAAGGAATTGCAGCATCGCAAACCAGATAAACTTCAGGCCAAACTGAAGGAAGTCAACGACGCGAAACACCTCACCCACCACGCGCCCACCATCGCGCAGGTGGAAGACTGGATTGCTGAGTCGGAGACCTTTGCCCAGCACGCCTGAAGCGCTCACCAGCGCGGCGGCCACTGCCAGCGGTTTTTCTGGCAGTGGCCGCCGTGTGCTCCCTGTCGAGTCTTGCGCGGGCGCTAGACGCGCCCGGCAAACCGATCATTGATGTAGGCCAGCTTCGCGGCCTCATCCCGCGCGGATGCCAGGAAACGCACCCACGCCTGGCGCTCGTGCCAGACCGGCCCCAGTTCCCAGACACAAAACGTGCCGCGATGGTTGTTTTCAGACGTTATCGGCTGATAACCGCTTGCCTGGGGCAAGTCTTTCGCATAGGCCGATTCCCAGATTTCGTTAGTGTTGCGCCAGGTGTTGATCATCAGCAGCAGCACCAACCCGCAGTGATGCAGCAAGACAAAGCCCAGTTCATCGTTGAGCCTCAACCGCTCGGCTTCCGCCGCGACGAACGCGCGGCTTTCGGCAAGCTGTCCCTCAGAGATGACAACATCGGGGCGGCAGATGTTATACCACTTGAGGTAGACGCGCGGCAGGCTCAGGTCTTGCTCCGGCGTCACCACCTTTTCGTAATACTCGTATCCTTCGGGAACGATGTTCCCCAGCTTGCCAAGATGTGGGATGGTCTCGACAGCAGCGATATCTGCCATGCGCGTGCTCCTTTGTATACAGCCTGATACGACTGAGTAGAGTATATCAGCATAAGCGGTCAGTATTGGTCCTGATTTTCCCAGGCATGGATATGCTCTCTTCATAGCAGACGTGTGCGATGGACTTTGTGTAATTGCTGCTGTTGCCGGAGCAGGCGCTGCTCGCTTCCGGCGATGGCCCGCAGCGCCCGGGCGTTGGCCTGCTGCTGGAAACAATCGAAGAGGCGCAGCCACTGCGCAAAGGTCAGGGAGGTAGGGGTTGCGTCGTCGGCAAAGCCAACGCTGCGGCTGATGTGTTTAAGCTGTGGGCCGCTCAACAAGGTTTTGAGGGTGCCAGCCAGCGCTGGCTGACGGCTGGTAAACGCATAGACGGCGAAATCGCGAAAGCACTGCCGATGCTGCGCGCAGACCAGCGGCGGGCCGCGCTTGCGCAGGCGCAGCATCACCACGTCCACCTGCGGCTCTGGCACGAAGTCGCTGCGCTGAAAGCGATGGATCATCGTTAGCTCGAACCAGGGCTTCAGCAGCAGCGTGCGCAGCGACTCGCGCGGCTGCCCCAGCAGCATGGCGGCGGCTTCCTGCTGCATGGCAAGATAGGCATCCTCCGGTGGATTTGGGGCGGTGCTGAGTTTGGTCACGATGGCCGAGGTGATGTTGAAGGGGATGTTGGCAAAGACCTTGTAGGGCTGGCGCGGCAGCGGATAGCCGAGGAAATCGGCGGCGTGGATGCTCACCTGGGGCTGCTGCGCAAAGCGCCGGAGCAGCAGCGCGGCCAGGCGCGAGTCTTTTTCAATGGCAACCACGCGCTTGCAGCGGTGGGCAAGCTGCGCGGTGATAATGCCCTTGCCCGGGCCGATTTCATAGACCACATCGTCCGGTGTAATGCTGGCCTGGTCGAGCAAGTGAGTCACCAGGCGCGGGTCTTTCAGGAAGTTTTGCGTATAGCAAAGGTGTTCGCGGGGCAGAGGTGACATGACACGTTCCTTTCAAGATGCGGGCAGACGGCGGACACAAAAAAGCCGCAGAGCCAAATGGCCCATGCGACTTGATGCGAAGCCCGATCTTGAAAAGACGGTGTGGCAGGCAGCGCCAGACGCCCACGTTTACAGCGGCGCGGGCATGGCGCGCTCAAGCAATAGCCCTCAGACGAGCTTCGCTTAGACCTGCCGAATGCGTATCATGGCTGGCATGAAACCTCTCATCATCAATCCTTTCGTGCTGCCCTCACTATAGCATTACCGCGTGGCCCTTGTCCAGCCCTACTCCATCGGTTTGTACCTGCCGCGCCGTTCCTTGCGGATAACAAAGCGCGTAGCATACTCCTCATCAGAGACAGAGGCGATCTTGTTATCTACCAGATCGGTTTGCAGCCCTGCCGTTTGCATCGCTTCCCAGGAAAGCGCGCTGCCGCGCTGGCGGGCGGTTTTCTGGTTGGGGATGACGGCCCAGACGGCTCCATCAGGGACAATCTGGCGCTGAAGCTGCGCGAAGGTTTCGGTCAGCCCGTCCGGTTGCGTCGGCCAGAAGAGCAGCACTTCATAGGGCGCGTCGCTCAGGCTATCGTAGAACTCTGCCTCTGGAGCAGCCTGCACTAACGCGGTTACCAGTTGGGGTGGCGCGTCCAGCAGCGCCACCTTATACCCTGGCTTGATGCCCAGCTTGTTTATCAGATCACTCATAAAGCAGCCTCACCCACCTTTACGCCAGCAGCAGCGCGTCAACGTCGAACTGGCCCTGCGTCACCGCAATGGGCGCGGCGCTGCCCGCGTCGGGTGTCAGCGTGGGGCAGGCAAACGTGCCCTTGACCTCATCAAGCGATGTGTTTTGCACCTTGATGTTCAACGCGGTGTCGCTGGTGACAGTCACCTTGCACTGCGCCGATGGATGCAGCGACCAGGAAGTTTGATGGTTGCTGATTCTGACGGTGCCGTTGAAGCTGCCAGGGGTCGGATTGGTCTGGAAGGGCAGCAAGGTATACGTGCGTGGGCCGGTATAGGGGGATAGCCCCAACTCGAAATCCAGCGTGGCGCTGTTGACCACCACATCCAGCACTTTCCCGGTTGGCCCCTTCTGAATATAGCTGGCTGCCGTGGCTCCTTTGGGCAGGCTGGCGCTGAAAGGCCCTTTCAGCCCACCGGATGCCGTGAAGCTGACCGTGCCCGCCACGTTGACGGGGCTGGCGGTGGGTGTGGCGCTCGCCGTGGGTGCGTTTTTGTGGGTGAAGGCCAGCACGCCAATCGTTCCGCCGATGATGATGCCCACCAGCGCCAGCGCCCCAATCAACAGAATGAACCGGGTGTTGTTGGCCTTGCCGCTGCTGCCATTGTCGGGCGTGGGAGCCGCGAAGCCGCCTGACCTGCCAGGCTGTGGCGCTGCGCCCTGCCGCTGGCGCGCGCCGCCAACCGGGCGCGTGGGCATCCTGGAGCGCTCTGCCGGGGAGGTGGGCGTTCTGGGCCGCGCCCCCGCGCCTCCAGGGGCGGGCGGTCTGTTTGGCCCGGAAGCTGGCGTGGATGGCTTGACCGGCCCCGAAGCTGGCGCGGGCGGCTTGATAAAGCCAGACGAAGGTGCAGGCGGTCTGGAGCGCGCCATCGACGGCTGCGCGGGGCGATCAGGTGGATAGGATGGCGAAGGCCGGGCGGGCGCTCTCTGGCCGCTGGGCTGGAACCTGGCGCCGCAGTGCCCGCAGGATGTCGCCTGGGCGGGTATGGGTCGCCCACAGTTCGGGCACAGTCTCGATTGCATAACCTGCTTCCTCTCATGGTACGATCAGCGCTGACGCGCGCCTTCTCGCTCAAGTATAGTCCTCTGCGTCAAGCAACTACTTGCCTGGCTGGCAGTTCGGCAGCATTGCCCGCGCGTGATACACTCAGCGCAGCGGTCTTTCTGCGCCATCGACGCGCTTGCTTACCAGTTATGAGGAATGCCAGCAATGACGCATCTCTATCTTATACGTCACGGCGATTACACCACAGGGCTGGAGGATGGCAAATACCGTGACCTGGGGTTGACGCCGCTGGGCGTGACGCAGGCCGAACGCCTGTGCAATCGCCTGGGGCGGACCGGTGAAATCCAGGCGGATGTGTTGATCGCCAGCCCGCTGCCGCGCGCTCGCCAGACGGCAGAAATCCTGGCCCCCGTGTTGGGCCTGCCGGTGACGCTGGATGCTGAGGTGGAGGAGTGGCGCAACGAAGATGGCAGCCTTAGCCTGGAAGAGTTTGTCGAGCGCGCCCGCACCATCCCCGATGGGCAGATGCCGTTTTTCCGCTGGGTCGAGGGCTGCGAAAACTGGCTGGAGTTTTCCATCCGCGCCGACAGCGCCCTCAACCGCATCGTGCGCGAGCAGGACGGCAAAAGCATTGTGGTTGTCTGCCACGCCAACATCATCGAGGCATCGCTGGCCCTCTTCTTTGGCGTCAGCGGCGCGCCCTTGCAGCGGCTCAACGTGCTGCCGGGGCACACCTCCATCACCCATTGGGTCAAGGCCGGACTGCTGCCAGGGTTCCTCAGCGAGTGGATGCTGGAACGCTACAACGACCGCAACCATCTGGTGGAATCGAGCAGGGTGGACGAGTGAGGACGCGCAGCCAGGCTGACGGCACGCCCCTCTTATACATACGTATATCCACGTAGTTCCACTGTGCTGGTGTGGTGTGCTCGGCATCCATACATGCTCCTTGGGCGCGGCCTCCCGACTTTTGCATCACCCTGGCCCATTTGGGCACAAAGGCTTGACTTTTTGTGCTCGCCTGGGTATACTCCTGGCAAGCGCTTTCTCTTTTGCCAGTGGGAAGCGCGTTGCACCTTGACAAGTTGTGATGGCTGGCGCGATAGGCGAAGTACACGCCAACCGCGCCATCACCCCAAACCCTGCACCGGTCAGGACGTGGGGCTGGGGGCATTCTATAGCATCGAAGCCTCCGGCGGCCACCTTCTGAACCCTGCCCGCTGCGCGCCTGATGGGCGCTCGTCCGGCAGACGTTCGCAGGGTGGCCGCTTTGTGTCCGGCGCAGAGGTGGGGTGGTCTGCGCCGAAGCGACACTGGAGGTGTTCGATGCTCTTCGACCCCTACGCCTATGACCTGACTTCTTCCGC